>Ga0160423_10001005_pt1 | contig 23406 bp, 14 predicted proteins | sample CRUFie14St8metaG_FD_108191 | JGI IMG/M metagenome (GOLD analysis project Ga0160423, IMG submission 108191) | Marine microbial communities from the Costa Rica Dome - CRUD Field 142mm St8 metaG | ecosystem: Environmental > Aquatic > Marine > Oceanic > Photic zone | place: Costa Rica: the Eastern...
ATACACACCTTCTTTATAACTTATGTGTTTGCTTATACTCATTATCTTTTTATTATAACATCTACTGCGGTAGCCGCTCCGCTACCATTGTCAACTTTTATTCTTAGTGAAAAGCCTGAGCTAGAATTATTAAAAACAATATTATCTTCAGGTCCTAACACTAGCGTATTTTTATGAGGTATCGCTACATTTTTTAATATATAAAAGTTGTCATCGCCTCTATTTAAAAAAAGATCAACTTCAGCGTCGTTACTACTGTCTACATTTGCTAACGTAATAGATTTTATATCATTAACTTTATCACCTGCTTCTAACAAGTTTTGAGTTAACGTTGTAGTTATATTATGTTGCAGTGTAGCTGCCATGATTAGCTAAATACCATGTATTCAACAGTAACATCGTCAGACGTGCTTGGCGTAATACAGATGTCATCATCTACGTCCCAAGGAAACCACATCCAGTCACCAGCATATAATCTACCTATTTCTTCAGTATCTGTAGGCGATCCTGCACCTGCATTACCAATAGTAATATTAAAATATACAGTTTCGTCTGTTGAAGGGTTGTTTATATAAACGTAAGCGTGTGTTGTTGATACACTACCAGTTGTTATTAAATCTACTTGATTTGTGCTTGACAATACTTTAGTTACAGAAGTCATTGTGTTAACACCTGTAGTAGTGCCAGCAGTATTTAATTCTGTTGTATTAGAAACAGACAATGCGTTATCAGTAACGTCGCTTGTCAAAGCTATTGTTGCGTTTGTTGTTGCCATATTATTATTTATTATGCGTTAGTTAAAAAGTCTGTGTCTTCGTGAAATAAAGCGTATTCAACAGGTATATCACCAGTTGAAGCAGTCCAGTTTGTAGCTGCTACTTCTATATCAGCGTCTGTATCAGTTTGACTCCAAGGAATAAACATAAAGTCTCCTGCGTAAAGTTTACCTATTGTTTGTGCGTTTATTGTTACTGTAACGTAAAGTGAAGCGTCTGTAGCTTTGTTTATAATATAAACTTTTGCAGCTAAATTATCACCTTCAGCATTTGCTGCTAGTAACACTTTGTTTGTTGTTGATCTTAAATGAACTCTATTTAGTCCTGTAGACTGATCTAGATCATTTGTAGATCCTGCTTTTGTTAGCGTAGCAGTTTTAGTAACACTTACTGGATCACCAGCAATATCTGCACTAGCTAACGTTAAAGTTGCTGTTGTTGCCATAGTTTTGTTTTATTTATTTAGTTATTAATCGTCTGTAAATAGCATGTATTCTAGTGTCATATCATCTGCACTAGGATCTATTTTTATATCGTTGTCTGCGTCATGTGCTGACCAAGGAAAAAATGCCCAGTCACCAGCGTATAGTCTACCCATATCTTCACCGTTAACTGTTATTAAAAAATACTCAGCCGCAGTACCTGATAAATTTTTTAAATATATTTTGTGAGCCTTATCAGCTGTCCTATTAGTACCATCAAATAAAGTGTACTGAGCATGACCTGAAGCTAATGTTTTTCTACCTAAACCTTCAGTGTGAGTTAGACCAGTTGAGTTACCAGCGCCAGTTAAAGTTGCTATTGCTGATAAAGACAAAGAATCAGATAATAAATCTGTGCTAGTTATGTTTATTGAAGCTATTGTTGTTGCCATATTATTTTTTTATTAATTGTTTAATTACACTTCCATCACTGTATATAAACAATAGAAGTTTATTTTTTATTATTTTTGTTGGTCTACCAAGAAGATCAGTTATTTCTACTAATTTTTTATCAGCTTGTCCTCTTGTTAGTAATGGTCCAGACCAAGTACCTTCACAGTAGCTGTATGTAGCTTGACATATTGTGTCCCACTCATTATCACAACAGTACTCGTCTATATCTATTACCCAGGCGTAGCAAGGATCGTTTAACCAATAAGGATTACCTGGACCAGTAATACAATTAGCAGCATATAAACAAGATATAGTATCGCTAACATTAGCAGTTGGTTCGTAGTTATATGCTTCAGCATCCATGCAACCCACAACCACTTCGATACACGAACCGTTATCCGTGTTAGCAAGTGGATCATAGTTAAGAGCCAGACTATCCATACACCCATAGACAAAAGCAATACAACTAAAATCCTCCGTGTTTGCTTGCGGGTTGTAATTAAGCATAGAAGGATCCGTGCAGCCATATATAAAAGGTATACAAGAATTATTGTCAGCATTAGCTAGTGGGTTATAATTAAACATTGTACTATCAGTGCAACCATATACAAACTCTATACAAGAACCATTATCTGTATTTGCATTAGGATCATAATTAAACATCGTTGCATCTGTACAACCGTATATGTAAGGTATACAGGTATCTGGTGCTGTCGCTAGTGGATTATAGTTAAACATAGTTGCATCCATACAACCATATATATAAGCTACACACCCACCATTATCTACGTTAGCAGTGCTATCATAATTATAAGCTGTTGAATCAGTACAACCAAACACAGCTAAAGTATTACAACTGTCTTGTATATTAAAATCTGTATAATAACTATTAGTAGTATCAATATGATATTCTAAATATGCTGGCGATATACAACCAGGATAATAATAACAGTCGTCAGCGGTATTAGCGGTATCAACATAGTTAAATGCTAAGCTGTCTAAACAGCCATAAATTTTTTCTTCACATATATTGCCACAATATGTTTGCGCTTCATATTTAAAAAACGGTATTATAAAAGGTGGCTGTATACTTATAGTAGTATCGCCAAACGGGTTTAATAAAGTAAAGCCACACTCTAACGCTGTGTGTTGCGCTTGTTGACTAACAAATAGTTTAGCGTGTACTTCGTCTGGTGCATATAAACCTAAATTAAAAGACTGATTAAAAACAGCTTGGTTCATATAAAACACGCTAGTGTCAGCATCTTGCCATATCTCTAATCTTGTACCTACCCAGCCGTTACCTACGAGATCATGTAGTATTAAAGTATATCCACATGAGTCAATATCTTCCATCGCGTTTGCTACAGGATCGTAGTTATACATCGTGCTATCAGTACAGCCGTATATTTTTAGAGTTACACAGCTACTGTCATCTATTGTAGCTAACTCGTTGTATTCTACATAATCATCGTCCATACAACCAGGTATTGGCGGTGGAGGTATACAAGTATCAGCTTGCCAAACATGGCTTGAGTCGTAGCCAAAAGCAGGATCGTTACCGTAAACTACTGTATCACCACATTGCATAACATAGTATGAACCGTTTTGTCCACCCCATAAACTACCTTCTAAGCCATCGCCATATAAGTCGTATATAGTGAAAGTTAGCTCACCAGGCGGTAAGCATTTAAATTTAAATTGTGGCTCGTAATCAGGCACGTTGTTATATGGTCCGCCTGAAAACACTACGTTGCCTAGACTATCTTTTATATCCCAACTAGTTTCTTCTGGATATTGATCTAAATTTATATTAACAAGCGTTGGTACGCAAGGTCCTGGCGGTGGCGGTGGTGGGTTTGGTAAACAAGTTGGTACTTGTCTATTAGAATATAAACCGCTTTGAAAGTTTGGGTTTGGATAATTAACTATAGTATCACCACATACAGATACATAATAACTACCGTCCATACCATCACCATATGTATCTCTTATTAAAAATGTTATATTAGTTGTACTATCGCTTATATAACAAGTATCAGTATAAGTTGTATTTGGTGATGTGTAATAACCAGCTAATACATTACATATAGTATCACCGTATAAACTATCAGCAAATAAAGTCCAATATGTTTCGCTTGGATAATTATCTGTTGTTATATGTATAACAGCTTGTTTTTGTGCAAAAGTTATAAATGGCAATAATATAAATAATAGTAAATTTTTCATTAGAAGTCGCTCATTATCTGTTCATTAATAAAATTTTGTATTTCTTTTCTTGTTGCAAGCAGTTTAAAACTAAGATCTGCTTGGTATCTTTTTATTTCTTCTCCGTCTTTAAATATAACTATAGTAGGTACTATAACTATTTTATGTTTTTCTTGTAGTTTTGGTTCTTTAACAATATCAACATCTGCTAAGTTACAGTCATCTAGTTTTCCAAACCACTCTACTTTGTTAGCAGAGTTCCACTCAGCATTAAAATGTGTTACTGTTATTTGAGCAGATACACTACTACAAAATAACATTAGTAATAAAATGTATTTCATTTATCTTAATTTATCGATTTTATCTTCCATACGGATCATACGCTCTTCAAGCTTTTTAACGTCGTCTCTAGTCTCCATAATAGTGTTTCTGATATTCTCATCTTTCATTTGAAACTCCATGCGAGACACGTCTGGCTTTGGCAATTCTTTTGCTTCAGCTATATCAGCTTGTAGTGCAAACCACATACCTATTATAGTTGCCATAGCAAAGCCAACTGCTATTAACGTTTTTATGCTTATTGTAAAGCCAGTATCTTCATTTAATTCTTTTGCCATTGTCGTATAGTTATATATTAGAAGATTACGTAATTTACACCAAATTTAAAGTCATACCACTCTCTATTCCAGTATTTATTATACTTACCTTCAACGAATGTACCTAATGACTTATTTAGCTTGTAACCAAATATTAAACCGCCACTATAATCTAGCCATTGCCCGTTGTTATATTTATGATACGAAAACTCTCCGCCATCATCATAATGCCACGGCATAACGTTAGCCCAAGCATGTGTCCAAAATGATTTTGTATAATGATAATAATCTAAACCTAATACAAGCGAGTGCTGTATTATTTGATCTAATTCATTACGTTTTCTTTCAGTATAATCTGCCAACACTGTAGGTATTACAACCTCTTCCCAAACCTCTTTGCTTGTAGCAACGAGTTCTCCACCTGGAGAAAAATACTCACTAGCAGCTACATCGACGTTATAGCCTTCTTGTAGTGCTAGATAAGTGTAATGTATATTGCCATTGCTTAGCATCCACTCTGCTAAGGGATCATATCCGTACGGTTCGGATAACCTTTGCGCAAGCCCAGCATTGAAAGACAATTTGTCATTAACTTTATATCTATATCTCTCTGATGTTTCAAAGTATTTTATATCTGCAAAGCCATCTTCTAAGTATTCACCTTTTAATATATATTTATTATCAACAAATCTTACAAAATGATTTTGATTTAAGTATTCATTACCTTGCTGTCTAGTATAATCTACTTCAAATAAAAATTCTAAACCTTTTAATTTACCTATTGTAGCCGCATCACCATAAGTTGATTCTGTACCATCATAAAATGTAGCTCTGTTTTCATAGCCAAACCTAGCTATTTTACGTATACCTAACGCTAAGTTATAATCATAAGGCGTTTGTACAGTAGCAGTTTCAAGTCCACTTGTAACTGAAAATGTTTCTACATCTGATATAGATGTACCGCCATTTGCAGCTGCATAAAATGTGGAAAATTTAAATATCTTTTTTAAATCTTGACTACAGCATTTTTTAGGTGCGGCGCAAGAGCTTAATATAATTAGTAGTGCAATTAATTTTTTCATTATTTAAGATCAAATCTTCTTTTATTAGTTTTAGATTTCTTTTTATTTTTAGCTTTAACTTCTTCTTTTATTTTTTTCATTTTCTTAGTGTCACCAAGACCTAAACTCCAAGTAGTATAACCAGAGAAAAACAATATTCTTTGTAACATCGTGTAATCTCTATCAGCTGCATTTCTAAGATTTATTGTTTTTTGATAAATTTTATTTGTAGGCGCTGTAGTTATGGTTTGCGTGTAGTTTGTAACAGCAGACCACATAGGATTGTCTATATCAAACGTGTCCATCTCTTTAATTACTTTCATGTTGTAATTTAAAGTTTTTTCAGCGTTAACAATTCTTCTAAGTTTAATACCTACAACAGGCGAAAAGTTAGCAAGTTCCATTAAAACTGCAGCTTCGTCTTTATTATAGCCTTTTGCTCTTTGCTCTAAAAACTTAATAGCCATATTTTTTAAAGTAGAAACTGCAACGCCATATATACCAGAGCCTCTTAATATGGTGTCTATAGAACCATTTATAACTCTTTCTTTTTTCTTTAAAAACTGTGCAATTCTTTCGTCTTCTTCTTCGTCGTCAGATCCAAACATTACAGCAAATAAAGCTGTTTGTAAACCGTAGAATATTAAGTTTTGAGCAGCACCGTAATACAATATTCTAGACATGTTAGACATATCACTTTGCATTTGTGTAGTATTAGGCGGTGTTATTCTTCTATTTATAATATCAGAACCTGCTTTTTTAATTATTCTATTATACTGCGAAGGTGTGTTTAAAAAGTTTAACACTAGTTTACCTATCCATATAGCTTGTTGATAAGAGGTCATATCAGGCCTTGCTGACTGCTGTGTTGATTGTGTTATATTTTGAAAATCAGTAAAAGCTTTTTTCTCAGCTTGATCTACAGGAAAACCATCTTTAATATATTTATTAACTCTATTTCTATAAAAAGCAGCGCCGCCTGTAGCAATTGCAATATTATCACCGATTTGAGTAGGTAAAAATCCTAATCTAAGAGCTTTACCAACAATTATAGCTACTTGGTCAAATAAGTTTCCTGGTCTAGCATTTTTAATAGCTTCGGCAAGTTCAGCACCGTTAATATCAGTTTGTAAACCACCACGTCTTTGCTTTAGCATATCAGAGTTAAATATCATTGCAAAGTCTTTCCAATATTGTGGCTGATTAGCAAAAGCTTTACCAGCTGCAAATATATTATTATCAGCAAAATTTAAATAGTTTACATTTGACATTTGCTGTAGCAATGCAGATCTAGTATTAAAAAACATTACACCCGATACAGAGGCGTTTAACCAATTCATAAACATGTTTGGCTTTGCGTTAGAACCTTTAGACCTATTAACACCAATTTTTATTCTATACAACATGTCTTCTAAAGAGTTTCTAAGCTCTTTACCATAACCTGCTTCAATTTTATTTAAATTTTCTTCACTAAATATTATATCAGCATTTTCTTCAAACTCTGCAAAATAAGTTTTTCTACCAACTCTACCAGTAGCATCTATTAAATCTATTCTTATATTACCAGTTTCCCAGTTAGGACCTGGATCTACATAAGTTTCTTGTTTAGAAATAGTGTTTACAGTTTCTGCATAAGCTTGTAAATCAGGATCTTTTTTTACTATATCAACTAAATTTTTTTGATCAAGTTCGCTTAAACCAGGTATTGTATAACCGTGTTTATCCCATATATAAACTCTTATAGCATCTTGATAAGTAAAATCACCATCAGGTGTTTTTTTAGTTAACATTTTTCTAACGCTAGACATTTGTTTATTTAGAGCTTTATAATCGTTTGCTATTGCTTGTTTTGCAGTGTCTATTTCTCTGTAAGCTCTATTTAAAGGCATAACTAAAGCTTTTTCAAAAAAGTCTCTATGGCCGTCACCTATTCTACCTTTGCCCATAAAGTTGTATAATAGACCTATAAAGTCTTCATGTGATGGTGGTATAAAAAATCTAAATTTACCTTTGCTAGCCCCACGTTTTCTAGCTTTAGTTCTTGCAAAACGTTTTTTAGACTCAATACCAGTTACGTTTTCTAATATATCATTAAAAGTCTTATCTAAATTAGCAGGCTTGCTAAACTGCACTCTTGCTTGTTGTACTTTACGTTTTACATCAAACTGCTCTAACATATTATCTACCGCTTGCACGTTTTGTAAAGCATCGTCAGCAAAATAAAAATCGTTATAACCTTCACCAACTTTGTCAGCTATCCACAACGCTTTTGCTTCAGACGTTGAGTTAGCCAAGCCAGTTATATTTTTTAAAGGTATATTTAACCCGTTAGCTTTTAAAAAATCAAATATAGCTTTAGCAGCTTGCGGTGGCCTAGCTGTTAAAACAAACATATTTTCTGGACCAAACTTACTTTGCAGTTTTAAAGCTTTTTTGAACAATGGTGCTACTTTGCCTTTAACAACTCTATTAAAATCTGAAAAATCAAACGTATAACCTTGATCTAGTAAGTCTTGATATGTGCTAGCGTATTGCTCAGCGTTTAAAGTACCTGTAGTACCATCTGGCGCAGTAAATTTAACTAAAGATTTAGTAGTAGCTAATGTATCGTCAAAGTCTAATATCGTTATACCTTTAGACGGTTTTGATGCCATTGTTCTACTAACTGTAACAGCTTTACTAAACTTAATATTATCTTCTTTATTTTGTAAATTAAGATCTCTTTGTCTTCTTAAAACTTCTATATTTTGAGTACCTTCAAACACACCTATAATAGCTTCTCTTGCTTTTGCAACACTTAAATTATCAACGCCAAAGTATTCTGCTATAGTTTGTTTTTCATTTACTAATTTATAAGCGTTAGGATCTATACCGGCTTTCATAAGTCGATATATAGCGCCAAATCCATCAGGTAAAAAGTCTAGCTCATTATTTAAAACTCTAGGCACTACTTTTTCAAAAAAGTCTTTACCTCTAGACTGTCTAAGATCACCGCCAGGATCGTCTTGTTCTCTCAAAGAGCTTTGTGAATAGCTAAATTTTAAAAGTTTAATAGCATCTTCTATATTGCCATCACGCGCTGCAGCAAATAAAATTCTAGCCATTTCCATTTGAGGATCATGCTCTTCTACACCTACTTCGTTAGTTACTTCTTTACCTTTAGCATTAACAGGATAAGCAAGTAATACACCAGCGTGTCTCATAAAATTACTTTGGTCAAAGCCAAGATGAGTTAATAACTCTTGAAAAATTTCTTCTCCTTTACCATGTTTGGCTATGTCTCTAAAAAACTGCTCTAAAAACTCTGTTTTACCTTTATCTTTAAATAACTTTATGTTTTTTATACCTCTAAACTTACTGTTTGTATGATAGCCAAGTCTTAATGGTTTTACTTGTTTTGTTTTATCTATTTTTTTAATGATATTTTGTCTATCACTTTTTTTAGCATATTTTTCAATTGTTCTTCTGAAATAAGGTATGTTAAAAAACGCAGCTTTTTTTATACCACCAGTCAAACCACTTGACATAACTTCATAATACTGAGGGTATGTATCAAGAAAATCTAATATTTGGTTCATATAAAACTCTTCCCAAATTATTTTGTTTTCTTCATTTTGGTATTGCTCTAAATCTCTTCGAGTTATAACTTTAACTTTTACTTTACCAGTTTTTTCTTCTGTTTCTGCAAGTATTTCAGATGTTGGTGCTAACGGGCCGTCAAATATTTTCTTTAAATTAACGTAACTTTGTAGTTTTTCAGCTCTTTTACTAAACATAGCTGGGCTTTTGCCTTCTGCTATTCTAGTAACATCTTGTTCTTTACCTGGTTGTTTTGCTAGTTCTTCTCTTACAGTTTGATTAGTTATCATTTTACCAACCATGTCAGCTAAGGCTAGAACTCTAGCTGATGTGTTTCTGTCTGTACGAACTGGCTTACCTTCTATAATACCAAAAGTTTCTAAAAACTGTGTTTTATCAATTTTATTTTTTCTTTGTATTGCAAGGCCAGCTCTACTGCCAGTCGTAGCTGCTTTTGCTCTATCTGTTTTAGTGTAAAAAGCATCTAACAATGTTTTAGGCACGCCTGTAGCAGTACCACTAGGCGTAGCACCTTCAGGTAACATTGCCATTAATAAATCTGCATTTTTATTAATAAACATTTGAGATGATAAAAGTTCACCTTTAGTTATATTAGCTTTGCTAATTATTTTTTTAGGTGATATACCAAACAGCTCTCCTACTATATCAGGTACTTGATTTTTTAAACTTTTAAAAGTTAAATTGCTAGTGTCTAAGTCAGGTAGTATTTTTTTAATAGCCTTAATAGCTTTGTCAGAAACACCTAGTCTTTTTGCAACTACGGTTTTCTTTTGTCTTGGCTTAGCTTGAACTTCTACATCAGCTGTTTCCTCAGCAGCTACGCCTCTAGCTTCTGTTACGTCTTCTGTAAACTCTTCGCCTAATACTCTCTTTGACGCTTCAATAGCTCTAGCAGGTAAAAATTTATTTATATAAGCTGCTAATGGCACACCAGAATCTGGCTTATATTCTCTTATTAAATCTAGTATACCACGCTGCCCAGTTTCTATCTCATCAGTTAACAACTGTCTATCAAAATTAGGAGCGTCTTTACGTCTATCAACTATTTTACCTACAATAGGCTTAAATTGTTCTATAATATCAAACTCAAAACTTGCATTATCAGTTCTGTTTTCATATAATTGTTGCACATTATCAGACGCTTCTTTTGACATTTGAGTAACGTCTTCTGCTTTAGCGTCTTTTGCTATTAACTTGCCAACAGCACCTTTTTTAGCTACTCTTAATATAGCTGGACTTATTTTACCATCTTTAATGCTTTTAGTATAGTCTTTTACAAAATTATAAACATCTCTAGGTCTGTTAAATATAACTTGTCTACCTAAATAATCTTGACTAAATCTTCTAATTATATCACCTATTTTAGTAAAAAAGTTTTCTTCAAACTTTAAATTTCCATTTAAAATTTCTTCAGAAAGTATAGTCATAGTTTCTTCACCAAAATTTGAATCTCTTACAAAAACACCTTCTTTGTTAAATTTACCATACGCAGATAATCTTTGTCCTAAAACAGTTTTGTCTCCGCCTAGCTTAGAAACATGTTCTATTAAAGCATCTCCTAACGCATCTTGAGTAGTCTTGTTATTTTTAATAGTTTTAAACAATACAGCATGTAAAAACTCATGGCCCGCAGTACCAATCATTGGTTTGTCTTTATTTAAAAATATTTCAAAACTACCGTCTGCTTTTTGATCGATAAATCCAAATTGCTTTGCAGCTTCTTTAGAGTCAAAGCCTTCTTCTTTAATATTTAATATTTCTTCTGATGTTAATTCTGTTATTTTACCAGGTAAATCACCTTCTTTTATTTGTTGTCTTACAGACTCTGTAATTTTAGCGGTTTGTTTAGTTGCAACTTCTTGAATAATAGAATTATTATTTTCAATTAATTCTTGTATTTTATTTTTAGCAAGTTTAGTTTCGCTTTTAGTATTAGCTTTTTGTATTATGTTTTTTTGCTTATTTATTTCGTTTACATTATTAAAATAGTTTTGCAAATCTTTACCTTTTAAGCTATTTACTATTCTTGAAGATTTTTGTTTTTGAGAAATTATATCTTGTTCTAAAGTATTTATCTGATCTTCAATAATACTTTTACCTTCTTCAGAAGCTTCTGGTAAGTCTTTAACTAATTCATTTAGTTGATTAACTTTTGTATTTATATCTTGCTTTATATCTTCTGGCATTAATATAGTTTCAGCTCTTTCTTTTGCTAACTCACTTCTATTAGCAAATTCAGCAACAGTAGAAATACCACCACCAATAAAAGAACCAACAATAAAAGCGTCTCCTAATCTATAAAGTAAATCTTTATCTATTTTTTTACCTAACGTTAGTCTATCTTCTAACGCAACAGCTAACTCTGTAGCAGCTTCTGAAGCTCCTTCAGCGCCAATACCATAAGCTATATTTTTAATTATGTTTTTTGCACCGCCTTGTAGTAATTCTTTTGCGGCTTTTACATTGCCTTGTCCACGTAAAAAACCAGCTTTTTTTAAAAGACCTCTAGTCACTAATTCAAACGTCGCTTCTGTAGCACCTGTTAAACCAGCATTTGCTAACAACAAACCAGTTGATTTAGTTGGATCTGCTTCAAATTCTTCTTCAAATTTATTACCTGCCACACTACCACCTAAAGCAACTAAACCGCCAACACCAGTAGCAGCAGCAACTAAAGAAGGCGCAGATCTTAAGGCCGCATTAACAGTTCTAAAACCAGCTTGAGCATAATTACCTTTTTGAATATCTTCTGTTATACTTTGTGTTTCGTATTGTGGTATGTTTTGTTCTAATTTTTCAACAATAGGTTCATAACTGTCGGAACTACCTAAATTTATAGATTTGATAGCAGCTCTTGCGCCACGTTTTTCAGCAACAGTCATTTCTCCTGGCATTAACAATTCAGTAACGCCAAGTTGTATTGCTTCTTTTTGCCTTTCAATACCTTGTGCAAACTCAACAAAACCTAAACCTAAATTAGATAACATTGTAGATACTTTAGTCGGCTCTTCAGGTTTTTCAACATCTACTTTTTCAACCATACCAAGCTGTTTCATTTTAGCCATGTATGTGTCAAAATCAAGATTATTTTGATCAGCATAATCTTGAATTTGTTGTAAAGAAAATTCTTGTCCTTTATATTCAAACATATTTTATTAATATTAGTTTGGCCCCATACCACTCATACCAGTTGAGCTAGCCTCTCCCATACCAGCGTCTTCTGTACCAGGATTACCGTCATCTAATACATTTGTGCCTTGACTTACCATCGATCCTTCTGATTTTAACTTAGGCGGTTGAAAATATAAACCAGTAATTTCCTGACCAATACCTCTAAAGTTTAAAGCTTCATTTAAAGTAATAGGACCATCACCACCGCTTGGATTATAGTTAACATATTTATCTTCTACTTTATCGTATCTTTGAAGTTGAACCATGTTATTAGGTAAAGTATCAAACTTATAAGTTTTACTTCCTGTGTAAGCTACATTTCCTGGCTGTGACATTTGATTTGCTATAGTTTTAGCTTGAGAAACTTTTATATAAGAACTACCATCTAATGTAGCGTTTAAATCTTTAGGATCTTTTTGATTTCTAGATGCTTGATACTCTTTTCTTTCACGTTCTTTTCTTTCAAACTCTTTTACGCCAGAATCATAAGACTGTAATATTGTATTCCATTGATTATCTATTAACTCAGGAGTTAAAAATTCTTTTCTAGTAGTTAAAATGTTTAACTGATTTTGAAACTGTGCTCTTTGTCTCATAACAGCATCATAATTAGGATCATCTTCATTTATAGCTTCATTCATTTTTTTAAAACCTTCAGCGTCAAGACCCATAGCTTTTGCAGCATCTGTTTCTGCTTGTGAGCTACCTGGAAAACCACCAATACCATTAAAATACAAATGCCTTTGCTCTTCAATAGGCATATTTTTTAAGCCTTGAACATACTCAGCTTTTTTAACTTCTAAAGCTTCTTCAGTTAACAATCTACCTTCTTGTAAACCTTTCTTTTGAAACAATTCAGCTGTTTGACTAAAAGCTTTACCACCAGTACCTTTTACAGGATCTGGAAAAGAAATATCAGATAATCTTTGATCGTAATTAACTAATTTAGACTGTGGTAAAGGTTGGCCATCTTCACCTATAACTTGCTCTTCTCTAACGCCGTTTATAGTCATACCGTCTCTTGTAAACTTAACACCTCTTTCGTACCACTTATTATTAGCAAAATCTAAAGCATTATCTTTTTTCTCAAGATCAGCGCCATTAGCTAAATAAGGTATAAGCTTTTCAGCTTGTTGACCCATTGCTTTTGCCTTTTTAAAATCAGCGTATACTGCAGCTAAACCTGATTTTATTTTTTCATTTTCTTCCATAGCTTCTCTTTTCTTTTTTCTTGAAAAACTACTTCTTATAATTTTAGCATTTTTAGTATATACAGCTTTTTCTCTAGCTATATGTCTAGTTAAATCTTGCATAGCAGCTTCAGGCACATCTTCTCTAGGTATTTCACCATTAAAATCAGACATGTTTTTATCATACTCGTCCATTTTTTGTCCAATTATTTGAGTAACACTACCTATACCTTTAAATGCTCTATCTATAGACTGTTGTCTAGTTTGTCTTTGTTGCTGAGCTAATTGTCCTTTAACAGCGCCGGCACGATAAAAAACATTTGGATCTATATTTGCCATAATTATATTTGTTTAAAGTTTACATCTATCATGCTATAATTAACTGCTTCGTAACCATCAAAACCAACAGAGACAGCTTCTCTTGGCACTTCATCAGACATTACACCTTGATAAACACCTTGACCATATTTAGTGTCTTTATACTCAAAAGAATATATATTTAAACCGCTTGGCGATTTACCAATTTTATTTATATTTTTCTTTAATCTTCTGTCTGAAGCTAGCGCAGCTAACTGACCAATATTACCAGCAGCTTGACCAACTGTACCAATAAAGTCCATAGCTTGATTAAACGTGTTACCTTGTTGTCTTTGTAGTTCTGCTGATTGATATTGTCCTGTTCTAGCAGCAACTAACGCTTGTTGTTTTTGATACTCTAAGTTTCTAGCGTCTGTAGCACTTTGCAATTGCATTGACTGTAAATTAGCTGCACCACCTAATACCATAGCTTGTTGATCTGCAGCTCCGCCTAGCACCATAGCTTGTTGAGCAGCAGCGCCACCTAATATTTGTGATTGTGTGTCTGCAGCGCCTTGCATTATCATACGCTGTTGATCTGCGGCTCCTTGTGCTCTAGCCATTTCAGCTGATTGAGCACCTTGCGCAGCTGCCATTTGATTGCTAGCAGCTTGTTGTGCAGCCATTCTTTGATTACTAGACTCTTGCATACCTATACTAGCAGAACTTTGTTGTGCTTGTCTCATATTTTGATTTGACAATGCTTGAGCTAAACCAGCTACACCGCTACCGCCTGCAGCACCAGCTAAATTATTTAATAAGTTTGCTTGACTTTGCTGAAACTGTTGTCTTTCAAACTCTGCTTGCTGTGTGTTTACTGTTAAATCTTCAAAAGTATTTTCTAAATTACCAAATTGATTTTGTATGTTTGCAAATTGATTTTGAGCTCCTGCAAATTGATTTTGTGCGCCAGCATATACATTTGTAGCGTCAGCATATACATTTTTAGCGTCTGCATAAACATTTGTAAGATTAGCACCTAAATCACTTGTGTCTAAGTTTGCAAAATCCTCAATAGACTGGTTTAATGCTTTTTCAGCATTTTCAGCTTTTCTTTTTTCAGCTTTATCACCAAACCAGCCTCCTTCTTCAGACCATATGCTATCAAAAAAACCTTTTGCTGGGCTATTCTTTTTTAATTTTAAAGTATTTATTCTTTTTCCTAGTGCCATATTTATTTTTTCTTATTAATTATAATCACACTTTTTGTGCTTTATTTACTACTTTCTGTTATTCTACTACCAACACTATATAGTTCTACTCTTTGTTTAGATGAATTAACCATAGTTACTTTAGCATAGTAACCTACTAAATTACTTTTGTTTGCTTCATTGTTTTTAGAAAACAATATATAATCATTAGATAAAGGCGTGTTTACAACAATATCAACTGTTATAGAATATGGTGTTACATCTGTTATTTCACCAACTAATAAAGCAGTAGAAGCAGATGCAACTGAATATTCATTGCCTGGCACACCAGCTGTTGTAGGTGTTACATACCAAGCTAAATCACCTATTGCTACTGATACGTTTATTTGTTCTGTAAATGTTATTGTCATATTATCCTACGGTTAAAATATTATCTAAGTTTAATGTTAAAGTTATATCAGAATCACCATGATTTAAAACTTTAACGTTAGTTTTTACATTAGCAGATCTACTACTACCTGTAAAAACAACTGTTTGACCTGTTTCTATGCTTTGCGCTGAGCTTACTACAACTGAAACGCCAGCATTAACTGTATCTACATGCGGTGCAGTTGCTGTAACGCCTATACCTGACATTAAAACTGTTTCTGCTGCTTTAATACCATCTGTACTAGCTATTGGTATTGTTGTGCTACTACTAACAGCACCATCGGTCACTGTAGTTACAGGATCTATTGTAACTGCTAAATCAGAAAGTTCAAAAACAGTATTATTGTAAATTTTAGCATGAGCAGGTCCTTTACCTGTAAAAGTTATTGATCTGTCTTTTACATGACTAGAAGCGTTTGTACTTAAAGTTATAGTACCGCCTTTGTCAGAAATTATTATTGATTTACCGTTTTCATCTGTACCTACCACGTCTGGAACTACATAAACTGGCTGTTGTGGCGTTGAGTTTGTTTCATCATAATAACCTTTAGTTATAGAAGCTATAGTAACACCAGTGTCAATATCAGTACCAGAAACTCCCATACCAACACTTAAACCTGTAACGTCTGTTAATTCAAATTTATCTAAGTTAGAAGTTTTTGTTCTTCTAGTTGTTCTTGTAAAAGTAAATTCAAAATCAGTTGCTAAAGGTTGTCTAGCTATAATACATTGACTAGAGCTAAGAGTTATATCCCAGTCTATAGCAAAAGAACTTATAGAACCTGTAGATATAAAATTATTAGGACCAGTAGAAGTTACATTACTTGGCTCTACAACAGCAGCGTTAGAGTGTAATAAACTAAAAGTTGTTGTTGTATTACTAAATTGTTTTATAAACTTAGGTGACTCGTAGTTTTTTTCAAAAGATAATTCTTCTGCTAATTCTGTTTCGCCTTTAGGTAGCAGTATTAATTTATAACCGTCGTTACCAGTTATTGCTGGAAAAGAAATATTGCCTGTATAAATACCTGACTCATCTATAGTTTTAACGTTTAGCTCTACTGGTGTTGCTGCAAAAGCTGGCGTAGGCACTGTAGATATTCTAGGATCTGTATTTTCAGGAAAATTATAATAAAAACCTTGTGATTTATTTTTAACCATTAACCCAAACATAGCACCAGGTTCGCCTTCAATAGTATAAGACCTCAGCGTTTTTGAAGCTTTCATGGGTGTAGTATCTATAAGTATTTTATTTATTTTTTTCATATAATTTTTATTAATCAACAAACACTACATTACTGTCAAAATATTCTAAAAAGAAGTCTTCACCTTCTTGACTCCATATAGAATCTCCAAACTGATTAACAGCAGTTTGATCATTTGTGCCGTACCTCTTTTTAAATTCCATAGCTCTACCAGCTGTGTGTACATAAACTGTTTGACCATTACCACAGCCTTTTACTGAAAAACCTCTATGAAAAGCGTTTTTACCAGTCCATTGACTAACAAAACTTACAGGATCGTTAGGAGTTGCATTAAATCTATTCATAGCATATTTAGGATCCCAGTCAGGTCCTAACCAAATGTGTCTTAAATTTTTTAAATTAATTAATATTAATCTACTGTGCATTACAAAACCAGTAACTTGCATATTTATTTGCTCACCAGCTGTTAGCTCATTATCTATAATTCTGTTAGGATCTGGCGGTGAATAATTAGGATAAGCACTTCCTAAATAAAGACCAGCTTCATCTCCATGACCATTATATACATTAAACTGAGTTGATGGTCTAGATATCCAAGCAAAACCATTTTGGTACTGACCACCAGGCGTTGATAGTGAGCCCATAGGATAACCTAATATATTTCCTTGATAGCTAAACATGTAAGTATTAAAACCACCTTGTGTGTTACCACCATTACCAGTAATATTTAATGCACCTTGTGTTGTTCCTTGATTTGCCCAAGCTTTATAATCATTTGGTCTTCCAGAATGAAGTAAAGTGCTAGTTCTTGTATGATCTACTCCGCTTATAGGCGCTAATTTATATTGAGGTACAAAACGATCAGCTGCACCAGTATCAAAGCCATTTATTGGATCCCAACCAGTAAAAGCTGGTGATTGAGGTGGGAAGTGCTGACCAACTTCTGGATCAGAATTTTTATACATTTCACCTCTTAAAGCTTGTGGAGTTTTTATAGCACTTGGACCGCCTGATCTATTGTAAGACAAACCACCACCGCCCCACGCTTGTCTCCAACTTGCGTTTTGATCTCTACCCACAAATGCAGTTGGAATAGGAATTTCACCTGGTGTATGGCTAGTCCAGTCTACAGTTAAATCTGTACTATATCCAATATTTGCTGATCTAGCGTGTCCTGCAGCTTGTTCATTTCTTCTTGAAGCAGTAAGACCATTAGTGTCATTTACTGAAATAACTATTGAATAACAATTTGGATTACTTATGTGATTTATATTTACCTCGTCATAAAAAAGATCAACAAGCTCTACCATACCAGCATTAGTCCAGTTAGTTAAATCTAAAACATTATCACCGGCAACAGTACCAAACCTACAAGATTTTAACGATAAACAATCAAAGTTAGGCGCGTGATTAAATAAAGTATTTAGCATATCTAACTGATAGTATGAGCTTGAAGGATCACTATCTGTGTGAATAAAAGTGTCTGCATATTGATTATGTATAACAAGTCTTTTAAAACCAGGGTTTAAAGCTAAGTCTTGCATACCATCAAGGTTTGTAATATCTTTAGCTGGTAAGTTATAAATAGTTTTATGAGGGCCTGAAGTTAATTCTGGAAAACCAAATCTTTGCAAGTAAAAGCCGTCGTTATGAGCAGTATTACCACCCCAAGTATTAGGATCAAAAGGACCCCAAGCATTTGCAAAGCCTTGTGTACAAACTGAATAATTATTAACAAAATTACCGTTCTGATCTTCCCAAGCCATATGCGTTAGATATTGAGACACAGTACAAGTTCCTGTTTGGCCGTTACCATAATCAACAACGTTATTTAAATTATTTGCAAAAGTAGAAGGTATACCACAACTTGGATTACCAGGCGCTGTTAAAGGACTTATTGAGTCATCATAATTACCAGCATGACCAAAATAAAGACCTGGCATTTGAGTATTTGTACTGTTTTCGTTCCAAGACTCAAGAGCTGCTTCAAAATTTGTATCATTAATTATAGTTTCTTTTATAGTCACTCCGTTCCAAGGTTTAACATTAGGTGGGTCAATAGGATTACAACCAAAAATTATACATGAACCATCATCAACTGTTGCATCAATAGGGTTTGTATAAAAAGTACCTGGATTAGGGTGATTATATGTTGTAACACCACCGACAGAATTTGGGTCAGTACAACCAGCGTATATACAGCTACCATCTTCGTGAGTATTGTGTGCTAGATAATTTATTGCGTTTGGATCTGTACAGCCGTGATATTCGCAACTACAATCCATACCGTTTGCTAATGGGTCGTAATTATCAGCGACTACAGAAGCATTTAAATTAGTGTTAAGTTGATTACCATTTTGATCTATATACGACCAAGTGTTTTTATAAGAAGTATAAGGCGTACAATTTAAGTTAGTACCACAAGGTGATTGTATGGGCCATATAGTAGTTCCGTAACTATTTTTTTGATTTATATCCATAGCACCATCGTCCATACAGCCAAGCGTATAATCAAGACAACTACCATCATTACAAGTAACTAACGGATCGTAGTTTACAGAACATGTAGTATCACAACCAGCTACAGAGTTAGTACCACAAACTGGGCAGTTAGCAACTGCTGTTGCGTAATTTGAATACGCACCAGTACCAACATAATTTGTTATAACACCACCGTTTACAATGTCACAATCATATGTATCAGTATAATTACAACAACTATTATCTGCAGTAGTTATAACAAGCGGAGAAGGTAAAGCGTAACCACCACAAGTTTCATTAAAATTATCAGCATTAGCATCGTTACAGCCTATGTAATCACAAGGCGACGGAACAGGTTGTGTCGTAGCATAGTATGTATTACCATTATAAATAGTAGAAAAGAAATTACTAGCATATTGATCCATACAGCCACTATAAAGACACTCGTTTGGATCACCTGGCGCAGAGTGAGTATTAAATACAACAGTAGCTCCAGCTGGCCCGTATAAACCAGCAGTATCTATATTATAATTATCGGCGTTAACATCTCTACAACCAACTAATGGTCCACTTAAATTATTAGCAAAGCCAACACCTTGTATGTTAAAAGCACTAGAATCTAAATCGCTTGCTGATATTGTCATAATTTTTTACCTTTTATATAATTAAACCATTTTCCTTCTTTATTTATAAACTCTTGTACATCACCTTCTTGTAAATCAGTTTCTATATTAGCACACAGCCAACCAGTTTTTCCTACTAAATTGTAATAACCTTTACTAGCATTTGATAAAACAGTTGGGTGAGCAGTTTCTTCAACTACTTGAGCTTGCGAGCCTTCATAGTTTAATGTATTAAAAGATTTTACAATGCTAGGGCCTTCATTAAATATAAACTCAACTGAAGATGGAGTAAACTGTCCATAAAAAGTATTTCTATCAACTAAATCTTCGTGATGTCTATATATATAACCATGTTTAAAAGTATAATACTCTCCTGAAAGACTAACACCACTTTCTGGCTCAAAGCTTTTAAAACTTTCCCAACCTCTATTTTTCTCAGAATAACTAACAGTTGATCTACTGTTACCATAAGTTATTGTATTAGAAGAGCAGTTATGTTCGTTTATAGATAAATTATATAAATCTTTTTTATCATCATAACTACCTATAATTTTAATACCATCACTTATTGCTAGTAGCTCAATAAAATGTTTTTTCATACCATAATCTGATATAGGAGTTAACCCGTCTTTTGATAGTCTTAATACAGTACCGTTTTTAGCGTCTGTAAAATAAGCTCTATAACTTTCACTTGCAAATGACTCTGGATTATTTGATATACCATAATCTCCTGAAAAAGGTAGCGTTTGTCCTAATACATTATTTGTAGCAATTAATTGAGGGTTGCCATCAGCATTAAATATAGCGTCTTTATTTGCTGCTATTCTTATAACTCTGTCTTCACAAAAAGATATTAAATCAGTTTGTCTTGAAAAAAGCTTTTGTATACTACCATATGTTGGATTTAAGTCTTTAGTTATTTTTTCTGCTTGTATAAACTGATTTAAATCATTTACACCGCTATTACTATTATATATACCAGAGTATATTAAACCACTACTTCTTCTTTCTTCTTCATACGGCTCGTCTATTGTTGTAGAAACTCTAAAACCTTTACTTAATTTTTTCTCATTAAATATATCTCTTAATCTATCAGACTCTACACCGTTACCATATGAAAAAGCGTTAAACCATGATATACCTATTTTATTACTTGCAACATTAGCAGTATTAACTTGATAAGCAGTTTCTTTCCAAGGCATGTTAACAGTAACGTATTGTATTTGATTACCTATTTTAAAGCTAGGTGAAGAAGCAAAACCAGGTACTGTAATTGGATTAACCCAGTCACCTCTAATACTTGTAAAAGAATTATCAGGTCTAACAAATTGTAAAACTAAATTTTGTTGATCTGGCACATCTAATCTACCTAAACCAAGAACATCAAGAGGTTGATTAAATTTAACCATTAACTCTCCAAAGTTATTTAATTCCCAACCAGTAACAAAAGTTATTTCTGTATTATCAGTAACAAAAGGATGTGATTTACAAACAACAACGCTACCTAAAGGTATATATTGCTCTGCAGTATCAATAGTTAACTTTGTTGGATATGAATCTGAAGCTTGATAAAATATATTTAAATCAATAGCTTCTCTTGGTTCTGTTTCAAATATTACAGGATTAGAGCTAGAAATTACATCTTCATCTTCGTCTGTTCTTTGCTCTATAAATTGTATTGTATTTGCAACAGCTACTTGCGTTGCAGAATTATTCTTATTAGGATCTGTAACAGTGTTACCACTTATTAAACTACCACTAGGCCCATTTATATCTTTATCAATAGGTATTACATATGTTAATCTTCTATTATCAGGAGCTGCAAATCTATTCCAAGCATCTATATAGTTTTGCTCTTTAGTTGTATTAGATTGATCCGCATCCCACTGATCAAATCTAAACTTTACTTCACCCCACTGAGTATGATTATATCTTCTAATTTTTTGTATAGAAACGTTATCAGATATTGTATATATAACTTGATTAGTGTCGTTTAAAATTCTAAACTGAGTACCAGGTGTAAAGTTTTTAGTAACAGAGTTTTGATCTGCATGAACAGGATTTTGACTACTACCTACAGCCCATATAAAAGCTTCGTTGAAATTAGCATAATTTATTTCGTCTCCATTAGTACCTCCAAAAGCGTTTCCAGCAACACCTGAGCTAGGTTCTATTTGACCAAAAGATAATTCTATATAATCTTGACCGCTGTCATTAAATATACCTCTACCATAATTAAAGTTACTATCAGTAGCGTTTACATGGTTAGGATTATTTGGGTTTGGGTGGTTACCGGCTGGGTGAACTCCAGCATAAAAAGCTTCATCTATAAACCAAGAGCTTGTTGCTCTACCAGCTATTAAATTAAGATCAAAAACAGCTATCCAGTCGTCTTGACCGTCAGTTGATAAATCTCCTGAAGTAGTAGCATCACCAGCATTATGTATTACAGATGCAGTTGCGCCTGTATGTGGATTAAAACCAGCTGATGATTGATAATTATTCCATGTACTATCAACTTGTAATTCAGTTGTACCAGCTATTATACCGTTTTTACCAGTATCAGAAAAATAATAAAAATTAAAAGAACTTATTACACCGTAAAAAGTATTTGCCGATAAGTTAGTATTTAAAAATTGATCTGCAATACCATCACCTTCTATTTTTACAAAAAATTTACCAAAAAATTCTGGTTTAATATCTTCTGTTTCTCTATAGAAAGATAATTTTAAATCACTGTCGTATGTAGCAGCCGTAACATTGCTGTACATCCAGTCTTCACTACTATGTACGTCTTTGTCTAAAATTATTGTATATTCATTTGATGCAGTGTCAAGTGTAATATTTACAATATTATATTTTCTTGAATATTGAGAACCTACGTTAAAATCAAAAGAAGTAGCTCTTGCTTCAAATAAATTTAAAGCTGTTTCATCTTCTAATCTAGTAGACTCTATTTTAAAAGTTCTACTACCAGGTGTCAATAAAGTGTCTAGCGGAGTGTTTGAACTACCTGTAGTAAACAAGTGATCTATAGGTGCTCCTGAACTTATATTAGGATCACCAGCAGCTTGTATTAAAAGTTTTATTTTTCTTTTTAAATAATCAGGCGCTTCATTTTCTATAGAAACTACTTTATATCTAGCTTCGTCTTCAACTAAAGTATCAGAGTCTGCAGGTTTTTTAAGTATTAAAAAAGTATCTTCTTGTATTTTATTTCTTTCAGATGATGGAAACGATAACCACAAGTTACCGTCTTCAGCTTTGTAAACTCTATCTAAAACAACGTTGTAATATTCGTTTGCAGTTTCTTTAACATAAATTCTAAAATCAGTTGCCCAGCTAGGTGTATTAGAAACTATTTTAGATGATAGAAGTGTGTAGTCGTCAGCAAAGCTTTTAGTAACATCAACTGTTGCTTCAGAATTACTAAACACTGGTGTTTCTCTACCGTACTCATCTAAATAAGTAAAACCTAATTGATATTGTCTAAGTGATTTTAAAGAAGCATTACCAGATAAATTACCTAAAGGCTTTGCTTCGGGAAAAGGAAAGTCAAGCTGAGAATAACTCATTGCTTGCTCGTCAAAATAAGTATCGTTATAAAAAACTCTATTAGTAACAAAAGTTATATTACCATTTCTGTCTGTATTAGTAAATACAAGTGGGCTCCATCTATTTTC
>Ga0160423_10001006_pt1 | contig 23400 bp, 13 predicted proteins | sample CRUFie14St8metaG_FD_108191 | JGI IMG/M metagenome (GOLD analysis project Ga0160423, IMG submission 108191) | Marine microbial communities from the Costa Rica Dome - CRUD Field 142mm St8 metaG | ecosystem: Environmental > Aquatic > Marine > Oceanic > Photic zone | place: Costa Rica: the Eastern...
AGCGGTCTGCACACAATCACTCTTACTCTCGATGATGGAATCAATACTCCAGTTACTGAGTCGATTGAAATCGAAGTCGCTGCTTCAGCACCCGTGTTAGTCTTGAACAGCCCAACCTCTGAACAAGGATATTACTCAAGTGAAGCGATCGAATTCGACCTAAGGAAGAGCATGGATTATGATGGGGATTTATTCACTTTTAATTTATCAAGTGATATTTCCGGTGAGCTACTGACCGATTCTAACCCTCTGGAACTGTACCAACTTCAACTTGAATCAGGGGAACATGAATTAACATTCACTTTAGTCGATGATACTGGTTTGTCAAGGGATGAAGTGGTTAATCTGTTGGTTGTTGAATCGGATCCAGAGGTTATAATTTACGAACCAATCAACAATCAATTCTACCAACCAGGAGAGCTGATTGTGTTTGATTCTAACGGAACTAACGATGCAGATAATGACATAACCAGAAGAGAATGGCGCCTACATTCAAGTGGTGAATTTTCTCATACTGTAATTTCAAATGCCGCTTTCTTCACAACAAATTTAGCACCCGGTGTCCATCATGTATCTTTGTTCGTTGAGGACCGAAGAGGGGGAAGCGATGAGGTACATCTCAACATTACAGTTGCATCAAGTAATCCGGATTTGTCAAACCTCTCAGTTACTCCAAAATTTGTTCCCGTCGATGAACTGACTAAAGTTACTGTCAGCGTCACCCTCGATGACCCAGACGGTACCACCAATTACGTCAACGCTACGATTACCAAAAACTTGCAAACATGGGAATTAAATCTCACGGACGACAATAATGATGGAATATGGGTTGGAGATATTGAGATAGTTGCTACTGAGGGAGGAAAAGCCCAGGTCAAAGTGACCGCCTTTGATGGCGAGACAATTGATTTCATGTCTATCGACGTAGACTTTGTCGATAAGGAATCAGATACTTCCTCTTTGTTTGTCATTGCTGGAGGGATCACCTCATTCCTGCTGATAGCATCCCTCTTAGTTTGGCTAATTATCAGAAGGAGAAAGCGCCTTGCAGATATTGATTTGATTGATTCTTGGGGAGTATTCGGTGGAGAGCAGAAGGAATACCACGACGAGGACCTAGAAAATTGACCATCTCAACACCGGCAGTACATTGATATGTTACCGAATTCCACTATCTCACATGAGGAAGAGTTTCTCAAGAGTTAATGCCGTCCTGCTAGCCCTAATTATGTGCGCATCTTTACTACCACAAAATGTTGCTGCGGATGAAACAACAACCGAACATTTTGCTTTTGGAATGGAATATGATTGGAATAATATGGACACGGATTTCGAGACAATGACAGGATTAGCATTGGACGAAATTTTAGGAGATGTTATGCAATCTGCTGATGATGCTGGAATTGATTTGCTGATTTTGGAGGAATTGACCGGTACATCCTCAATGATTATTGATCAATATGAAGATGGTACAACTATGCTTGACTACGATGGCAGTAATGTTGAAGTTACAAAGCATGTCACTGAGTTGACAGTAAGACACGGTCAATTAGCAGACTTGGCAATTATTACAGAGTGGTCAGATGCAAGAGCTGGTTGGGATTTGACAATCTCAGCAAACGCTGATGGTGTTTTCAACATTGATGCATTCTATACCGAGTACAGAGATTCTGCTGACTTACTTTATGGACACGACCTAGAAATGTCAATGGAAGCGGACCAAACATACGGTTTCGGTCTTCAGGGTAGTCTAGAAGCGGATGATGGTGACAAGGTTATGCCGCTGAACATCCAAATGGAGATGAGTGTTGATTACTCAGTCTCAAATGCTGAGAGTTCAGTCTTGTACATGGAACCTTCCGATATACACCAGCAGCTTTCTGCTCTAGAAGGAGGAGACGACCTATCATGGAGTGTAGGAAGCGATGATGACGACTACGTTTACTGGAGACAATTAGACGCAAGTGATTGGACTTGTGAGTGGGATCAATACGAAGGTGGTTTCTACAATTGTAACACCGACGATGGCTGGAATGATGATTGGTGGTATTATTGTGAATACTACTCCAGCTATAACGAGTATCAGTGCACTGATGACTTTGGCGAAAACGATGATTGGGAAAACTCACTGTCATGGACTCATTACCAATACGGAACAAGTCCAAACATGGGCGATGAAGCAGAACCTCATTCCGGTGATTTTTCAACATCAACAGGATTTAATTTCGAGCTAACAGGCTTACCTGCTGAAGAATTTGGATTCCCATCAGGTAAGTGGGATGTCTCTGCATCAGATTCGGTTACAGATACCGGCAGTTTCTCTGATGAAGAATATCGCTGTGAAATGGGAATTGAGTTGTTCGAAGGGACTCAGATGATTACAACAGATGGTGAGCAAATCGAGGTCATGCAGGCTTACACTTCGCCTTTACCCTGGGGAATGACCTGTCACATTGCTAATCTATTCTTGCACGCATTCGAGGGTACTGAAGACGCACCTACACTTGCTGACATGGTTGAAGACAGCACCGAAGAAATTGTAGAAAGCCTTGATGATTCATCAAATTCAGAGTTTGTAACAGGAGAGCACATGGGAGTTGAACTATACGCTTCAGGTCAAGACCAGATTGAGATTTACTTCGATGTCTCAGGTCTTGACTATGATGGCGACTACGAGGTTGACTTCATCCTGACAAATTCTGACGGAATAACAGAAGACGTAGACTCAGTTGCATTTTCTGGAGATTATTACTGGGGTAACTCCTACATGTCATCTGATTCATGGGGAGAGCACTGCTTAAATGTGAAACTTAAGGATGCAGTTACTCTCGACACAATAGAGACTCTTGATACATGTGTCAACGTTCCACAAGAGATGGAGCCAAGCCAGTTACTTGAGGACATTGTAGAGGGATTCTCAGAGTCAACTCTTGAAAACGTCATGGAGAATTTCGGTGAAAACTTGGAATACCGCATGGAAGACTATGAAACAGACTTCCCATATGATGACGGTGATATGTTCGTTCTTTGGGACACAAATAGCAACATGGTTGTAGGATTCCAGATGGTTGTTACATCAGATGACAGCAATTTGTGGTACACACTAATTGGTCCAGAATCCGATTCATACGGAACAGCACCTGCTCCGCTCTCGGTTACCTACTTCTCAGGTTCACAAGCGATTGTTCAGGAGGCTGAAATTGTCGAGGATACAACTCTGTCAGACCTCGTCGACCTAACCCAGCACAACGATGACATTATCGAAGATGCACTAGAAGACGCTCTTGCTGAGTACGGTGATACAGAAGGTGGTTCTAGTGAAGAGACAGAAGAAGACACCGAGGGAGGTCTTCTTCCATTCGTTTCCCCAGTTCTAACAATCGCTTTGATTGCTATCGCTGGACTAGTCGCTAGCGTTCAAGGCCGCAAGGACTAGGCAAGAATTGATACCAAGAGGGGGCCCCTCCTTCGGGTATGAGGGAGGGGAAACCCTATGCCAAAATGCTATTGCATGCAGTGCAGTTAGTGGTGTTGTTTTCTCTAGTTCAGGCCGTAAATTCCCACATATGGTACACTGGTGTAGTGGATGTTGAATACACCGACGGTCTACCAGAAAATTCCGGTATGGAGGTTGAGTTAGAAGTTGATCAAGATTCAGCTGATGTAAGCATCCACATTGATGGATTCATAACTTTCATGCAATGGCAAAACACCCGAAATGATACGACAATCCCTGCAGATAGCACTGAAGAAAAATCAGATTTTGATTCATCAGATTTGAAGCCATTATCTGAATTACAGAAAGAGATTCCAATCATGGCAAAGATTGCTCTTTCTCTTGGGATTTTATTGGCAGGACTGGCGATTTTCCAAGTTAAGTACAGTTGGATTATTGGCTTAATACTGAGTGGTTTTGTATTTTGGATATGCATCAATTTAGTTGTTCTAGCACCACTGGGGTATATTGGAGGAATGGAGTTTGGGACCGGATCATTCGAGGGTGATAATAGGGAGTCAACAGTTCATAGCAAAACGGATAGTTCGCCAGCATTCGATATATTCAATGGTGAATTAGAGTTAGAATTCACTACAGAATCCTACGACTTAGGATTGGTAGATGAAAGCGAGTTAGAATCTGTGGTAGACAAGGCTCCTGGAAAGGAGCATGGGTCGTTCATGGCTTTGGATGGGGTTGCAGGAATTCATTACAGTCCATTCGTTGTCGAACTGGTTTGGGCTTGGCTAGTACTGTTTTTCTTAGCACCAAATGTAGTGAACGTTGTATCTAGAGTGAGAATCGAAAAACCACAATTACTGTGATTACTTCTGTTCTGGCACGTTTCCGTTTAGTGAATCCGGGTTGTCTTTGAGTGGGCCCCACTCAGTTCGTGTTCTGTTAAGTCCGAATCTTTTTGCCCAGATGAATTTCAGGTTTTTCCATCCGTCTCCCCATGTGTGAATTTCGGCTTCACCAACTCTTGGTCTATATGGAACCGAGACTTCAATTGCTTTTTTCTTACCGAGTACGCGGCGAGCTAGAATTTTCATTTCTTCTGAAAGCGGCATTCCATCATTAGTAGGGCGCATCTTTTCATTGTCGAAAATCGACTTTCTGAAAACCCACATTCCGGATTGAGAATCTTTGATACCGTATCCAAATGCGAGCCTTGCATTGAAGGACAACATCCAGTTGCCAAACCCATGAAGGCCCGACATTGAACCTTCTTCAGCGAGTGTGAGTCTATCACATGTGATGAAATCTAAATCTTCATCAATCAATTTCTTTACTAGTTCAGGAACCACCTCAGCAGGATAGGTGCAGTCTGCATCCATTGTTACGATGATATCTCCCTTTGCAACAACGAAACCAGTTCTATATGCTCTACCATAGCCTTTTCTTGGTTCCAAATGAACGCGAATTCCCTTTTCCAGTGCAATTTCTCGTGTCTTGTCTGTGGAGTTACCATCTACGATCATGATTTCGAGCTCATCACACCAATCCTTTGGAATAGAGTCCACGGTAGGTCCAAGGGCTTCCTCCTCGTTCCTTGTGGGAAGGATGATGGTGACAGAGACTGGTAACTTGTCGGCCATGCAACGTGGATTGAAGGATTTCATTTGAAGGCACCTATCCGTTGGATTATTTAGCACAAGACGGAGTCGGGTGTTTGTTCGACATGCACATAGCCATAGTGTCCGGCGAATACCCACCACGCTGGGGCGGTATTGGTTCTGTGGTTTTTCATCTTGCAGGACACTTTGTTGAATTAGGGCATGAAGTTACAATAATCACTAGGTCTCATCAAGATGCAGTTCCATCTCAAGAAGGGGTAACAGTAATTCCAGTTCGATGGGCTAAGCTACCAATGGCATTCACTCGCTCCTACGGGAAAAGTGCTCTGAAAGCGCTAAGGAGATTGCACTCCAACAAACCGATCGATGTAATTAATGCTCATCTTCCTTTAGTCTCATGGAAGCGTAAAGAGTTCTCTTGGCTTGAACAGAATATCTCTCCGGTAGTATCTTGCTTACACGGTTCTTGGTTAGGGGAAAAAGAAGGTGTAAAAAGAGCAGCAGCAGCAAAAGAATCTGCAACTTGGAAAAATCCGAATGACCTGGCAATACTTACCACAGCAGGCTGGTACTCAAAATACGAAAGGGCTGGTGTGCTAGAGTCCAGCATATGCGTCGCTAACTCTCAATCAACATTGAAGGAATTCAAGCAGTGGTATCGGCCAAGTGATGATTTTGATTGTGAAGTAATTCTGTGGGGCTGTGACCACAAGGTATTCCGCCCACCTAATATCGATAACGAGGCCGAACAGCTAGAGCATGAAAGAATTAGAAAACAATACGGTTGTGATGATGAGGCTTCTCTAAATTATTCTCCTGAAACCAATACTCCAATGTTGCTCGCAGTAGGACGTTTAGTTGCGAGGAAGGGTTACATGACTTTGCTGAGAGCTATGCCAAAAATCTTGGAAAATAATCCAGGTGCAAAACTAGTGATTGTCGGAAGAGGCCATATGAAATCCAGTCTAGAAAAGACTGCAAAGAAACTCGGAATTGAAAATTCTATTTTCATACAATCAAGTCTATCCTTCGATGAACTCGCCCAACATTTCCGGTCTGCAGATCTGGTAATTTATCCTTCATATTACGAGGGTCAGGGCTTGATTCCTCTAGAGTCCCTTGCTAGTGGCACGCCGGTGGCAACAGTGGACCAAGAGCCACTTACCGAAATGGTGGACGTATCTGTTGGTGGCTTGTTCAGAAGAGGCGACCCGGAAGATTTGGCGCGCTGCGTAAACGAGATGCTTTCTAGTTCTGAAACTTTTTCCAAAGCAGAATTAGGTAGGCAGAGAGTCCTATCCAAATATACTTACGAGCACAATGCAAGTGATTATCTAGATGTTTTTAACAGGGCAATTGAAAAGAATAAATCCAAATAAATCACACATTTTCTAACACTGCATGAATCCCAATCTTGCGTTGTTTTGAAAACCAAGAGCCTTCATGCGCACACATGCGCGCTGAGCAGTGGGTGGTATGCTTCCTCGCGTTGTCGCTTTTGACTTTCTTACCAGCCGCAAGCGCAGATGATGACACTTCTACAGCGAATGTACTAACAAACGGGGTCTCAACCAACGGATACGTTTGCAGTGATGATGGTTGTTCTCCTAACGATGAAGTTGACTGGTGGAAGATTTACGCTTACAAAGGAGACATCGTTCAAGTCGGATTCTCCGGTTCAATGAATAACGGAGCATGGTGGTGTCCAGGAGACGGCTGGGAAGCCGATTTTTCGATACATGACTCTAATGGCGCACAAGTTGCAAGTCAAGCGATGAGCGATGCTGGGTCGTCCACAACATTATCCACAACAATGCCTAGTCCGGGCTGGGTTTATGTCAAAATCAAAGGCAAGGATAGTTGGTGTAATGACGGTGTAGACTACACTCTCACACCTGCATTGAATCAAGATAACAGAGACACCGATGAGGACGGATTCATAGACAGCGAGGATGATTGCGACCTTACTTCTGGTACCTCCACAAATGACAGGCTAGGCTGCACAGACACCGATTCCGATGGCTGGTCTGATCCGGATGAAGGTTGGACAACAAACAATGGAGCAGACGCATTCCCAACCCAACCATCTCAGTGGATTGATTCTGACAATGATGGCTTTGGAGATAATCTCAATGGATTCGAACCCGACCACTGCCCATACCGCAGAGGATATTCTGAACTTGACCGCTTTGGTTGTCTTGACTCAGATGGAGATGGTTGGTCTGATGCCGATCCGGGAGGCCTTGATGGAGTAGAGCCTTGGTTTGCTCATCCAAATGGATCAGCTGATGCTTTCCCATTTGTTGCAAGCCAGTGGAATGATACAGATGCAGACGGTTTTGGAGATAATTGGGCAGATGGTTCATGGAATGATACACGTATGAACTGGTCTATTGGAGTCTGGTATTCTAATGCCACAGAGCCTGATGCATGCCCATTTATCACAGGTTATTCGGTCAATGATAGATTTGGTTGCCCCGACGCTGATAGTGATGGGTGGTCCAACCCAGATTCAAATTGGAGTGCAAAAGAAGGAGCAGACGCATTCCCTGATAACCCAACCCAGTGGTCAGATATGGACGGTGATGGTTGGGGTGACAACCAAAGTGAAGGGGCTCTACAAGCGGATGATTTTCCGGAAAATCCAACGCAATGGCTTGATACTGACGGTGACGGTTGGGGAGACAACAATTCCTACGGTGCGACTCAGGTTGATGACTTCCCATTGATTTCCAGCCAGTACAGGGATACTGACGGGGACGGTTATGGTGACAATTTAGATGGTTATGAAGGAGATGTATGTCCTTACAGCACAGTCGAGGAAGTTGAAAGTGGCTGGATTAGTCGGTCGGATAGATTCGGTTGCTTGGATTCTGATATGGATGGATTTTCCAATCCTGACGATTGGTGGATTTCCCACCCCGATGGGTTTGCAGATGCATTCCCCGAAGATGAAACGCAATGGTATGATACAGACGATGACGGTTATGGTGATAATCTCGAATATTTCGATGGGGAAACTTGGAGGCCTGCTTGGAGAGGAGATGGCTGTGTAGCCACAGAAGGAAATTCTGCCATGGACAGATGGGGTTGTCCTGATTCTGATGGTGACGGTTGGTCAGACCCAACTACTCATTGGTTAGCAAGTCCGGGAGGATTAGGAGACGCTTGGCCGGCTGATGAAAGTCAATGGCATGACAGAGATGGTGATGGCAGAGGAGATAATCCAAAGGGAACAACTGCAGACGTTTGTCCAGATGTACCAGGTACTTCCAAGGGGCCAACTGAGGGTGGGGACCGATGGGGTTGCCACGATACCGATGGCGATGGATGGTCTGACCAAGGTGATAGATTCGTACATGAGCCCACTCAGTGGCGTGATTTGGATGGCGATGGTTTCGGAGACAATTCCGACGGCCATGAAGGAGACGCATGTCCCAATGAGAGAGGTCAATCATTCTTTGACCGGTTAGGTTGCAGAGATTCAGATGGTGACGGTTGGTCTGACCCTTCACAAAACTGGCTCGCCTCGCCGTGGGGACAAGCAGATGCATTCCCAACTGACAGACTTCAATGGCAAGACAGTGATGAAGACGGCTTTGGTGACGTTCCAATGGGTGCTAAGAGAGACGATTGTCCAGAAATAGCCGGTACATCAACTCGAGATGTACAGGGCTGTATCGATTCAGATGGAGACGGCTGGTCTGACGAGTATGGCAGCTGGAATGCTGCCATTTCAATCATGGGTGAAGAGCCTGCTTCTAGTTGGTTGACATACATGATACTCGGAACTGTTATGCTGATATCTTCTGCTCTTGCATTGGTTGTAAGATATTCTCGTTCCGCTTCCTCACTAGAGAAGGGTATCGCAGATGAGGCTTCAAGAGGTGATTCAAATGCGTGAATGGTTTCTGATCGCTCTCATGATTTCACTATCATTCGCAGGCAATGTTTCTGCTGAAGAGGAATCAGACCCGTTTGACGAGGCAGGATTAACTTTGGTTGCCTTGAGAAATGATAGTCTTGACAGTAACCAAGATGGTATGATGGATGCAATTCGTGTAGTTGTTATAATCAATTCAACCAATCAGTGGATTGACTTGACCTTGACATTGATTGGAGAACACTCTGGGTTTACAGTTTACGAAGAATCTTTAATGGCATTTGAAGACCAAGAAAATGCTTCTCTAACATACGATTCCTGGGCAGCGGGAGAACACCATCTGAGGTTGGAGATTAGCGATTCAGATGGGCGATTACTCAAATATATTGACTTGGGAATATTTGATCTAAGTCCTGCATTGGCAACGCCTTCAATTGACCTGATGTTATCAGGCTCAGAGATTATGCAAACTGGTGACGATTGTGAGATCACTAGGGATTTCATTGATGAAACGGGCCCTAGATGGAATTTCGAGGGTACACGTTCGATTACCGGTACACCATTTACTGTTCTTGACACCGACCTAGTATTGGACTGTAGCAATTGGCCTGCTGGAAACTACATAATTACAGAAACCTACCAAAACGGCCTAGGTCAAACAACTAGCGACACCCTTGAACTTGTAATAGCAAATAAGCCTCCGCCGACGTTTTCTATCGAGATCAGCGGTAATGATGCACAGATTGGAACACCTTGTACCATAACACACGTTGCTAAAACTGGCGAAGACCATACACCATACCTCAAGGAGTGGAGAGTCACTCCTTCAATCGGAATGTCAGCAAATACTAGCACTCTAGATTGCTCTAAATGGGAGTCTGGAGTTTACAAGATTCTTCTGACTGTAACCAATGATGAAGAGATTAGCACAACTAACGGTGCAATGCTAATTCGAATGCCTTCGCCTGACTCATCGGTACAAGATGAAGATGCTCCTGCCCAGTCGAAGGGAGAGGAGACTAAGACTTCTAACGTCGGAATATGGGGTATTGTCGTTCTTTCTCTAGTTCTTGGCATTGCAGTATTCATGCTAATGATGAGAAGCCCGCAGGATGATGAATTGTTCGGTGGGCTACTAGATGAGATGGGTGAGCCTGATGCTGAAGGTCTTCCTACTCATACCGATGAGAATGGTATGCTTTGGAGAAAGCATGAGAATGGAGAACTCGACTGGTGGGACCGTTCCTCAATGATGTGGAAGAGGTGGTGATTTGCTACAATCCATCGCTTTCTGGGTAATGATTCTTAGCGGCACTGGTTTGTGTGCTATGTTTGTAAACGCAATGTGGAGGAGATATATCCGCCTTAAGGCACTCGAGCCTAGGCTTGATTTAGAGTGGGTTGACGACTGTGCGGAGCATGCCACTGCTTCTTTCAAAGGAAGTAAAGTGACTCTGACAAATGTCAGAGATTTTTCTTGGAAAAATAAGCGAGAACACGATTCAAAGTGGATTAAAACAAAAGTCGATCTCGATGAGATAGCGGACGTGTGGTTTGTTATCGACCACTTTCACAAAATCAAAGGTCTAGCTCATACAATGCTTACTTTCGAATTCAAAGATGGTCAATTCATTACATTCTCTTTTGAGACTAGAAGGGAAGTTGGTGAAAGATACCACCCTTGGAAGGGATTATGGCGAGCATACGAACTATATCTTCTCGTATCTACCGAACAAGATGCTTTACACTTGAGAACAAATGCTCGCAACCACAAGGTACACCTTTTCCGAGTTCAAACACCTCCTGGAAAAGACAAGGCACTGTTTAACGCCCTTTGTGATAGGCTTAATTCACTATCAGAAAACCCGGAGTGGTACCATACATTTGGAAAAACATGCACTACCGCAATTGTTGACCAAGTCAACCTCATCACACCGGGCAGGATCCCACGTATGTGGAGAACTCTGCTGCCTGGTCATTCTGCAAGAGCAGCATGGAAGCTCAAGTTAATCGAGGATTGGGGTGGGTACGATGCTACATTGCAAGCATCTAGAATCGATGAGAGAGCGAGAAAATGGGATGGTAAAGAAGCATATTCTGAGTTTATTAGGGCGCATTTGCCTCCCAAATGAAAAGTAAATCTCCACCCCCATGTGAGATTTTGACAGGATTTGAATTTGCTTTGTTACCTACGCCTTTTGTACCAGTTTGCAAATCCTCAGATTCCAACTCATAATGAACTCCTGAAATACATACTTTTGCCACATCGCCAAATGCCATTAAAGAACACATCGTTCCGGTTTCTAATTCAATTTCAAGCCCAGAAACATCAACTCTGCAAGCCCTCCACCCGTCGAAGTAAAGAATTGCATCTGACTGCGATTCGAACAGGGATGTGAATGCAGCAATACGGTGATCTAGCCTACCTCCTTCTACCCCAACGACTGCGTCTACATCATACTGAATCAATGCCTTCGCTAGGTCTGAGTTTTCTTGATTCGAATCAATTAATCCAGGTCTCGGGTCTGTGATTGAATCCATATCTCCAATTACAACGTCCCAAGATTCAAAACGGTCGGCTGCACCATCTAATGCAATTGTGAAATCGGCTTTTTCTTGAAGTGTGAGAAGTAACTCTTCACTGGGCCATTCTCCGTTTGCAATTACCAAAGTGAATCCGTCCATGTAAAGGCGATAGGATACATAGATTCAAGCGGTTCGCTACCGAGGCAATCCCCCGGCCCCCTATGGGGGCCGTACGCTCAAACTTTGGGAATAGTAATGTAGGGTGGTAATCGTGAGTAGTGCTATGTCGTGGCGAAGCAAAGGTCTTCCACTTGCAATTCTCGCCATATTTTTGATACAAATTTCTTCACCCATGGTTCATTTTCCACTTGATGAATTACAACAAAAACAGCCCTCTGCGGCCCTGAATGTTGGATTCTCCTCAGGCTCTGGGCACGATCTTGAGGGGGACGTCATCAACATAGACGGGAAAAATTGGACTGTCCGCGGCGAATCAATCCTTGATTATTGGTCACACGAAATACAAAATCAATCAAACATCGATTCAATTGACATGGTTGTAACCGACATTGGTATTGGTTACGCTTGCTCTACAAATTCTACTGAGGTTTACTTCCACACTCTAGAATTGGACGGCAGTTTTGACACGTTAGTTGTACAAAATCTGGGTAACGAGAAGACTGACAGTTGTGCGATTGGGGTCACCAGTGAAGGCCGCATACAAATCGTATATGGCGTCGACGATGACGATAATGAAAGCACTGCTAGTCACGTACGCCTAGCCAGACTTGCAGAGAAAAATGCGGTATACCTAGAACGTACTTGGCACATTAGAACAATCGCTGAAGACGTTTACGATTCCGGAAGCGAATCATTGAATCTTGAGTTTGATAACGAATCTCGCACGCACATTTTCTTCCGTCAAACCGGTAATCATGGTCTTCATCACCTTTCATTCAACAAGGCATTTTGGAATCACACACTTCTAGATGAAGGGCCAATTGGAAGCGATATAGAAATAAGAATCGATGCTGAAAACATGTTCCACATTGTTTACACAATCCAATCTGAAAGCAACCTAACCGAAAATGAGGTCAGGTTGCTGCGATTCAATGAAACGTCGGAATCTAGGCAGGTTCTATCCAGAGGCTTGCCGATTTCCGAAGCAATTGGTATGGATTTAGACACCAACAATATCGAACAGATTGCCTACTCTAACTCAAATTCGACATCTCACACAATATCGCTTTTGCGAAGTTTAGCAGGCAAGGACACCGGCAGAATTGACCCAACACCTATCAGCGTAATCACTTACGACGATGATTCTCTAGAGGGAGAAGTCCTCAGTGGAGATTTTAACGGCGATGGAATTGATGATTTAGTTTACACAGACCCAGAAGGAAACGGTACAATTTCAGTCCACTATGGTTCAGCAAATGGACTTGGTAACCTTCCTGACAGAATGCTGGTTGGTTCCCTAAGTAACTCAAATCTTGGGTTTGGAATGGCAGTTGGAGACTTCAATTGTGATGGGTTCGCCGACATAGCGTCCAGCGAGCCAGGGTTAGGACTCAATAATTCGGGTTACGTCTCCATCAGACTTGGAACTTCTGCCGGAATCTCCACTCAACCATGGTGGGAGATGACTGGAAACCAAGACGACAATTTGGGATGGTCAATGACATCTTTGGGAGATGTGGAAACTGATGGATGCGACGATTTAGCAATTGTTGCTGACAAGCTAATCGAGGAAAACGCAGCTCAGCCTACCCTCTCCAAGAACGGATTAGTGATGGTGCTGAAGGGTAATTCAACTGCTATGATTGAGCACTCAAACATCACCCAAACCGATTCTGGAACAATGTTTGGAAGACAGATCGCTGCTGGAGGTGACCTGAATGGAGATGGTTACCTTGACATGGTTGTTTCTAATACAGGAACGCAAGATAGCCCAATGGGCTATTCGTCAGTTGAGTTCTTTTTGGGAGATGAATTCGGAATAAATTCCACACCAGTCAAAATCCACTCCGTCGCTCAGCAAGGAAAATTGTACGGCTTTGAAATGTCCTTTGTTGGAGATGTACACGGTGACGGATATGATGATTTGATCATAAGCGAGTTGTTTGCGACCACGACGCCTTATCAATCTGGCAAGGTACACATGTGGTCAGGAAATGAAACTTCAGCAGTTGCTAACTGGACGATTAAGGGCCCATTCGCAAATGCATTAATTGGTTACACTATTTCTCCTGCAGGCGACATCAACGAAGACGGTTACTCAGATTTCTTCTTGATGATGCCTTCTGCCAGTAAATCGGGAACAGTCAATCTGTACCTTGGTTCAGAAAATGGTGTTAGAAGCGACGTCCAGTTATTCGCCCAAGGTTCAGCCGGTGAAAATGTTGGTTTGAATTTACTGAGTGGAATGGATTTGAACGGCGACGGAATGGGCGATTTACTATACTCCTCTAGGAATTTGAACCAAGGAGATGATTTTGCACCAGTACTAACAGTAATGTCAGAAAGGGATTGGGAAAATGTTGACTTTGAGTTTCCAAATAAAGTTGAGGCAATCGACCTGCATACTCCACAGAGAGGTAGTCCTTCCCTTCTAGTTGAACTATCTGATTCCAGTTTGATGCTACTAGAAAACACTCCAGATGGCGTGTCTTCAGCAGGTAGGTGGGACCACCGCCACATTACTGATGCAGATGCTGCTGTAATGGGAATAACAGATTCTGGAAAACCAACAATACTCGCAATTCGCTCCATCATGGGAACATCCAAATTGGTCACAATGAGCGTTGAAGGGAACACTGGACTTGATTTCAGTCTTGATACTGGCACTGGGCTAGGAAAGGAGATGGGTACTGCTATGGACATTAATGGCATGCAACGCATTGGCCACTTCTCTCCAGATTACTCTTCAATTTTCTATACCACTGAGGGGGAAAATGGCTATTCAACATCATTGGTTAGGTCTGCAATCGATATTCTGTACCCAATAAAGGTCCATGTTGATGCTAGTGATAAAACTAGAATGGTTTACGTCGATGATGATGACAACATGGTTCGCCTAGCGACTTTGGATGGTACATGGAGTGAAGACACCGTTTTGAACACCACAATTGGTAACGATTTCGATTCGATTTGGACTTTTGGCGGCGATCTAATATTTGCCCAAGTCGCTATTTCCAACAACTCAACTTACTTGCAATTGGTCGAATATAATGGAACCAACTATTCCGTCGAAGATATTGTTGAAGCGAACATATCAGCTTCTTTCGAACTCGAGTTTGTCTCCGGAAACTTAGTACTGTCAGTATTAGATGGAGAATATCTGAGAGTTTACGAGCGAGGTCTATCCGGCGGCAATTGGACAGTTGCTCACGAGCGATGGATGCTTTACAACAATCAGAATTCTGGAAATGCACTAGTTATGAAAGGAGGAAACGCAGTCTTCAATTTCAATAATTCAGATCAAGGAGTGTTACAGAGAGGTAGCGACGGAAATTGGAGCCTACAATCCATTGTCGTGCCAGATTCAGTAACTCCACTAGACTTCTTAGTCGACTCAGACCGGTGGCATGTGACATCTACTGAAGATTCGATGGGTTCCAATAACTTGGTCTGGACAACCGGTTCATTCTCAGATTCAACAATCACAACATCCACCAAATTCACCTCAGTCGTGACAGAACACATGGCAGGAATGGATTTAGTGGACGGAGATCTAGTAATCGCATTCTCACAATCATCAACCAATGATTTCAGTGTAATCAGAATCGTAACCGACACAGACAGAGACCTAATTCCCGACACACACGATGCCTTGCCAGATGTTGGTAATCAGTGGGAAGACTCAGATTCAGACGGATTTGGTGACAACTCTCTAGGACCACAACCTGATGCTTGTGTCTCAGATTTCGGCGAGTCTGTCTTTGATAGATTTGGTTGTGAGGATTATGACGGAGATGGATGGTCAGATGCAAACGATGACTGTTCAAGCAATGACGGGACCTCTTGGTGGGGACAATTGGGATGTTCAGATGACGATCAAGACGGATGGGTAGATGATGCAATATTGGGAGATAGGTTCCCAGAGAATTGGAAGCAGGCCTTGGATACTGACAGGGATACTTTCGGTGATAATCACGGGCCTGACTGTTGTAATGTAACTCTTGAGTCTACTCCATCCGGTCCAGGAGACTTATTCCCCTACAATCCACTCCAGCAAGCGGACAGTGATGGTGACGGATATGGAGATAACCCCAATGATCCGGTGGACGGAGATTGGTGTTGGTTCGTCGAAGGATACTCTTGGAGAGACCGACAGGGCTGTCCAGATTCAGATTCAGACGGTTCCTCTGATCCGTGGTACAATGGAAGCGAAGAAGTCGAACAGTGGGGGTTGCAATATATCTGGACAGAAGAAGATGGTGCAGACTGGTGGCCAAATGACAGCACACAGTGGGCTGATTCCGATGGTGATGGCTACGGCGATAACTCATCAGAGGGTGCGACAACTCCAGATAAATTCCCAGCGATTCCAGCAGCGGCGCACGACACTGACAGTGACGGACATCCCGACAACTGGACTGCAATCGACGATGGTCAAAATCGCGGTGGTTTATTCTTAGACAATTGTCCAAGTGTTTGGGGTAATTCTACATCCACACTCGCTTTGATTGATGGTGTTCTACAACCAGTGCCCTACTACGGTTGTCAAGATACTGACGGCGATGGTAGAGAAGATATCACAGATGCTTTCCCCGCCGACCCGACACAATTAATCGATAGTGACGGTGATGGTTGGGGCGATAATCAGCAAGGAAATGACCCAGACGCATGTCCTTTCGATCCGGGGGTAATAAACGGAACAAAACCAGATGGTCAGCCAGGTGTTGGTTGTCCAATTCCATCAGATGATCCTGACGAAGACCTAGACGGTGTTCCTGATGATAGCGACGACTGCCCAAATACTCAATTTGGCCAATTTGTAAACGAAATTGGCTGTTCTGAGTATCAGATTGATGATGACCTAGACGGTGTATCAAACGCCGAGGACAGGTGTGCAGATACTCCAATCGGAACAGCAGTAGACAGCGATGGCTGCTCTACAGCTCAAAAGGAGGTTGACAGTGACGGAGACGGAATCTTTGACCCCATAGACCTGTGTCCGAATACAGATCCAACGGTTGATAATATTGCAGAGGCATTGAATAACTCAGGTTGTGCTTTGTATCAGTTAGATTCTGATGACGACAAAGTCACTGATGACATTGATGAGTGCCCAGGAACATTCCCTCCGGTTATCGTGCTAGAAAATGGCTGTATTGATGAATCTAAGACTGACGAAGATATCGATGGAGACGGATACAAAGGTAATTACACATATTTCCCTGACAATGACACCCACGTCGGAGATGCATTCCCATTCGACAAAACCCAATGGCAAGATATTGACGGCGATGGATTTGGTGACAATTTTTCCGGAGAACGTCCCGATTATTGCCCTGATGTCTTTGGTAAATCTGACAAAAATGAAAGATATGGTTGTCTAGATTCAGATGGAGACGGGTATAGTGATATTTTGGGAGACGACTCATTCCCAGAAAACCCAACACAATGGGAAGATGCTGACAAAGACGGTTGGGGAGATAATCAAAGTGGAACAGATGCTGACCAATGCCTCGATACTGATTGGCAAAACGAGTTATTACGCTTAGAAGCGGAGAATAATTTTGGTTGCGCCGCTTACCAATCAGATACTGACAATGATGGAATTATGGACGATGCAGACGCTTGTCCTAACACTCCTGCTGGTTCGGAAGTTTACCCAAGTGGTTGTAAAATTGAAGCTGAGGCAGAGCCAACAGATACCGATGATTCGATACTTGGCATGGATCCGATGGTATTCTATGCTGCTGCTGGTGGCGGAGGGCTGCTATTCCTTGGATTAGTCTTCATAATTATCTCAAGGATGAGAGGCGGCGACTTCGAATTCGACGATGATGAAGATGACGAAGATTGGTTCGACGATGGTGATGACGATGATGATTTCATGGCTAGCATCCTTGGTGGTCGTGGTAATCCCAGAGGGCCGCAAAAATCTCCACAGCGTGGACCACCATCCGGGCCGCAAGGCCGTGGACCAAGTAGAGGCCCACCGGGTGCTTCACCACAAAGAGGACCAACATCAGGACCGAGCCGTAGCCCATCAGCTGCTTCACCGCAAAGAGGCCCGGCCTCAGGACCAAGCCGAGGACCGCCGGGCGGTCCAAGCAGAGGTCCAACCAGTGCTGGACCTGCAAGGGGTCCTGACCCGCGAGGTCCACAAAGAGGCGGTTCACCGGCGAATACAGCCACTGCTGGAAAGAAGGTTGCAAAGCGTAAGCCAGTAGGTGACGGAAGGGTTCGTAAGGCTAAGGTTCAAATCGACCCAGATTTGTTTGATGCTGAAGAATTAGCAGATAGAGCAGCGGCTGTTGATTGGACGAAGACTGCTCTGAAGGGTGGAATTGCTGAGCGTTCAATCTTGATGCAATTACAAACTACAGGATGGTCGGCTCCACAATCTAGAGCAATAATCGATTTGTCAAAGGAGTAATCTAGAGGCATCACACTCAAGAAGGGTAGTTAATTCGGGGAAATTACGGGGGTTAGAAATTGAGTGACGACGTTGCTGATGTCTCAATGCCAGAAGGTATTGAAGTCGACGATGCCGCTGCTTATTTTGGCGTATTCCAATCCTCAGATGCTCTCCATCAAATGATGGAGATGCCAAGAGAGGCTGCATTTGAGAAATTTTTCGCCTTACTTTCTGATCTTGTTCTCAAACCAGGAGAATTTGATTTCGAAGAGGCTAGCGAGAGATTGAATTGTGAGGGTGGTGAAATCTACTTCCTTGTTGCAGGACATCTAGGTGTAATGTCTCTACCAGAGCAACTTGCACTAGCAATTAATGAAGGTCAGTTTTCTGATTCAGAATCAGAGCAACTTCAGGAAATTGCTGACCCAATGCGTCTTCTGAAATTATTCGCAATTGCACAGCAAACCGGTGGTGAAGGTGAGGCTACAAAGTACCTGAATGGTGTAGAGTCGCTCCTATCAAATCCAGCAGCAAACAAGGATGCATTGCTTTCACTTGCCTCTGAAATTAAGGCAAGTTTCGACGTTGCTGGTCATGTTACTCCAGTTCCAAGTCTTGCTAGTGGTAGCGCATCAGCCAAGGAAATAGAAACTGCATATGTTGCACCTATTGCTAGTGAACCGATTCCAGCACCTGAGCCTGCGATTACTCCTGATCCGGAACCTGTCGAGGAAGTACCCTTGCCGGTATTAGAAAGTGAGCCAGTTCCAGAAAAAACAGTACCTCTTCCCTCCAGCGTTCCAGTCCCACTGCCAAAAATCGAAGAGCCAGTGATCGAAGTTGATGAGAGAAAGGAATCAGAGAAAACGGATGATGCATTTGCAGGAGCATTCTCAGTTATGGCTCCCGAACTGGAACCAGAATCAAAACCTGAGCCTGAACCTCAATCTAAGCCTGAACCTCAATCTGAGCCTGAGCCTGAACTTGAGTCGAAACCAGAACCTGAACTAGAGCCAGAGCTTGAGCCGGAGCTTGAGCCAGAGCAAGAACCAACTCTTGATGATGCATTTGCGGCTGCAGACACTGACGATAGTGGTGGATTATCAGTACAAGAGATTGCTGATGCGACAGGTATGGGTCTCAAAGAGGCAGAGAAAATTCATGCTGAAGCCGATACTGATGGCGACGGTCAGGTAACTCTCGAGGAACTAAAATCCCAGCCAGAAGTGACTGAGAGAATGGCACTTCCAAAACCAGTTAAGCCAATCCGGGCGGGAATTAAGAATACACCACCTGTACAACAGACTCAGCCGATTAATCAGCAGCAACAACAGCAGCAAGCCTGGTTTGCTCAGCAGCAACAGCAGCAACAGCATCAGGCATGGCTCGCTCAACAGCAACAGCAACAACAGCAAGCGTGGCTTGCTCAGCAGCAACAGCAACAACAAGGTTGGGGGCGACCAGTCCAGCCGATGCAGCCTACCATTCGTTCAGGTATACATTGCCGTGGTTGTAGAATTGGTGTGGACCCAAATTGGCGTTTCTGCCCAGTGTGTGGAACTCAGAACCGCTGATTATTCGACGAACTTTCCCTCGTCTAATATTTGTGAATCATCCAGCCAAACCGATGGTTTTGTGATCACTCCGGGGATATGAATGCCGACTGATGCACTTCCACCCAGGCTAGTATTGTCACCGATTGAAAAGTAGCATGTTCCCAATTGTTTCTCATCCTCTAAAACGTGACCAGTAATTTGTGCATAGGGGTTCATACCAAACCCGAATTCAGCAACTGTCCAAACCATTTCTCTATCTTTAGAGCGAAGTTTTGCCGCTGCCTCTCCAAACTGTTGACGTATTTGGGCGGCGGTTGAGTCTCCTTTGATATCGATGACAATCCCGTTTTCAACCGTCAATTCTAACGGTTCCTCAAGCAAGGTAGATTCCCAAGTGCCGTCAATAACGATTGTTCCATTCATCGTACCTTCTTTGGGTAGTACGAATGCTTTACCAGCCGGAAGATTTGTAATCATTCTAGGTCGGTTGCAAATACCATTGTCATCTAGGTTCCAATCCTTCCATGAGACTTCGAATTCTACATCAGTACCCTTTGAATCTTTGACGTGCACCAACTTCTTACGCCTTAGTTTACCTGAGAACTCTGACAGGCTTTTCTTGATTTGATTGAAGTCTGCAGTCATTCCACCACTTACGAACATTTCGTCAGTCATGCCAGGCATTGTGGCTACTCTAGCTCCTTCCTTCAGTGCTGCTCTAATCGCCCTTGTATGCGTTAGAGAGTACTTGGTTGGTGCAATCACGATTTGTTGTTGTTTCATCAGGTTTGCCACAGGGGTGGGGGGCTCCTCTGCGTGATGTCTTCCTTTTGGCATTACAATTAAGAGAACTCTATCTGAACGCTCAGTCGCTGATTTATGTAATGCTTGTCCAATCTGCCCAGTTGTGGGGTCGCATACTATCAGGACATTTTCTCCTCTTCTGATATCCATGCAGGTGTGTGTCACGCGTTTTGCGGATTCAAACAAGGCCTGTTCGATGTCTAAAGTTTCCAATATTTCCGCAACATTTTCTTCAAGTGGTTCTTCAGATTCCACGACTTCTTCCAAATCTAAGTCTTCTTCGTCAATCTTCATCTCCCTTTCCTTTGCTTTACGCCGGAATGGAGAGGCCATGACAAGCCCTAGTGCGTTCATGCCTTCAAGGTGTGCCCGGCGGCACGTGAAATCTTGAAGGCAAATCACTTGTTGGCGTGTGACATGGGAGCAAAAGAAGATTTCATGACACGAGTCAATGATTTGTATAGGTTTGAAGCTATTCAAGGTCACCTCGGTTGGGACCAAGAAACCATCATGCCTGCAAAAGGTGCTAAGGCCAGAGGAGAGATACTCGCATGGCTTGCTGGACAGCGACACGGCAGACTAATCGATGAGGCAATGGGTTCACTAATCCAAGAATTAGAACAATCGGAGCACGACGATTACTTTTCTGCAAATCTCAAAGAGATGAGAAGAAAGTATGACGAGGCCGTAAAACTACCAACTGAGTTCGTCTCGGAATTTACAAAAGTACGCAGTGAAGCTCTGTTAGCATGGCAACAGGCTAGAAGTGAAAGTGACTTTTCTCAATTTGCACCACACTTACAGAAATTAATCGATCTAACTCACAAGAAAATCGAATATTTGGGCTGTGAACATACTCCATACGATGTTTTGCTGGATGAGTATGAAGTTGGAATGACAGTAGAGGATTATGACCCGCTATTTTTTGGCTTGAAATCAAGGCTAGTGCCTTTACTTGCAAGAATTATGGAATCGGGAACAGAAATCCCAAGGCTTCCTGAAGAAATGGTATTCCCCGCAGATGCACAGGAAAAGTTCTGCAACAAAGTCAGTCAGGCCATGGGTTTTGATTTTGAAGCCGGTAGAATGGATAGGTCGACACACCCATTCTGTGCAGGACTTTGGCCTGATGATACTAGATTCACAACAAGATTCGACGAAAAAGACCCGTTCTCCTGTCTATATGCGGTAATGCATGAATCAGGTCATGGTGTTTACGAGCAGGGTCTGCCAAGAGAACACAGTTTTTCCCCAGTTGGAGGAGCCATATCCTTGGGTGTGCATGAATCACAGTCTAGATTCTGGGAAAATCAAATCGGCAGGACAGCTGCATTCTGGCATGTAGCCATGCCATGGTTCAAGGAACAATTCCCAGATTGTCCTGACTGGACCAATGAGACTCTTGACTTAGTAGCAAATGAAGTAAAGCCTGATTTCATAAGGGTTGAAGCCGATGAAATCACCTACAATCTACATATCATGATAAGATACGAAATTGAGAAAATGATCTTCAATGAAGGACTTAAGGTCGAAGATATTCCAAATACATGGAATAAAATGATGAAAGACTGGTTCGGAATTGAAGTCCCAAATGATTCCTTAGGATGCTTGCAAGATATCCATTGGTCAATGGGTGCATTTGGTTATTTCCCAACCTACACCCTAGGTAACTTGTACGCCGCTCAATTGCTTCAAACAATGTCTGAAGAACTCGGTGATATTGATGTGATAATTAAGTCAGGCGATTGGTCAATTATGCTCGAATGGCTGCGCGAAAAAATTCATCAAAAGGGCTCAGTAATGACACCCGCTGAATTAATCGAGAGCGCGACAGGCTCTCCCCCAAGTCCAGAACCATTCTTGACTTATGTTGAATCGAAGTATTCCAAGTTATACAACTTGTAGTTACTCTTCCTCGCTGTCATTACCAGTAATCTTGGCTTGCAGAGCGTTTAGCATGCCGGTTAGTTCCATGATTGCATCTTGCAGGTCATTGGTTCTATCGTCCTCTTTATCGGTGCCAAATGATATACCTAGCATGGTAATCATTGCTCCTGATAACATAATTACTGCTGAAGTAAAGAGGTCTTTGAGATTAATTTCATCAGCGTTTGCTAGCATTATTCCCCACAGTGCTCCTGCGGCAAAAATGAGAAGTCCAATTACGATTTGTTGATGCCCGGGTCCGAGTCTTTCCTCAATGCTACTCATATCTTTCACTGGAGTGAAATTCTATGTTTGGTAAATAAAATAACGCGTAATAAACTAGTTACTTATGCGGATTTAATCCCATGGCAACATTACCAGAGGTTTTCCAACATCACCAGCCTCGACTAAGCACTTTCCTTTCGGGCCAGTATCATCACTTCTTTCGAAAACTGGGACCCCATCAACGACTGTTAACACCGGCCAACCAACTAGTGTTCTTCCAATGAACGGACTCCATTTTACAGTCGTCCATGTGTTTTCATCCTTAACCTCGATTTTCTTGTTCAGATCAACAAGAACAATGTCACCGTCAAATCCTTGCTCGAGTTTGCCCTTTCCGACCATTTGGTAGCACTCCGCAACGTCGGTAGACATCCACTTGACAACTTGTTCAAGTGTGCAGTTACCTTGGGATACGTGTGTCAGCATTGCTGATAGTGAAGTCTCAACGCCAGGCATGCCGCTGTGTGCGGCAGGGAAACCTTGCATCTTGTTCTCCATGGTGTGCGGAGCATGGTCTGTAGCGATACATGCGATTGTTCCATCTAGCAATCTTTTCCACAATGTTTCTTTGTCTTTTTTGTACCTGATTGGTGGATTCATTTTCAACCTGGTTCCGAGGACTTCGACATCGGTTTCATCGAAAGTTAGGTGCTGTGGAAGAACCTCTGTCGTTACGTGTGCTTTACCTTCTTGACCATGTAATGATGTGACATCAGCTAACCAGTCTGCTTCAATTCCTGAAGTTAGGTGCAGGA
>Ga0160423_10001008_pt1 | contig 23377 bp, 20 predicted proteins | sample CRUFie14St8metaG_FD_108191 | JGI IMG/M metagenome (GOLD analysis project Ga0160423, IMG submission 108191) | Marine microbial communities from the Costa Rica Dome - CRUD Field 142mm St8 metaG | ecosystem: Environmental > Aquatic > Marine > Oceanic > Photic zone | place: Costa Rica: the Eastern...
ACAAGCCAGCATCAGGCTGATGCACTGGAGAAGCAGCTTGAAGATATTCCAGTGGAGTTGGCGATGCGTTACCAGAACCCCTCAATCGAAAACGCAGTTGATAAGCTGCTTGCTGAGGGGGTTGAGCAGCTCGTCATACTTCCTCTCTTTCCTCACTACGCAATGTCGAGTTACGAGAGCGCCCTCGTAAAAGCTCAGAACGTGTTGGCCAAAAAAGCTCCACAAGTTGAATTGGAGGTCGTGCCTCCTTTCTATGACGACGATGAGTTTGTCGATGCTATGGTAGCCTCCTCGGCAGGTTATCTAAGTGAGGGTTACGATCATATTCTTTTCAGTTTCCACGGACTGCCAGAGCGTCACCTAAGGAAGTCAGACCCGACCGGTGAGCATTGCCTTTCATGCGAGAACTGCTGCGAGGGAACTCACCCGGCACATAAAACCTGCTACCGGTCCCAGTGTTACAAAACGGTGGAGGCATTTGTCGAAAAAGTTGGTGTGCCCGCGGAGAAGCATTCTGTTTCGTTCCAGTCACGTCTCGGCCGAGATCCATGGTTAAAACCCTACACTGACTTTACGGTCAAAGAGCTAGCTGGTAAGGGAGTAAAAAAACTGCTCGTGGTATGCCCTGCTTTCGTTGCTGACTGTCTTGAGACGATCGAGGAAATCGGCATGCGGGCGAAGGAAGACTTTGTTGAGGCAGGCGGGGAGGATTTGACCCTCGTGCCGTGCGTCAATGAACACCCCCGTTGGCTTGAGGGGATGGAGACGCTTACTCGGCGCCATCTCGAAAGGTTGCCCGCCTAAATCGTGATTCCGCTGGAGCCACGACCTTTCACTTATGTCAGAAGGTTCGCTGTCGCAATTATAGTAAGAAGGTTATAACCGTTGAGGATTACTTTCCAACAGTCTAACTGCTTGTCTGTCCCAAAAAAAAAGCGGCTCATTCGAGCCGCTCTTTTTTTGTTTTGAGTGGTAATTCTTTCTCCTACTGGCAGGCTTCGCATTCCTCCCCGTTCATGAGAGCTTCGAGCGAGCAAGCCTCCTTTTCGGCCTCGGTGTATTCTTTCTTTGGTTCTTCAGTTCCAATACGGACTTCTTTTTTCAACTTGGTGGTGGCTTTTTCAATGTTGGAAGCCTGTAAAGTGCGCAGGTAGTAAGTCGTTTTGAGCCCCTTTCGCCAGGCCGCACGATACATGTGGGACAGCGTCTTCATGTCCGGGGTGGCCAGGAAGAGATTCACAGATTGAGACTGGTCGATCCACTTTTGGCGCCTGGCAGCCGCGTCAATGAACCAAGTGAAGTCGATGGAGAATGCTGTGGCATACTTCTCTTTGAGGTGTTGGGGGATCTCGTCGATATCGGTGAGTTCTCCGTCGTAATACTTGAGACGATCGACCATTTCTTCACCCCAGAGATTGAGTTCTTTGAGATCGCGAACGAGGTGTTGATTCAGCACGATGAAGTCTCCGGAAAGGTTGCCTTTTACGAAGAGATTTTTAAAGGTCGGCTCAATGCATGGGGTGCTCCCCATAATGTTAGAAATCGTTGCCGTCGGAGCAATGGCAAGAACGTTGGAGTTGCGCATACCCTGCTTCTGGATCTTTTCGCGTAGAGCGTCCCAGTCCATTTTACCACCGCGGGTGACATCAATTGGCTCACCGCGTTGCTCCTCAAGCATGTCGACGGTATCGTGTGGCATGACACCTCGACTCCACTTGGAACCTTCGTAGGTAGAGTAACTGCCCCGCTCTGCGGCTAGGTCGCTGGAAGCTTCGTAGGCAAAATAAGCGATAGCCTCCATGAACTCGTCGTTGAAGTCGACGGCTGCTTCGCTGGCGAAGGATGTGTTGCGGAGGAAGAGCGCATTTTGGAGACCCATAACACCGAGGCCTACTGGCCGATGGCGTTGGTTTGCGTTGGCAGCGGAGTCGGTAGGGTAGAAATTGATGTCGATGACGTTGTCCAGTGCGCGGACAGCTGTGGAAACAGTTTCCTTGAGCTTGGTCAGGTCGAGCTCGCCTTCGTCGGTGAGGTGAGAGTCGAGCACCACGGAACCAAGGTTGCACACGGCGGTCTCGTCGTGCGACGTGTTCAAGGTAATCTCGGTACAGAGGTTAGAGCTATGGATGACACCTGTGTGGTCTTGAGGGCTGCGAACGTTGCATGGATCCTTAAAGGTGATCCACGGGTGACCGGTCTCAAAGATCATTTTCAGCATGCGCTTCCACAGGTCGATCGCCGGGATTTCTTTGCCATACATCTTTCCTTCACGGACTTCAGCTTCGTATTGCTCGTAGCGTTCCTCGAAAGCTTTGCCATAGAGATCGTGAAGGTCTGCTGCCTCGTTGGCACGGAAGAGAGTCCAGTTGCCGCGAGCTTCCATGCGCTTCATGAACAGATCCGGAATCCAGTTTGCGGTATTCATGTCGTGAGCACGTCGACGTTCATCGCCCGTGTTTTTGCGCAACTCAAGGAAGTCGTCGATATCATTATGCCAGGATTCAAGGTAGGCACAACCGGAGCCACGGCGCTTGCCGCCTTGGTTCACCGCGACGAGTTGGTCGTTGTGGAGCTTGAGGAAGGGGATCACGCCCTGGCTTTCACCGTTGGTACCTTTAATATAGCTGCCCGTTCCACGAACCGAAGTCCATGAGCCTCCGAGGCCACCCGCCCACTTGGAAAGGTAGGCGTTGTCAGCGATACCACGCTGCATAATGGACTCGATGCTGTCGTCAACCTTGTAGAGGTAACAGGATGAAAGTTGGCTGTGCAGGGTGCCCGAGTTGAAAAGAGTTGGCGTGGAAGAACAGAAACGACGGCTCGAATAGAGGCGGTAAAGGTCAACAATACGGTTTTCGCGATCGTTCTTTTCATCGATCATCAGCCCCATGGAAACGCGCATCCAAAATAGTTGAGGCGTTTCAAGACGGCGGTGTTGCTCAGCGGTCTTATCGACGATGAGGTATCGGTCGTAAAGGGTCTGGATACCTAGGTAGTCAAAGTCAAGGTCTGCAGTCGGATTCACTGCGTCGGCAAGACGATCGAGGTTATATTCCAGTAATCGTGGGTGGATGCGTTCTATCTCGGTGCCGCGAACTAAATTTTGTTTGAAGGCGCGACGATGAAACTCTCCGAGAGAGCGGACGCCGTCGCGAATGATGTCCCAATCAAGAACTTCCTCGTAGATGTAAGTGAGAAGAATGCGGCCCGCAAACTTGGCAAAATCTCCATCCTTTTCGATGAGGCTTTTGGCATTAAGAATGACGGTCTTTCTTAGATCATCTTCGCTCATCTCGTTGAAGAAAGCCCGGCGAAGTTCCTGCTCGATCTCTTCTGCATCGAGACAGAGGTCGAGGCCTGTCATGGCGAAATCGATACGTTTACGCAGGTCGAGGCCGTCCCAGAGATCGCTGGATCCATCGGCACGGTTGACCACAATCATCGATTCTTGGGTAGACTCCAATTCGAGCGTCCGCTCCTCTTCGTCGACGGCACGCTCGGCGGCGCGGTGGGCACGGTAGAGTATGTAGGCTTCGGCGACCTTGAAGTGGCCTTGACGCATCAGTTCCTCCTGAACACAGTCCTGGAGTTCCTCGATACGAATAAATTCCTGACCGCTATGAGCGAGGCGGTCGGTTAAGGCCTCGGAGACTTCCTTGGCCGGAGAAGAGTCCATGCCTTGAGAGAGAAAAGCGCTTCGAACGGCGACTTCGATCTTATGGGGCAACCACGCCACGACTTCCCCATTGCGGCGGATCACTTTGCAAACCGGCTTCTCGGTAGTTGAGGTGAGATTGAGTTCGGGCTCAGTTTTCTTACGACGAATGAGAAGGCTTTTAGCCACGTCGTGAGCATTCTGGCGAACGAGGGCTTGCTCAATAATGGAGGTGAGTTCCTGACCAGAGAGAAGCACCGGAGCTTCGGTTTCTTCGCCGCTAACCTTAGCGTGAAGCATTTCCGAAACTGAAGCTACAATATTGGATACAAGCTGCTGGTTGGATTCATTAAAGATATCGTCCTGTTTTCTCGAAAGCGCCAGGTCAGTGACTGCTTTCCCCACCGTCTCAGCAATCTGCTCAACGCTGAGTTCTTCCTGTCCGTTACCCGCTTCAATATGAATCCGTGATGAAGGAAGCTCAGGTGCTTTAGCCATTTCGCCCCAGTTGAAGCGAGGTTTCATGTCTTCTGGCGTTTCTGCAGCGCGCTGGAGCTCAATATCTTGTTCGATAAAATTGCGGGTTATCATGTGCGGATGGGAATGTGCGGTTAGCGGTTAGGCGTGGGGAAGATGGAACGGGAAGTTGTCACTGTAAGTGTTGGTTCGTGGGCACAACACAGGTAGGGATGAAACCTACCCGTGTCGCAAATTGGATACTAAAGTTCGTCGTCGTCGACGGCAGAAAGGGCAGAGGCTTTCTGATATTCCGTGACACGTTGTTCAAAGAAGTTGGCTTCCTTCTTAATATCCATTGTCTCGGCGAGCCATGGGAAAGGATTTTGCACGCCGGGGTTTAGAGGATTAAGTCCAACTCCCTCGAGCCGGCGATCCGCGATGAAATCAATGTATTGGCAGAATTCATCGGCGTTGAGACCTACTTGGCTGACGGGGAGACAATCATTGATGAATTCCTTCTCCAACACGATTGCCTGTCTCATGGTGTCAACAAGCTCATCTTTGAATTCTTCGGTCCAAATTTCCATGTTCTCGCTGATCAAATCCATGAAGAGATTGCGGAGCAACTCGATGTGGTTGGATTCATCTCGCAAGGTGTAGCGAAACATCTGGCCGATACCGGGAAACTTATTCTGACGATAGAGGCTCAGGATCATGCCAAATAACCCATAGAATTGGGTGCCTTCCATGCACTGGCCGAATAAAAACACATTCTTGGCAAAAAGCTTTTTGTTCTCTGGGTCCGTTAGATCCATTTCGCGACGAACATTATGAGAAATATTGGTGATGAACTCGTTCTTCTTCTTAATTGTAGGGATCTGCTCAAACATCGCTTCGCATTCATGCGGATTGATTCCAAGAGAAGAAATCATGTAGAGAAGGCTATCGGCATGGATGTTCTCTTCGTGAGCGTGCCGACCAAGAACTAGCTTGAGTTCGGGTGCTGTCACTTTTTCGCGAATAACATGGAGAACATTGTCGCCCACAATCCCCTCGGCAGCGGAAAAATAACCAATACCCATTCGGATAATCCAACGCTCGCTGTCAGAAAGATCATTGCCTTGCCACTGCTCAATGTCCTTCTGCATCTGAATGTCTTCGGGCTCCCAGTGATTGGCCTTCATTTTACCATAAAGGTCGTAGGCCCAGGTGTATTTGAGGGGCAAGAGATTGAAAGCTTCGGTTTGTCGTCCGTTGATAATTCTTTTGGCAGAGAAGGCTTCTTCTGCTTTTTCTTGATCAAGGACGAAGTTACGATCTCCTATTTTGAAGCTTTTTTCCATATTGTGTCGGATAGGTATTGAGGTTCGGAATTACGGGTTATTTGCGGTATCGGTGAGAGAATTAACTCTCTAAGCAATGTAAAGTTTCTAATTTCCAGAGTTTTAATGACTAGCGTTAAAACAGGCGGTTATCTGGAAAGAAGACAATTCACATAGCGCACTCTAGTTACGTCACAAACACTATATCTGGGTGCGCAAAAATCAAAATGCACAATATGTAGTGGTCGTTCAAGACTAATTTGACAAATTTACTCATTTTCTTTTTTTCCGTTCAATAAATAGCGAAATCGTTGCCAAGTGAGTAATAAATCGTTTCGAAATTGTTGAATATAAAAATATGCTGAAAGTTAATCGAATTTGGATGCGACGCCCTGAATCTTGAGAAGATGCTCGAAAAAAGGGGCGAATCCGAATGGATTCGCCCCTCAACTTTGGTGTATGAAGCGGATCAGCCTGCGAAACGTGCTGCCACAGCTTCCCAGTCTACTACATTCCAGAATGCGTCGATGTAATCAGGACGTCGGTTCTGGTAGTTTAGGTAGTAAGCATGTTCCCAGACGTCGAGGCCGAGCAGTGGTTGGCTGCCATCGCAATCCGCAGCTGCGCCCATCACCGGGTTGTCCTGGTTTGGGGTGCTGGTCACAGCAACAGTGCCGTCATCCTTTTTCACAAGCCAAGCCCAGCCTGAACCGAAGCGTGTCAGGGCCGCTGCTTTGAATGCTGCTTTGAATTCGTCGAGAGAGCCAAATGCCGCATCGATAGCAGTGGCAAGTTCTCCGGAGGGAGCGCCGCCGCCGCTAGGGCTCATGCTCGACCAGAAAAGGGAGTGGTTGGCGTGGCCGCCCCCATTATTGCGGACGGCTCCGCGAATTCCTTCGGGAACGGATTCGAGATCCGAAATGAGATCTTCGATTGATTTGGCTTCAAGTTCAGCATTGCCATCCAACGCATTGTTGAGATTAGCGATGTAGGTCGCATGGTGCTTTCCGTGGTGAATGCCCATAGTAGCCGAGTCGATATGAGGTTCGAGAGCTTCTTGGGCGTAGGGTAGTTCGGGTAGTTCGTGTGCCATAGTCTTTTGTGCCTAGTGATGAATTCAGTTGGGTTTTGGATCTGAGATCGAATCACAGATTGTAGCTGCGCAGCAAGGAGAAACACTTGCAGCACATTGTCAAAACCGTTACGCGCGGAAATACGGTTTTTTTTCCAAAACTTGGCCTTTTGGGCAGATCTAGCGCAAGATGGGCCAAACTGCGGCTGCGTTTTAGAACAAGAACACCGGAGGTGGCACAACCGCTAAGGTGCCGCCATTCCGGCCGAGGTCGACACCTTCTGAATCCTCAATCGTAACGACGGTGTTATTTTCAAGTTCGACGGTGACTCGGCCGGACTCCACTTCCACGTAGGTAGTGGTGTTGTAAGGAACGCCAAAAGAGTCATAAACGAGAACGGTTCGGGGAACCTTCTCATAGGCAATGAACTCAAGAGTATCGTTGCGCCCTTCTTGAGTGACCTTGGAACTGCGCTTGTCGGGGGGGCCAATTGACGCGATGACTTCGTTGAGTGTCATACCAAGAGCGACCTGATGGTTGTCGATCAGTTCCTTGACCTCCACGTGGCGATCGTAAAATGCGTGGAGAGTGACTTCGAAGTTCTCATGTAGTCCATCAACAGCCCCTTTGCTGATCCAGCCAGCGATTTGGCCTTGCTTGGCTCTGGCACGGACTCGGTAAGCTTTTTCGCTAACGGCCAAAAGGACTGCGTTTTGGTTGGGGAGCAAGGTTCCAAGCCATCGGTCGGCGGCGAGCGTCGAGTAAGCTGGCGTAGCAGTGGAAATTCGAACGACTACCTCATTGACGACCAAACCCTCGAGATAAATCGCTCCGTCTTCTTTGACTAGTCGGCTGGACTTTCGGTCCTCTTTTTTAATTGTTAGCACGCCGGGGCGTCGGAGTTGCGCTTGCAAGGCAGGGAGGAAGAAAAAAGAAGTAATGAGCAGCGCCGTGTAAGCTCGAGTATTCATGATAGGAGGGGGTTGAAGATACATATAGGATGCAACGATTCTTCATAAGACTGACGAAGTTTGCGGGATATCTAGTCAATTATTTCTCCTCGCTTCGGGCGTGGAGGGGAATCCCGACCAGTTCTGGGATGTCGGGTCGGCTGCAGCTCGGGGCAGAAAGAAAGCGCTCGCCGTGAGTTTTGAAGAATTGCCGGTTAACCCGATCAGGCTCGGCCGCTGGCAGAGACCAAGCGAATCCTAACGGGACGGAGGTCTTTCAGCACTTCAAAGATCAGTTGATGATTATTGAGACAGGCGTTGTTGACTTTGCTTGACTGATCAAAGAAGTCCGTTTGCCAGACGGCTTGAGAAAAGAGGCGCCAGAGTAAAGGTCCCAGACACATTTGTGCCTAGCATCTTCATCATGGCCGAGTCAAAGAAACATTAATCTCGAATTTCTTTCTGCGTTCTCGCGTCAGCGACGACGACTTGCTCGCGATAGTAGGTTGCATCGCTGCGGAATGTGAGTCGGGCGTTGTAGCGACGCTCAAGTTCCACGAATAGTTCGCCGTCGTGAGTCCGAAGCCGCTCCATCACGTCTGGGTGAACGATTACGATGAGTTCTTTCTGGTTCTCGTTCTTGGCAAGAATGCCTTTGAGTTTTCGCTGCAATTCCACGCTCATGGATTCGGCGCTCTTTATCATGCCACGCCCCTGACAGTAGTGGCAGGGTTCATTGATCGTGATATTGAGACTTTCGTGGAGGCGCTGGCGCGTCATTTCCATCAGACCGAGCTGCGAAATCTGAGTGACTTGGGTTTTTGCCTTGTCTTTCTTGAGACGCTCGCGCATCACCTTGTAGACAGCCATTTGATCACGGCGAGCCCTCATGTCGATGAAGTCGATCACGACAAGACCGCCAATGTTGCGGAGACGTAACTGGCGGGCGACTGCTTCGGCAGCTTCCAGATTAGTTTGCAGGATCATTTTGTCCTGATTCTTGGCACGGCCGGTATTTACGTCGATAGCGATGAGTGCTTCGGTTTCGTCAATGACGAGGTAGCCGCCGCTGGGTAGCCAAACTTGACGGAAGAAAGCGTCGTCGATCTGGCGCTGAATACCCAGCTTTTCAAAAACTGGAACAGGCGTCTCGAAGAATTGGATTCGCTTTTTGGAACGACGTGAAATGATACCGATGAGCTCTTTCATCCTCTCAGCCGCTTCAGAATCGTCGCAAAGGACTTCGTCGATTTCATCAGTAAGGAAATCACGGACGGTTCGCTCAATGAGATCGGGCTCGCGGAAAACGCAGGCGGGTGCCTTGCTGTTAGCGGCCTCTTCCTCGATCTCATCCCACTGATCGAGCAGGATGGCAATATCACGGACGAAGTAGCGAACTTTCTGACCGGCAGAGACGGTGCGAAGAATTACCCCCATTTTGTCTGGAATGGTCAGTTTTTCGCTCATGATCTTGCGAAGACGTGCGCGTTCCTTGGGGTCGTCGATCTTGCGTGAGATGCCGAGTTGGTCGTTGCGCGGCATCAGAACCATATAGCGGCCTGGCAGAGAAATGTTGGTGGTGATTCGGGGGCCCTTTGTTCCGATCGGTCCCTTGGTCACTTGGACAAGCACCTCAGAACCGACTGGGTAGAGGTTGGGGATATCTTTGGACTGGATCCGCTTTTTCTTATGACGGCCTTTCCCTTTGCCACCGCCACCTTGCTGTGACTTGCTGCGGTTCTTCCCTCCATTCCTCTGAATTTCTTCGAGGCTCGAGTCGAGAGCTTCGGGAATCGCGTCCCAGAAGTGGAGGAAGGCATTTTTTTCGAGGCCGATATCAACGAACATCGCGTTGAGACCAGGTTCGATATTTCGGACGATCCCCTTAAAAATAGAGCCGACAATGTTCTCGTCGTTGGAGCGCTCTACGGTGTATTCCTCAAGTGAGCCGTTTTCCAGCAGGGCGACGCGGGTTTCGAGTTTCTCACAGTTAACGACAATTTTATTTCCTTCGGCTAATTTCTTGGGACCTAAAAACTTACGAATCTTACTGAACATGATTTTTTTAAAGAATGGTTAAAGGGTTTCGGACCGTTGTATCTAAACGGTAGGGGCAACCCTGAAATTTCAGGGCAAATAATTGGAGGGCGGCGGAGCACGTGACTAGTTGAGTGTCCGAAGCCATCGAAAGGGTCGGAACTTAGGTTTGGGTTTTGAATTCATATTGCCTACCTGGTCACGTTGGTCAGAATTTTGTCTGAGCGTGGGAGGAGCCAGTAAGCCTCCGCATGGACGAAAATTATGCAGCCATTAAGTCTCGGGCACGAATGCGGCCACGTCCACCACAGATTCTGAGTCAAGCCCGGCTTGATCCAAAGGCCATGAGGTCGTTGTTGTCAAATGGGGACGTTCATCGCCTGATCAGTCTGTTCACTGGCCTAGGGTAGGGACGTGAACTCGATTTTGCGGGCTTTATCAGAATTGTGGCATTTTCATTAACGTCCTTCGCGATCCGAGTATCACTGCCACCTCCGGACTCACCGGTTTGGAAGAACATAGTAACATCGACGGCCGAAAATAAACTCCTGACTTTTCTATGGATTGAGACATCATTACTTCTGTGAGTGCCTACAACATGGAGAGAGGCGTGTTTTACCGTTGCCAACGATGCTCCAACTGCTGTCAGTGGCCTGGAGAGGTGCCCTTGACCGACCGAGAGGTGAATCGCATTGCTGATTTCCTCGAGATGAGTGTTTATGACTTCGTCGCAAAGCACACTGACCTGCGGCTAAACCGGGGTGGCCTTACGTTGCGAGAACAACCAGATGGAGCTTGCGAGTTCCTCGAGGGAATTGATTGCCGAATTCAGGAAGTGAAGCCGGATCAATGTGCCGGGTTTCCGAACCAATGGAATTTTCCGGGATGGCAGGAAAAGTGCGAAGCAGTCCCTGAGCGGATGGATGACCGGTCCGATGATTGATCGCGAAGGTCAAAAAAAACGCGGCAGTTTCCTGCCGCGCTTTTGAAGTGATAATTATTGGGGGTTATCCTAATTCCGTTCTTATAAAGAATTTTTAAGAGCGGAGGAAGGCTTGAAACCAACCGTCTTCGAAGCGGCGATTTGGATAGTTTCGCCAGTCTTCGGGTTGCGGCCGGTGCGAGCGGAGCGATTGCGGACTTCGAAAGTGCCGAAGCCGAGCAGCTGAACGCTACCGTCTTTTTTAACGCCAGAGGCGATGTTTTCGAGCACAGCTTTTACTGCTGCTTCGGCGTCCTTCTTGGAAGTGTCTTCGCCGAGGGTGGATTGTACTGCTTCAATGAGTTCTCCCTTGTTCATCGTAATTTTGGTAGTTTGGGTCAAACGAATAATAAAGCCGTTTTTCGCGGGGGAATCAGCCTGAAACACCCGCATGTCAACGGTTCTAGCTTCTTATCACCCCTTTACTAAGAAGTAAAAATTAGTTTAGCAAGTTTAATTTTTAGGTTCTCTGTCTCTTTTAGTTGTAATATCAAGCTTTCTCATGAGCTCCAAAACTATCTGCACCCACCTCCGTGATCGAACTAACATACACACAACGGCTTTCGTTGCGCCTGGAGCGAACGTCTTAGGCAACGTGACGTTGGAGGAGTTTTCTAGCGTTTGGTATGGGTGTGTTTTGCGAGGTGATATCGAGGCCATCCAAGTGGGTAAGGGCAGCAACATTCAAGACGGCACGGTAATCCACTTGGCGAGTGATCTCGGCACCAGGATCGGTGAGTATGTCACGGTTGGTCACAAGGCATTGCTACACGCCTGCGAGGTGGAGGACGAGGTCCTTATTGGTATGGGAGCGATCGTGATGGATGGTGCGCGGATTGGAACTCGCAGCATTGTCGCAGCTGGAACGGTTGTTACCCGTGGAGTGGAGGTGCCTCCGGGATCACTGGTTGTAGGAACCCCTGGAAAAATAGTTAAGTCATTGAGTATCAACGAACAAAATAGTATCAAAGGATGGGCTGAAAAGTACATTAGAGTTTCAGCTGAACATCGGGCCTTTCTCGCCGAGCAAAACCGAGCACCAATCCCGGAGTGAAGTTTCCAGAGCGAAGCGTTGGTAAAGTCGTCGTTTGCCAAGCGAGGCATCGCTCGCGATAGTAGGGGTCTAAGAAGCGATGGATAAGTCGGTTGTCGAAGTAGAAGTGAAGAATGTGCTGGCTACCAGCGCAGGGTCTGCCGTGTTTCTCGGGAACGAAGAAAAGGTCTTCGTTATTTACGTGGATCACGCTGTGGGATCAGCTATTAATATGTTTCTCCAAGGCACTCCAAAGCCTCGCCCACAAACTCACGATTTGTTCGGCAATGCGCTCATTGCTTTGGGCGCTCGTGTGAGCCGGGTCGTGATCAACGACTTCTCAGATACGGTCTATTATGCTCGCTTAATCGTGGAGGCAGAAAATGAGCTGGAGGCGCGAAAAATTGTCGAAATTGATGCCCGTCCGAGCGATTCTATCGCTCTCGCAGTGCAGGCTGAAGCCCCTATTTTGGTCGCTTCACATGTCTGGGATTTAGTTGAAGACATGTCGATTGTGCTGAAAAAAATGGAGGAAAATAACGAAGAAGGTGGGTTTCCCGGGACCTGATCCGTCGTTTTTTGGTCAACTTTTGCCAGTTAGAGTTACTAATTTACCGGCCTTTTTAGACGTTTTGAGGCGATGGGGTTCAGCCCCTTTAACTAATCATCTAGGGTGTAGATAAAGAGTCCGGAACGCAGTTTGGGCTCAAACCATGTCGATTTGGGTGGCATGATTTCGCCGGCATCGGCGATGTCAATGAGCTGTTGAACGGTGGTGGGATACATGGAGAAAGCCACGGCCCAGTCGCCGCTTTCGACGCGCTTTTCGAGTTCCTCGGTGCCCCTAATTCCGCCAATGAAGTCGATTCTTTCGTCGGTGCGGGGGTCTCCGATACCGAGTATCGGGGTTAGAACGCGATCTTGAAGAACGGCCACGTCGAGCCGATCGATTGGACTCTCAGATTCGACGGGTGACCATTTTAGCTCGTGCCATTGGCCGTTGACGCAGAGGCAGAGGGATTCGGTCGACTCGGGTGTTTTCTTACCATTAGAATCGAGAATGAAATTATCAGCCAATTTCTCGAGGAAACTGTCCGCTGAGAGACCGTTTAGATCCCTTACGACGCGGTTGTAGGAAAGCACCTTGAGCTGGGTGGCCGGGAAAAGCACAGCAAGAAACCAGTTGTAGTTTTCGCTGCCGTCGTGATTCGGATTGGCCATACGGCGCTCGCGACCGACGCGGGCGGCGCTGGCGCTGCGGTGATGACCATCTGCCACGTAGGACAGGGGAACATCGCGGAACGATTTCAGAATCGGGCCACTCTCCGATTCAGTGACCCGCCAGACGGTGTGCTGCACATCGACGTCATCTGTGAAATCGACGGTTGGCTCATGGTTGGCAATCCAGTCTTCAACAAAGGCATCGATAGCGGCCTCGTCTTTATAGGTCAGGAAAACAGGGCCAGTATTGGCGCTGAGGACATCAGTGAGCTTGGTGCGGTCGTTTTCTTTGACTGGACGAGTCTTTTCATGCTTCCGGATAATATCGTTTTCATAATCCTCGATATGGCAGGCGAGGGTGATCCCAATCTGGGAGTGACCATTCATGACCTGGCGGTAAAGATAAACGCAGGGCTCGGGCTCACGGACGAGGATGCCTTCTGACTGGAATTTATCGAGGTTCTCCTTGGACTTGGCGTATATTTCGTCGCCGTAGGGGTCAGTTCCGGCCGGGAACTCGATTTCGGCTCGGACCACGCGCAGAAAGCTATGCGCGTTGTCCCCGGCTAGGGCGCGGGCCTCTTCGGTATTGACCACGTCATAGGGCACCGAGGCGACGGTCTCTGCATTACCAGGGCTTGGCACGAGTGAGGGGAAAGCTTTTACTCTCATTTTTGTTGATAGGATTCCAACCCCTACACGTAAGCGATGGGATCACAACCCACAAAATTGCAATGGTGGGTTCCTCTTCTGCTTTCAAGAATTAGGTGACCTTAAAGGCACGGAGGAAAAGACCGCTCCAGACGCTGCAATCAACACAGGCCTGTCAGAGGGTTATTATAAAAGCGAAAACCTTACCGTATGGTCTACGCGGAAGAAGCGTTTGGCTTGGTCTTTGAGTCCAGTTCGCGCAGCTATGAGCGAACCTATCAAGCTGGAGCCGTTTGGCCTGCCATCTGGTTGGGATCAGCCGCCGATAATCCTTGAGATGACCTCCGCATTTACCACGGCAAGAGAATCTACAATGAGGTGAGCACCGGTGTTGGCGAGACTTTCCTGGGGATGAGTTGTGGTAACCGCGATCACTTTCATTCCGGCGGCGAGTCCAGCTTCCACGCCGACGTGAGCGTCTTCGATGACCAGACAGTTGGCCGGTTCTCTTTCGATTTTTTCGGCAGCTTTGAGGAAAACGTCTGGACTCGGTTTGCCGCGGGTAACGTCTTCGGCGCCGATGTAATGAGGGCCGAAGTATAAGTCCAGTCCGGTAGATTGGAAACAGACTTCGATATTCTTGCGGGAAGTGGAGGATCCGAGTGATATGGGAATCCCAGATCGTTTGAGATTCTCAACAAGATCGAGGACACCTGGAAGAGGATCAAGATTACGTGATCTGAGGAGCTCACGATAGAGTTCCTCTTTTCGGTCGCCGAGTTCCGCGATTTCGGCTTTGTTGTGGGTCCATTTGAACACGTTAGGAATGCACATTTCATTCCTCATCCCGAAAGACTCCTTGAACAGCTCTTTGGTCATTGGCTTGCCGATTTCTCTGGCAAGGGCAAACCAGGACTCCTCATGCTGGTCGTGGGAGTCGAGTAAAACGCCATCAAGATCGAATACGACGCCCAGAGGAGATGAAGAATTAGTCATAAAAAGTGTTGCTGCGACGCAGTAAAAGGTGGGCGCAGAAAATGTCAAAGGTGGGATTGGATTTGAATTGAATGCTCCGAATCTCGAAAATTAAAGACTCCATACTTTTGGTCGTGGTTCCCGTGATCGTATTTAAATCACCGCGTTGTCGTGGGAGACGACCATCTTAAGGCGCTCCGACTGATCATTTGCTCCATAAGTCTTGCGGACTTTTTTCGGAAGCGCTATTCGGGCCGCCTTCCCCCTTTGCTTGCGAGGTCTGGAGATCTCCGGAGCAGAAAATACGGTGCTTGATTGAGAGGCTGGATGCGTTGAGGCTCGGGGATGGATTCCCGCTTTCTTTGCCTGATGGCTTCGGTCGCCCTGTTTTTTACTGCTTGCGGTGAGCCTTCCGCTTCTGACGCAACGGAGGTTACCATCAATCTTTCCGAGGAAGACGAAGGTGCTCTCTCCGCTAATTCGGGGCCAGCCGAGACGCCGCCGAACGCAAAATCTGAGTCCAAGCCCCCTCCCACAGGTCGCCCTCGTATCTGGAGTGAAGTGAAACTTCACGAGGCTGTCCGGGCTGCAAACCCTGGTTATACCGGCAATGGTCAATTCCAGATTGACCCTAATGGGCAGGTCCAGGCAATCGCTCTAGATAATTGTGGTGTCACTGACCTTTCTCCCTTTTCCGGGATGCGACTGCAGGCGCTCTATCTGCTTGGATGCGCCGTTCCGGATATCAACGTGCTCTCGGGCATGCCGCTGGTGGAACTCTATGTCGAGCAGACCGGGGTGACCGATCTTTCTCCACTCAAGGGGGCAATCACTCTGCGCAAGCTCTATCTTAGTGACACGGATGTGAGCGATCTAGCGCCGCTCGAGGGCCTTCCTATTGTTGAAATGAACCTTGTCCGCACTCAGGTGAAGAATCTTGATCCACTTAAAGGCATGCCCTTGCAGATGCTGTGGCTGACGGGGTCTCCGATAGAAGATGTATCTGGTCTGTCGGAGAGTCCGCTCGTCAGCGTGACATTGCACCAGACCAACGTGACCGACCTCTCTCCATTCTCCAACACGGCTCTGCAACGACTCCATATCGGGGAAACCCCGGTAAGGGACTTGTCGCCACTTGCCGGCATGCGCCTGACGCGCCTCGTTTTTGACCCGGAAAAGATTGAGAAGGGCATGGATGCAGTGAAAGCCATTCGGACGATGGAGCAGATTGGACGAAAGTTTGAAGACGGGAACAATGATTTGGCACCGCCGGCGGTCTTTTGGCCATCATTGGAGATGCCCGAAGCAGAATCTGAAGTGCCAGTTCCTGTTCTGAAAGCTTCCCAAAGTGGTGCTCCCGAGAATAAAGAGAGCGAGTAAGTTTCCTGAAAGAAGCGACGGACCGAGCAGCGTAAACTCTAACCATCATGTTTCGCTCCATTTTCACGGTCAGTGGATTCACGCTAGTGAGTCGTCTTCTCGGGTTTGCCCGAGACGTGCTTATTGCGAAGTATCTCGGTGCGGGGGCGACTGCTGACGTCTGGGTGGCAGCGTTTCGCCTGCCGAACCTCTTCCGTCGTATTTTTGGGGAAGGGGCGTTTAATGCTGCTTTCGTGCCCATTTACAGCGGTCGACTCGAAGAGAAAGGTAAGGAGGCTGCGGATGACCTCGCTCAGAGGACGATCTCGTTGATGTTCGTGATCTTAATGATCACGTTTGTGCTGGCGTTCATCTTCATGGATCCGTTGATCCGGTTGATGAGCCCTGGTTTTGTGGAGGGAGGGCGTCTGGGTCCTGCCGTGAGTGCTTCTAGAATCACGATTGGATACCTCGTCTTTATTTGCCTCGTGGCCGCCCTCAGTGGAGTGCTGAACAGCCGTCGGGTTTTCGGGGCTCCAGCTTTTGCCTACGTCGTCTTGAATCTTGTCTTCATCATCACCTTGGTGGGAGTGATTCCTCAAACCGATGAGCCACTCACTGTATTGTGCTGGTCAGTAATCGTGAGTGGTTTTCTCCAATTACTCGTGGTCGTGTTGGCTTGCATTAGGCGAGGGGTGAAGCTTCGTTTTCGCAAGCCGGTCATCGATGATGATATGAAGAAATTGGGTCGCCTTATGGCACCTGGACTCGTCAGTGCCGGAGTACAGCAATTCAACTTGATCGTGGGTCAGGCCGTGGCGTCCTTGCAGGTGGGCGGTGTAGCTTTGATCTTTTATGCAGATCGTATCAACCAACTCCCCCTAGGCCTGCTCGGTATTGCTCTTGGAACGGTGCTGCTTCCCGAAATGACCCGTAAGCTGCGCGGTGGGGACGAGAAGGGAGCACAGGTCACCTTGACTCAAGGGATGGAGCTTGCTTTGCTCTTCGTGCTGCCGGCAACCGCGGCCATGCTTGTCATTCCGGTGCCGATCATGCACGCGCTTTTTGTTGATGGAGAATTCACTGCCGCTGCAGCCAGTGAAGCCGGTCGGGTGCTGGCCGCTTTCGCGCTGGGAACGCCAACATATGTGCTCGCCAAAGTTCTTCAGCCAGCCTATTTCGCTCGGGAGGACACGAAGACTCCCATGCGTTTCACCATTGCTTCCGCTGTCGTTAATATGGTTTTGGCTTACCCCGCCTTTCTTTGGCTTGGGCCTACCGGTTGTGCGCTGGCGACTTCAGTGGCTGGTTGGGTTAATATACTGCTGCTCTGGTTTGGATTGCGCCAGGCGGGTTTCCTCAAGGTAACGGCTCGTTTCACCGGCAGGGTAACCCGCATCCTTATCGCCTCCGCCATTATGGGTGTGCTGGTATGGTTTCTTGCAAAACATGGAGAGCCATGGATTCTCAGTGAAAGCAACATTGTGATTCGGGTCGCTCTTCTGGGCGCGCTCGTGGTGTTTGGTGTGATATTTTATTTATTCGCCGTCATTGCAACGCGAGTCTATTCTGTTGCCGAATTAAAGAATCGCCTGACAAAGCGTTCTCGGTTGTAACTCAACGGTAAAGATGGTCGTCTGCTTATTGGAATGAACTTAAGGAATCTAATGTTGATTCGTGGACTGGTCGTCCTTGTTATTCTTTGGGCAGCTGTTTTCGGGGTGGTCAAATTAGCGGGTTCGATGAAGCCGACCGCGAGCAAGGTAAATCGATATTTGAACGATTTTTCTTTAGCTGAGGTGACGGATCCCGAGGAACGTCTTAAAAAAATCGGCGAGGTCGCACAACTTCTTAACCAACTTGAAGCTTCAGAACTTAATAAACTGCGCGAGGAAACGGAGGTTGATCCCCGGCGAGAGTTGTTTGAACAGCTCAGCCCGGAAGAGCAACTCTACTTCTTTGAGAAGCGTGCTGGCCGAGCCTTCGAGCAGGTGATGCAGTCTTTCAATGAAATGGAGCGGGACGAGAGAAAGCGTATCGTTGAGCGGGCCCTGCGCCAGATGCAGAGTGACGACAATCGCCGGCCTCGTAGTGAACGTCTCGAAGAGGGGGATCCAGAGCTCGTGGACAAAATGGCCGAGGCAGGCTTCAAGGCCTACTACTCGGAGGCCAGTGCCGAAACTAAAATTGATCTCGCTCCCCTAATGGAGGAAATGCAGCGGGCCATGAGCCGAATGGGAGGGCGCCGGTGATGACGAGACGCAGGAAACGATGGGACCATGGTTTGACGATGGTTGAGATTCTCGTGGTGGTAGCAATTCTCGGGATTATTGCCGCGATCATTGTTCCAGTCTCGGACCGAATTAAAAAATCGGCCACCTCGACGCAGTGTCTAGCAAAGTTGAAAAATCTGGGAATCAGCTTGAGCAGTTATTTCTTCGATAACGGAGACCAGTTTCCCGAGATGGTAGCAGCTCGGGAAAGTCGCGATCAGGATGATCCGGCGATGGATACGGTTCTCGCGGATTACGTTCGTGATGAACAAGATTTTAAGTGTCCAGCGGATCACGGGGGAATTTTTGAAGAAACCGGCACGAGCTATTTTTGGAATAGCCTCATGAATGGTCAGCGACTCAGTAACATGAACTTCCTCGGGATCACTAAAGATGCCGGGGGGATCCCGCTTATGTCAGATAAGGAGAACTTCCATGAACACATTGGAGACGGGGTGAATATCCTCTACGCGGATGGCCACGTTCAAAAGGAGCTGCAGTTCACTGTTGGAACGAGAAGAAACTAGGTTTTGAGGGAATTGGAATCGGGTTAGGTGATATGCTGTCGTTTCGAAAAGTCTCCAAGCGATTTGATCGAGGGCGTCCAGCGGCCTTAGATGGGGTGTCTTTTGAGGTGGATAAGGGAAGCATCTGTGGTCTTCTGGGACACAATGGAGCTGGTAAGAGCACTGCTCTTGGAGTGATGCTTGGAATGGTCTATCCAGACTCGGGTGAGGTATTCATCGGCGGATGTCCGGTTCTAACGGAGCGGCATGGCGCCATCCGCAAGGTGGGGGCAATCTTTGAAGCTCCGGCTTTCTATGAGTATTTGTCAGGATGGCATAATCTTAAGATTCTAACGGCTTACTCTGGTGCGGTTGAGCGAAAACTCCTAGAGGAGACCGTCGAATGGGTCGGCTTGGGTGAGAGAATACATGACCGTGTCGGAACATACAGCCATGGGATGCGCCAGCGTCTTGCCTTGGCTCAGGCACTCTTACCCCGGCCTGAAGTTCTCATTCTTGATGAGCCGACCGATGGTCTAGATCCAGAGGGAATTTTCGAATTTCGTGAGAAACTCTTAACTCTGCGTGAAGAGTTGGGCCTCACTGTTGTTCTCAGCTCGCACCTTCTTGGCGAGGTTGAGCAGGTCTGCGATGAGGTGGTGATATTGCAGCGAGGGATAAAGGTCTACGAAGGGAAAGTGCGTGGCATCAATAAGGGGTGGAGCCATTTCGTGATCGAGTCGGAGAATCCGGAAGTTACCGGAGAAAGCATCAAGGCTCAGCGAGGGAAAAAGGCTGGTGAATTTTTCCAATTTCCCTCAGAGCTAGCAGCGGCAGATCTACTCTCAAGGTTGGTATCGGATGGAGCCCGGATAACGAAATTTGCTGAGAAGGAAGAGTCTCTTGAAGCGCTTTACCTTAAGTTCAGTCAGGGAAGCTCAGAAGGGAGCGGCCAATGAAGCTGTTCTTTAGCCAGTTGGGATGGGAGTTGTTTCGACTCTTTGCCAGAAAACGGACTTATATTGGGTTTGGTGTGTTCCTAGCGGTGGAGCTGTTGTTCTTCTACTTTTTCTCCGTAGGCCGTGGCGCTGATCGGATGGAGGAATTTATTGAGCGGGTAGCGGGTGGTGTGGATGAATATTTTTCTGCCCTAACATTGGCGTTCATTATTGTGGCGTTTACGATGTTGTTGCTTGGCCTCGTATTCGTTGCTCTTGTGGCGGGGGATATTCTAGCTAAAGAAACAGAAGATGGAAACCTCCGGCTTATCCTTGCAAGGCCGATTTCGAGATTTCGTCTTCTTGTGATCAAATTCCTGTCCTGCCAGGTTTACACGACGGCCCTGTTTCTTTTTGTGGGGGCCTCAGCTTTGTTGGTTGGGGTGCTGAGCCGGGGGTGGGGAGGTGCCATGATGGTTTGGAGTCCTGACTTGCCAAGGGTGAGTTTGTTCGAATGGGATGAGGGCATGGTTCGTTACTTTATTGGTATCATCGGATACTCCGTCGTTTACTTACCAGTGACAGGTATCGCATTTATGTTAGGATGCTTCCGAATTAAGCCTGCTGCTGCGACCATTGTCACTGTGGCTGTTTTGATAGGAGATCGGATCCTTTCCTCGATACCGCTCCCCGCGATTGATCCTTACCGTGAGTATTTTATCACGTCTCGTATGGATGCCTGGCTGCTGCTGATGTATCAGGAGGTTCCGTGGGCACAATTCTGGGAGCAGACTGGATGGTTGTTTGGGATTGGCCTGACCGGGTTTGTAGTTGGCTGGCTTGTTTTCGAGCGTCGCGACGTGAAATCGTGAACTTGGCTTCTTCCCAGATCTGCATGGAATGATTGATCAAGGTCACCGAGGCTCCATCGTTGGCTTGATGGCCAGAGATCTTGGGGTTCTGAGTATCGATGAGCAACTGCCATTCGCAGACTGGCTCTTTTGAGAAATGGAATTCCACTGCCTCTGCGCGCGCGTTGAAGAAGAAAAGCAGTGGTTTTTGAGATTCAGTCTGATGAATCAACATGGCAAGCGCGCCGGCTTCACTGTTGTTCCAATCTGTCCTGTTTATGGTGGTTCCATCTGGATGCATCCAGCAGACATCTGGAATCCCCTTGCTCGGGCACACCTTGCCAGTGAAAAATGAGTCACGATTCAGGGAACTATTTTCGCGACGTAGGGTGGTTAGGCGTTGCACAAATTCTCTCATCTCGATGGCCTCCTCTGAATCGTCCCAACTGATCCAGCTCAGTTCGTTGTCCTGACAGTAGGTGTTATTGTTTCCATGCTGAGTGTGCAGTCGTTCGTCGCCGAAAAGAAGAAAGGGGACGCCCTGAGAACAAATCATCGTGGCGAGAAAGTTTCTTACCTGGCGCAGGCGCAGTTCGATAATATCGGGATTATCCGTGAGGCCTTCGGCTCCATGGTTGCAGGAAAGGTTGTGAGAATCGCCGTCTTGATTGTTTTCGCCATTAGCGAGGTTGTGTTTGTGGTTGTAACTCACGAGATCGTTCAAGGTGAATCCATCGTGCGAAGTGATCATGTTGATGCTCGATCCGGGGCCACGATGATTGTGAGCAAAAATGCTTTCACTTCCAGTGATACGGGAAGCAAACTCACCAAGAACATTTTCACCGCGCCAGAATCGGCGAATTGTGTCCCGGAATTTTCCATTCAGCTCACCCCAGTTGTTGGGGAAGTTACCGATCTGGTAGCCGCCGGGACCAAGGTCCCAGGGTTCGGCAATGAGCTTGGTCTGGCAGAGAACCGGATCCTGTTCTACTGCTTGGAAAAAGGCAGCGCGTCGCTTGAAGGAATCCGGCGAGCGTCCCATTTCTACCGCTAGATCGAAACGAAATCCATCAACGTGCATTTCCGTGACCCAATAGCGCAGGCTGTCCATCACCGTCCGCAAGGTCCGAGGGTGGGAAACGTTGACTGAATTACCACAGCCGGTGTAATCCCGGTACTTACCTGGAGAGCGTGATTCGGTGTGGTAGCTGTCGAGATTGTTGAAACCCCGGAACAGGCAAGTGGGCCCGTTGCTACCGGCTTCGCCAGTGTGATTGTAGACTACATCTATAATGACTTCGATACCGGCGAGGTGAAGTGCTTTCACCATATCCCGAAATTCAGTTATCGGATCATCCGTAGCGGCGTAGCGGGCTTCAGGAGCAAAGAAGCCAATCGTGTTGTAGCCCCAGTAGTTCACGAGGCCTTTTTCGAGGAGAAAGGAATCATCAAGATGTTGGTGTACTGGGAGAAGTTGCACGGCGGTGATCCCGACCTCTTGGAAATAGCGAATGCTGGCAGGATGAGCGAGCGCGGCATAGCTACCACGAATCTCTTCCGGAATGGCCGGATTGAGATATGAAGCACCCTTGACATGCATCTCTGAGATGACGGTTTCCGCCATGGGAGTGCCGAGAGGGGCGTCGCCCTCCCAGTCGTAATGGTCGACCGCGGGGACGACGACGCGAGGAGCATGCATGCCGCTGTCGCTCGTAGAGAGTTTTCCATCGCGGGTCGTGCCTCTCATGGACGGCACATACCGTGAGGGGCCGTCGAAGCATTTCGCGTAGGGATCAATCAGCAGCTTGTTGGCATTGAAGTAGTAGCCCGCTTCAGGATCCCAGGTGCCATCGACACGATAGCCGTAGGTGCTGCCGGCAGGGATTCCAGTCACGGCGATGTGATTGACGTCGCGGGTGGAAGCGGTCAGGGGAATGCGGTGGGTTTCCTGCCAGGGTTTCTTAAGATCGGTGAATAGGCAGAGCGTGACCGTGGTGCCATATTGGGAGGCGACGGCAAAATTAACGGTGTTTTCATCCAGCGCCGTGGCCCCCAGCGGAAAGGCTGAGCCGGACGAAGTCTGGAATTCCGATGTTGTGGAAGCGCTCAAAGTGCTGTGATCGCGTGAGAAGAACTGGCAAGATATCCAGTATCAGGATTCACGCCAGTTCCAAGGCAATCACCTCTAAAATTTCGAAGTTTTACCGGGAAATCCCCAAAAGGAAATCCCCAAAAACGTCTAGGGTCTACCGCAGGCTACCTGGAGCGCACCGTCGATTTAAAGGTTGAGGTTGAGATAGTCATGACGCTTTCGACTCGCGGCGGTTAGCCTGTTGGTAGCCATGTCTTGTTCGCTCTTATCGGTGGTCGGGCCATCCTGCCTCGCGTTCCAGTTCTTCGATCATTCGTTGGCGGATTTCCGCTGATTCAGGAACTTCCCCCTTGTTGAGCTTGTCGATGCGTTCCCGCACAGCCTGGCGGTGGGCCGTCGCATGTTTCTTGGCTTGATATGACTGTTCGATCTCGTCAGCTCGGGTGGCAACTTCGATGGGATTGTCTGACTCACGGAGGGCAACCTCCCAGTCGTCACGGGTGCGCCTAAAATTGAATGGTGAGTATGGATTGTCGTGGTTCTGGACTATCCATACCGCAATCTTCGTCCATTCATCCATTGGACGGCGTCGAATCGCGTTGAACGCCCAAATGACCAAAGAGGTGGAACCGGGATATGGCGAAATGCGGAGTTCCTCACACCTTACCATCCCCTTGATGAAATCGAATGCGTCACCGAATGGGAGATCCACTAGGAAATCAAACTCATTGAATCGTCCCTCAGCGAGATTCTGGAAGTAGGTGCACGGTATCGTCCGTGCCAAGGCAAGCGTCTGGTCATCGTCCGGATCGAAGCTCCGACCGATAGCGATAATCGTCTGAGTGTGCTGCTTCATTTTCTTGAGCGAACGTCCGAGGCCACTCAACCCGATCCGGAGAAGGGCCTCACTCTGACAAGGTAAGAAATCGAATTAGAGAAGTCAATCGACTCGCGACGGGATCTAGGTTGACTGCACCGTCTTGTTCGCTCCCTATTTTAA
>Ga0160423_10001009_pt1 | contig 23356 bp, 28 predicted proteins | sample CRUFie14St8metaG_FD_108191 | JGI IMG/M metagenome (GOLD analysis project Ga0160423, IMG submission 108191) | Marine microbial communities from the Costa Rica Dome - CRUD Field 142mm St8 metaG | ecosystem: Environmental > Aquatic > Marine > Oceanic > Photic zone | place: Costa Rica: the Eastern...
CGCTGGCACGTTCGAATTCTTATATGAGGATGGTAATTTTTATTTCATTGAAATGAATACAAGAGTTCAAGTGGAGCATCCAATAACTGAAGAAGTAACTTTTACAGATATAGTTAAATCGCAATTAGAAATAGCTTCTGGTGAGAAATTACAACTTAATCAGCAGGAAGTAACATTCCGAGGACATGCTATTGAATGCAGGATTAATGCTGAACATCCCTATACTTTTATACCTTCTCCAGGAAAAGTTCTTAATTGGCATCCACCTGGTGGTAATGGCATTAGAGTTGATTCGCACCTTTACAATGGCTATAAAATACCTAGTTTTTATGATTCACTAATATGTAAAATCATAGCTACAGGAAAAAATAGAGAAGAATCTATTATGCGAATGAAAAGAGCATTAGGTGAACTTGTTATTGAGGGTGTTCAAACTAATATTTCTCTCCATCTTGACTTACTAAATGATAAAAATTTTAACGATGCTAATTTTAGTATTCATTATTTAGAACAATTGATAAAAAAAATAAAGAATTGACTATTTATAAAGTTACCTGTGTTTTAGATCAATTTGATGACGAAGATCTCTACGATAAGTTATTTGAAATTGGGGCAATTTCAATAGACATCTCTGACTATAAAAATGATTCTATTTTAGATGATACTAATGTTTTTTTTAGTGAAATTTCAGAGAAGTGGGAAAACAATAGGCTTGAAATTTTATTCAATTGTCAAAGTCAAAATAATCTTGAATTAATTCTTGAAAAATTAAAAAAAATAAATAATTTCAATTTGAAAATAGAAAATACAGCAGAGGTAAATGATGAGGATTGGGTCAAAAGATCAAAAGATTCTTTTAAAAAAATTCAATTCTCAAACGCATTAGAAATTTATCCAAGTTGGGAAAAAATGGATAAATCATTTCGATACAATATTCAAATTGACCCCGGACAAGCTTTTGGAACTGGAAGTCACCAAACAACAAAATTATGTATAGAGTGGCTTTTGAAAAATGAAAAAAAAAAATTTTACAATGTTATTGATTATGGTTGCGGAAGTGGTTTATTGGCAATAATTGCAAAAATTTTATATAACACGGAAGTTTTAGGTGTGGATATAGATTCAAAAGCAATTGATGTGGCTACTAAAAATTCAGTTGCAAACAACCTTAATATAGAATTTTCACATGTTGACGACGTTAAATATGAAACTTACGACTTAATTATTGCAAATATTTTATTAAATGTTCTTACAACACTAAAACCTATTTTTTTAAAAATATTAAAAAAACAGGGTGTTATTATTTTTACAGGAATATTAGAAGATCAAGTAGAAACTCTTATTGAAGAGTATAAAGAAAGTTGTCAGAAAGTAAGAGTTTTTAAAAAAGAGAATTGGGCTTTAGTTGAAATGATTTTCTAACGACGATAGACACCACCGTCTATAGGAATACCCGAGCTTATAAATGAATGAAAAAACTCGAGCTGATTTAATTTCTTGCTGTTAAGTTTATAAGGTTCTGCACCAACTGATTTCATGCACAATTGATAACGCATTTGAATTGAATAGTATTGTTCTGCTTTCCTGAAAATTGGATAATGATTCGGTTGACCAATTGTTGGTGATAGTTGCTCATCTCTGAAAAATTTTCCTGAGTTTAATAAATGACAAGAAGAGCAAGCCAGATTCATTTTACCAATGCGTTTAAAATAAAGCTCTTTCCCATTGTCAAAGCTATCTAATGCAATCTCAGGAAGGTCAACAACAAGAGTTTTACCTTTGTTTTTTGATTTGATAAATGCCATAACTGACCCCATTGTAAATGGATCATTGTGTTTCCATTGTTTGTGATTTAATTCTGAAAGACAAAGATTAATTTGATGTTCTAACGTGATTATTTTTAATTTTTCAGTATCGAATTTTGGATACTTAAAGTCTTTATTTTTTTCAATTTTCAAACAACTAGATAAAGATCTATTGTTTAAAATTTTTTTATAAAATAGTTTTTCACCTCTATCAATGAAGTCTTGAAAGGGAGGAAAATCCATGATGCTGTTGTATTGCTCCATTGAATCGTTACTGAAAATGAGTCCACTATGTATAAAAGATTCTAATGGAAAGCTATGTTTTTTTTGAAAAAAGTTTTGAATATTTTCCTTAAACAAATATGGTGAGATTTCATTTTTATCAAAGCTAAAACACTGAATTGAAAAAAATGAAGTTAATGTTAAAAAAAGCCATTTATATTTCATTAATTGTTTTATTGTATTTATAAACTTTATTTTTATTGTCAATCCAATTAACTTTGATAGTATCTCCAGAAATTAATTTTTTGAGTTTTAAATGCATAAACGGATTTTTTGAAACAGATCTGCTTAAGTGTGAATCAAAAACAAGTTTTTCATTGATAAAAACACTTAAAGCAGCAATGTAGTCTTTGGGTACCAATTCATTGCTGATTTTATCGACTCGTCTACCTGTTTCCATTGGATGTCGAATTAAAAACTTTAAATCAAAAAAATTATTTTTTTTGGATACTTTCATCCTGATGTCGTTTTTAGCCAATTGTTTCCTCCCCGCAACCACCGATAGTGACTTCAATATCATTAGCAGCATGTACTATGTTTGAATTAAATTTAATGAAGACATGTAATTTTGATGATTCTTGTAATTTTAGTCTAGTTGATACAAAAGGAACCATATTTTCATGGAAATGATAGATACTAGTTAATGGGTTTTCATTTTTTGAGGAGAACACGTAAAAAGTTTGTTCGCCATCGAGAAAGGATTCAATTTGTATTGGAACAATTGAACCATTTTCCGCAATATCTGGTGTTTTTAAATTTATATTCTTATCATTGCCTAGGTCTAAATCTGAAAACGATAAATCACCAAATAACTTATCTGTATCAGTGTATTCAAAAAAATTCTTTACACTTTGATGAGCATTGACATTATTTGTTTGAAAAGGAAGCAAACAAAAATAGTATAGAGATAATCTTTTGATAAAGTTTCTTCTTTTTAAACTAAATTTATTCATAGAGTGTACAGATAATCAATGAGATCAGAAATTTCTTGTTCAGATAAAATTGAATTTTTTCCATATGGAGGCATTATTGTATTTGGATTTATTGAGGATGGATCATATATCCTATCAAATAGGTTCTTTTGTTCTGGATATTTTATTTTTATGTCAATAAGGGCAGGTGCTATGTTTGCCTTTGATATAGCACTTTTGTCTTTTGGCATTTGATGACAAGCCAAACAATTACCCTTAAAGTGATCATGAGCTATTACTCTACCTCGATCTACAGAAGATTCAGCCTGCGAAATATTATTAAAAGCAAAAAATAAAAATAATAAGCTATCTAAAATTCCAATCACCAGATTTACCACCTTTTTTTTCCAATACTCTAACATCTTTTATAGTCATTTTTCTATCAACAGCTTTACACATATCGTAAATTGTCAATAAACCTATTGAAACACCGGTTAAGGCCTCCATTTCTACCCCAGTTTTGCCCAAGGACTGAACGGTAACTTCACAATTTACAAAGTTACTTTCTAAATTTAAATTAAAATCTACGTTGACTTTAGATATGAAAATATTATGGCATAGCGGAATGAGTTCACTTGTTTTTTTTATTGCTTGAATTGCAGCAACCCTTGCAATGCCAAGAACGTCGCCTTTTTTGGTGTTACCCTCTTTAATTAATTCTAAGGTTTTATGTTCGGCAAAGATGTTTCCAGTAGCAATTGCAATTCTATTGGTATCTTCTTTGGCAGATACATCAACCATATATGCTTTTCCCTCGTTATTAAAATGTGATAATTTACTCATAAAATATGTTAGTTTTTTGTATGGACTTTATAAAGTTAATTTATATCATACCCTTCTATTTTTTTTCTATAGGAAATTCTTTTCCAAACGACCTGCCAAACATTGCATCTGATAAAGAATTTCTAATAGATAAAAAACTAGAATTAAATATTTCATTATCAGCTTTAGCTAATCTTGAAAAACTTAATTTGCTCTATCAACATCCAGAAATTGATTACTATTTGAGTCATCTTTTAGATAAAATTCTTGTGTCAAATGGAATAAAAGTCGATGATTATTCAATATTTTTAGTTAGTAACAGCGATTTAAATGCTTTCGCTCTCCCTGGAAAATACATGGGCATCAATTCAGGTCTTTTGCTTTCAACTGAGGATGAATCTGAATTAGCCAGTGTTATTTCTCATGAATTAGCACATATTACAAAAAAACATATATCGCGGATGATATATGCACAAAAAAAAGCGACAAACGTATCCATGGCAGCATTACTGTTAGCTATATTGGCTTCAAATTCTAACAGCAACCTTACAAGCGGAGCTTTGGCTGGAGCACAGGCTAATTTGGCACAAAATTATTTTTCATATAGTCAAGCACATGAAAGAGAGGCTGATTATGCTGGTTTTGTTTATTTGAGCAAAAGTGGATTTTCTCCCTTTTCTTCCATTTCATTTCTCAAAACTTTAGAAAAAAAATACTCATTTGCAAATTCTCAGGTACCCGCATATCTTTCAACCCACCCTTTAACATCTGAAAGAATCATCAATCTCATAGGAAGAGTCTCCAATATAGATTTTAGGCTGATAGAGGATTCTCTTGAATACAAAATGAGTAAAATAATTTTAAAAGTTAAAAGCTATAAAAAGTCAGCCTTAATAGACAGGTATCACAAATTGTCTAAAGAAAATAGACAGCAAAAACATTTTGATGTTGCAATGAAATTTGAATTTCTTTTGATATTATCAGCATTACAAAAAGAGCAGGAATTTTTGCTGGTAAAAAAAGAATTTGAATCAGGCGGCATCCAAAATTACATTTTGTCGACTATTTACGCAAGATTTTTCTATAAGAAAGATGGAATTGATAACACAAAAAAATATGATTATTATGATCTTGAAACTGGAGATCGAGAAAATTATAAATTTTTACAAGATGAGATGGTGGAGAAAATGGTTGCAAATAAAGACTTTGAGTTAATACCGCTAGATTATTTAGACTATAATTTGGAATCAATAACCCTAAGACAAATTAAGAACCTTCTTCGTTATTATGCTCACTACAACAATAATTGTGCATTTAAAGTTTTAAACATATATTTGAATTTTTTTAGAGGTAATTTTAAAATAGTAAAGAATCAAATTGCAGAAACTAAATTGATTTGCAGGAAAAATCCATCAATTAAGAAACATTTTTTTGACATAGAAAGATACTTCAATGAGCTTTGAAACATATGATCTAGACCTATCTGGACTTGAATGTCCTTTACCAATTTTGAAAACAAAAAAAAAATTAAATGAAATTCTATCTGGAGATATCATCAATATTGTATGTACTGATCCAGGATCTCAGCGTGATTTTGAGGCATTTTCAAGGCAAACTGGCCATCAATTACTCGAATCGAAGCACGAAAACAATTTTTTTCAATTTAAACTTAAAAAAAAATGATTGATACCTTAATCATTGAATTTCAATCTTTTTTAAGAACAAACTTTCGTGAGCATGAGGGTGATGAGATAATCGAAAAAGATTTATTACCTGATAGAAAAAAAAATGCAGTCTCAATTATGAGAGTAAATCATTGTGGAGAAGTTTGCGCGCAAGCCTTATATAGAGCTCAAATTCTATTTGCGAAGTCCTCTAAATTCAAGGCTACCTTAAAAGATATGGCCGATGAGGAATTAGAACATTTAATTATTACTAAAAGAAGATTGAATGAATTGCAGGGAAAACAAAGTAAATTGAACCCATTATTTTATATCTCATCTTTCATACTTGGATCAATTTTTGCTGTTAAAAGCGATGAATTAAGTAGAGGTTTTTTAAAGGAAACCGAAAATCAAGTTCAAATACATTTAAAAAAATTTATTTTAAAAGCAAAAGAAATTGACCCTAAATCAGAAAAAATATTATCAAAAATGCTCCTTGATGAAGCGAAGCATGAGGAAACTGCATCACTAAGCGATTATGAAGAAATATCTAACTTTTCAAAAAAAGTGATGGCTAAATTGTCTAAGGTAATGGTCAACACTACTTCAAAATTTTAGACCCTAGCTCTTTCTTCAATTTTTGAATCAATGTATAATTACTAAAATTTTAATTTTCTAAGTCATGTCTGAAAAAGAAAACGATGCAAATCGTAGAAAAATTATTACACTTACAACAATTGCTGCTGGAGCAATTGCCAGCGTAGGCGCATCTGTACCATTTATTGCAAGCTTAAAACCTAGTGAAAAAGCCCGAGCAGCTGGAGCACCAGTGACAGTGAATCCGTCGCTTATTCAGCCAGGAATGCTTTTAACAATAGAGTGGCGTGGGAAACCAATTTGGGTTATGAAGAGAACAGAAACAATGTTGACATCTCTAAAAAAAAATAATGATTTTTTAACTGATCCTCAGTCAGAGGTCCCACTACAACCTGACTACGCAAAGAATGTTTCTAGATCTATTAAAGGTGACATTTTAGTTCTAGTCGGCGTTTGTACTCATCTTGGTTGCTCTCCAGTCCAAAAACTTGAGGTTGGTGAATCGTCGGGTATGGGTTCTAATTGGAATGGAGGCTTTTATTGCCCATGTCATGGATCAAAATTTGATTTAGCTGGCAGGGTTTACAAAGGTGCTCCTGCTCCGGTTAATTTAGAAGTGCCACCTCATTATTTTGTTTCTGACGATGAACTAATTATCGGGGAAGATCAATTTTCTTAAAAATGAACATAAAATGAATAACATATTAAACTGGATAGATAGACGTTTTCCACTATCGTCGACTATAAAAAATCATTTAACTAACTATTACGTTCCAAAAAATTTTAACTTTTGGTATTTCTTTGGTTCTCTTGCATTATTTACTTTAATTTTGCAAATTGTTACCGGCATCTTTCTTACCATGCATTATAAACCTGATGCTGCTCAAGCATTCAGCTCAGTTGAATACATAATGAGAGATGTTCCTTTTGGTTATATTATCAGATATATGCATTCAACCGGAGCATCTTTATTTTTTGTAATTATTTATTTGCACATGTTTAGAGCAATTATATATGGGTCCTATAAAGAGCCCAGAGAACTTTTATGGATAATTGGTGTGATTATTTATTTATGTTTGATGGCTGAAGCATTTTTTGGCTATCTTTTACCATGGGGTCAAATGTCATATTGGGGAGCCCAGGTTATAGTTAACCTCTTTTCATCTATACCTTTCATTGGTGAAAGCGTTGCAATATGGATTAGAGGAGACTATGTTGTTTCTGATGCTACCTTGAATAGATTTTTTGCTTTTCATGTGATTGCGTTGCCTATATTACTTCTTGGATTGGTTTTTGTTCATTTAATAGCTTTGCACGAGGTAGGTTCAAATAATCCCGATGGAATTGAAATAAAGGAAAATAAAGATAAGAACGGTAAACCTGTTGATGGTATTCCTTTTCATCCTTATTACACTGTTAAAGATATTCAAGGTTTAGGTGTATTTCTAATTATTTTTGCTATTATTGTGTTTTTTGCTCCTGAAATGGGAGGTTATTTTCTTGAGCATAATAATTTTATTCCTGCAGATCCCCTTAAAACTCCTGACCATATTGCGCCAGTTTGGTATTTTACTCCTTTTTACTCCATATTACGCGCAATACCGCCACTCTTTGGAAGCCAGTTTCCAGGTGTCTTAGCTATGGGTGCAGCGGTATTAATTCTTCTTTTTCTTCCTTGGCTTGATAGAGCAAAAGTTAGATCCGTTCGTTATCGAGGTAATCTATACAAGTCTTCTTTGATTTTATTTGTTATTTCCTTTTTCATTCTCGGTTATCTTGGAGTTAAGCCTACTAATGTTTGGGGTAGTTTAGGTCCAATTTTTGGTGATGTAGAAACTGCAGTTGTTGTTGCAAGGATCTGCACAATCCTCTATTTTGCTTTTTTTATTTTAATGCCACTTATTACCAAATTTGATAAAACAAAACCGTTGCCAAAAAATTTAACATGAAATATAAATACATCTGCTTAATTCTTTTAGTGTTTTCTTTTTCGGCATATCCTAAATCTGAATATAAGTTGATGGATGTTGATATTGATTATACTGATACATTGTCTATTCAGAGAGGACTGGGCACATATATAAATTACTGTATTGCATGTCACTCAATGAAAGAAGTTACTCTAGGATCTTTAAAAAAAGTTGGACTAACCGAGAGTCAAATTAAAGATTTTGTCGTTTCCAATAAAGATGCCAAGATGACCGAACACTTAAAATCAAGTTTAGATCCTAAATCAGCTAAAGCTGGTTTCGGAATTGTACCGCCTGATTTAAGCCTCACTGTTAGATCGAGAGGAGAAGATTGGTTATATACTTACTTTCTTAGTTTCTATGAAGATTCTCAGTCGAGTCATGGTTGGAATAATCCCTTAATACCTGGTTTAGCTATGCCTCACGTATTATCTAACATTGAAAATGAATTAAAAAAAGTATCTGTTGGAAACAATAATATTAAGTATAATAGTTATATTAAAGACTTGGTTACTTTTCTTGCTTTTGCTTCGGAACCAAATAGAGTTGATAGAAAAATTATTGGTTTGTATGTTGTGCTTTTCTTAATCTTTCTCCTTATACCATTTACTCTATTAAAAAATGAATTTTGGAAAGACATAAAAAAATAATTTAATTTAGAGTTAGAGGTACATATTATGATGATTTTATATTCTGGGACTACTTGCCCATTTAGCCACCGTTGCAGAATTGTATTGTACGAAAAAGGAATGGATTTTCAGATAAATGACGTCGACCTTCATGGCAAAAAAAGTGAGTTATCTATTATGAATCCCTATAATAGAACCCCTGTTTTGGTTGAAAGAGATCTAATCTTATATGAGTCTAATATAATAAATGAATATATAGACGATCGTTTTCCCCACCCCCAACTAATGCCTTCTGATCCCATATCAAAAAGTAGAGCACGTTTGTTCCTATTTCGTTTTGAAAATGAAATTTTCTCAAATATAGATTTTTTAGAAAAAGGTACTGACAAACAAAATTCAAATGCAAAAATATCGGTTAGAGATAGTCTACTTCAGATTGCTCCGGTTTTTAGTAAGCAGAATTATATTTTAGGTGATGAATTTACGATTCTAGATGTCACTCTAGCTCCATTGTTATGGAGGTTAGACCATTACGGAATAAAATTACCCAAGTCTGCAGCTCCACTTTTGAAGTATGCCGAAAGAATTTTTTCAAGAACCTCCTTCATCGATTCGCTTACCCCATCTGAAAAGATGATGAGAAATTAGTGACCAATAAAAATTATTATTTAATTAATGCGATTTATCAGTGGTGTCAAGACTCACAACTTACGCCTCACATACTAGTTAAAAATAATGAAAATTTAACTTTACAACTTCCTAGAAACTTTGATAGTTCAAAAGAGTTAATTTTTAATATCTCAAATACAGCTGTACATAATCTGACCATTGGTTTTAACAATATTGAATTTAATGCTAGGTTCAACGGAATTGCTTGTTCGCTCAATATTGATATAAAAAATATTCTATATATTTTTGCAAAAGAAATTAATGATGGGGTTTTTTTAGATCATTCTCGATCTGAAAATAAGAAAAAAAATAAAAAAAAAGAAATTCATACATCGAAGTCTCATTTGACTCTGATTAAATGAATTTTGATGTATAATAAAATCCATTAGCCATTTTGCCGGATTAGCACAGTGGTAGTGCAACCGCCTTGTAAGCGGTAGGTCATCTGTTCGAATCAGATATCCGGCACCATTTTAAATGACAAAAATTTATTTTTCCCTTTCTTTATTCATTTTTTGTTCAAGTATACATACAAATGAGTTGTCGTTAGATCAAGCCCAATATAGGTATAATTTTGCAAAACAAAACTATGAAAAAGAATTAAATAAAATTCAGATAAAAAATAAGAAATTACAAGAGATTAATCTAAAAGTTGATTCACTAAAAAAAAAATTAAGTGACATGGAAAATCAAAAACAACGAGCAATTACTGAGATTGAACAATCAAATGAGGAAATTAAATCATTAAAGAAACTTTACAAAAGAGCAGAGATTGATTTAAGAAATATTTTAAAATCTGATTAATATTGGAGATAATATGAAGATTCATGAGTATCAAGCTAAAGAAATTTTAAAAAAATATGGAGTTCCTGTACCAAAAGGGTTTTACTTAAAATCTGAAGCTGAATTTAATTCTCAAAAAAAATCATTTGAAAATGTAAATACTTGGGTTGTGAAAGCTCAAATACACGCTGGGGGAAGGGGAAAAGGTGGTGGTGTAAAAGTAACTAATAACTTTACGGATCTCCAGTCATCATTTAATTCAATTTTAGGAATGCAATTGATTACACCCCAGAATGGGCCGGAAGGACAAAAGGTTAAGGGTGTTTTAATTGAAGAGGGGGTTGCAATTGAGAAAGAATTGTATATTGCTTTTCTAGTTGATAGAGCCGAACAAAAAATCTGTATGATTTTTTCAACTGAAGGTGGGACATCAATTGAAGAAATAGCAGAAAAATCACCTGAAAAAATTTTTAAAGTAATGATTGATCCGAATAAAGGTGTTGAAAATATTCAATTTGATCACATTACTTCGTTGATAAAAGTAAACGTTGATGAATTTAAAAATTTAGTTGAAAAGTTATATAATATATTTACCGAGACTGATGCATCTTTAGTTGAGATTAACCCTTTAATAAAATCAAATGATTCCAAGCTCATAGCACTTGATGCAAAAATGAATTTTGATAGTAATGCATTGTTTAGACAAAATGAAATTGTGGCACTTAGAGATTTTGATGAAGAAGATAAGTATGAATTAGAAGCATCTAATTATGACTTGTCCTATATTTCACTTGATGGAAATATTGCATGTATGGTTAATGGTGCTGGACTTGCAATGGCCACAATGGATACCATAAAGTTATTTGGGGGAGAGCCTGCAAATTTTCTTGATGTTGGTGGTGGGGCAAGTGTTGAAAAAGTAAAAAAAGCTTTTGAAATTATGGTTTCAAATCCAAAGGTTAGTGTAATTTTTGTTAATATCTTTGGTGGTATTATGAAATGTGATGTTATTGCCGAAGGTATAGTGAAAGCTGCTGAGGAATTAAATTTAGAAATTCCATTAATAGTTAGAATGAAGGGAACTAATGAAGATTTAGGAAAAGAAATATTAGATAAATCACCCTTGAAAATCCAATCTGCTGACGATATGGAAAGTGCTGCAAAAATATCTGTTAATGCAACTAATCTAGGAGCATAAAATGTCTATTCTAATTAATAAACATACAAAAGTTATTACACAAGGCATTACTGGAAAAACAGGCCAATTTCATACATTACAATGCTTGAAATATGCATTTGGAAAAGACTGCTTTCTTGCAGGTGTTAATCCAAAAAAAGCTGGAGAAGTATTTGAGGGTATTCCAGTATTTGCCTCCGTTAATGAAGCAAAGGAAAAAGTACAAGCGTCTGTTAGTGTTATTTACGTTCCACCTTTTGCTGCATCAAAAGCCATTACTGAGGCTATTGATGCTGAAATTGATTTAATAATATGTATTACCGAGGGTATTCCTGTTAAGGACATGCTTTTTGTCAAAAATTACATGTTAAAAAAGAAATCAAAATCATTAATTTTAGGACCAAATTGTCCTGGGTTAATTACTCCAGATGAAATAAAAATTGGTATTATGCCAGGACATATTCACAAAAAAGGAAGAATCGGTGTAGTATCACGATCTGGGACATTAACTTATGAAGCTGTTGCTCAGTTAACCGATATTGGTCTTGGTCAATCTTCAGCAATAGGTATTGGAGGAGACCCTATAAATGGTCTTAAACATCTAGATATTTTACAATTATTTAATGATGATGCAGATACTGATGCTGTAATCATGATTGGTGAAATAGGAGGTACCGATGAAGAAGAGGCTGCAGCTTGGGCAAAAATAAATATGAAAAAACCAGTTGTAGGTTTCATTGCAGGAGTAACCGCTCCTCCTGGGAAAAGAATGGGTCATGCTGGGGCTATTATTTCTGGTGGAAAAGGAACTGCTGAAAACAAGCTTAATGCAATGGAGGATGCAGGAATGCATATTACAAAAAACCCGTCAGAGTTAGGAAAGATTATAAAAAGACTTGTTTAATTTAAAAAAGGTACTTCCATTCCTTTTTTAACAGCGACTCTATCTGTAATTAATCTAAACCATCGATTCACATTTTTAAATTTTTCAATTTCAATTCCATGCCAAGAATGTCTAGCAACCCATGGGAAAATAGAAATATCTGCAATAGAGTATTTATTATTAGCAAAGTAAGAATTGTTTGATAAGTGTGAATCCATCACAGAGTATAGTCTTTGTGTTTCCTTTAAAAAACGTTCAGTTGCATACTTACTTTTTCCTTTATTAAATTTATAGAAATGATGAGACTGTCCAAAAATTGGACCAATTGATGACATTTGAAACATTAGCCATTGATCAATTACCATTTTCTCAAATATTTTTTCAGAGTAAAATTTATTAGATATTGTCGACAAAAAAATTAAAATAGCACCAGACTCGCATAAAGCTATATCTTTCTTATTTTCATAATCAAATGTTATTACCGGAATTTTTTTGTTCGGATTTATTTCTATAAACGAATCATGGTTTTGTTCATTACTAGTAATATTGATTTCTACCACTGAATAGTTCATGCCTAATTCTTCTAACAGAATCGAAACTTTTCTTCCGTTTGGAGTACCCCAAGTATAAAGATTTATGTTATTTATTGTCATTTAAATATTTATCTATTAGTTGAAATATTTCATTTTTAATTCGCTGTTTTATTTCAGAAGGAGATAATAGTAACATTTTGTCAATTTTTACGTTTTTGACACTGATTGCTAAATTGTAAATTTTATCTGTTCTGAAATTATTATTTAAGAATATTACATTTATAATATTCAAACAACTTTTTAACTGAAATAAATCTCTACTTACATTAAGTTTTTTGAAAAATTTAAAGATTTCTTCTGGTTTAGTTTTTAAAAAGTTGGTTAAAATTTGAATGTTTTCGATCAAATTCAAAAGTAGAACCTCATTATCTTTTTTATTGATAAATATAATCAATTTTTTGTGTGCATCCTTGTAAAAACTTTTATTATCAGTCTTAAGCTTCAAAAAGAACATCAGACAAATTACTTTTTCGTCTGTTGTAAGCAAATTATATTTATAAGAATTCGCAATGATGTGCATTGTACCGACTTTATTATTATTAATTTTTGTATTTATTTTTCGGTGAATTCCAACAAGCTGATGTAAGGCGCCACAATTAGTTAAAACGTTAAAAAAATTAGTGATGTTTCTGGAATTAACAGCCTTAATGAATTCAGAAGAAATTCGATATTTTGATAGAACTAGCAATTCCCTTGAGTTCACAATATCTTTCAATAATAATTCAGTTTTTGCATGAACTGTAAAATTTAGAGTAGCAGAAAATCTTGCTACTCTGAATAATCTAAGAGGGTCCTCTATAAATGCATTGCTGACATGTCTAAGAACTTTATTCTTAATGTCAAGAATTCCATTAAATGGGTCAATGTGTCTCCCACTTTCGTCCTGAGCAATTGCATTTATAGTTAGATCTCTTCTGCACAAATCTTCAATTAAAGTAGTGTCTTTACTAAAAATAAACTCAAAGCTTTTATGCCCCTTGTTAATTTTTTTTTCTTTTCTTGCTAAAGCATATTCAAAACCAGTTTTGGGATCAATAAAAACAGGAAAACTTTTTCCAACTTGTTTAAAACCAAGTTTGATCATTTCTTCTATTGAACCATTTAATACAACAAAGTCTTTATCTTTTGAATTAATTTTGAGAATTTTATCTCTTACAGCGCCTCCAACAAGATAAAATTTCATACCCTCTAATTAAATTTATAGTAATCGGATGCAGATATTGGATTTTTGCCAAATAACTCTTTGAATGATTGATTGGTTGTATTTTCATATGAAGATGTTTTTATATTATCTCTTGAAAATAATGGAATACCAATTTTTTCAAAAGTAAAGGCAATTGCATATGAAATCGGGTCAGGAATGGAAAATGTTGTCTTGCCAAGACTTATTTTAAGAAGATCAATTAATCTTAGAATTTGATTGCCACCAAGTTCAAATGTACCATTGAACTTTTCTGGATTATCTATAGTATGCTTGATTGCATAAATTAAATCATCGATTGATAATGGTTGAATAATGGTATTAGGAAGTAAAACAGGAACTATTGGAGAAAGTGAAAAAGCTGAATAAATTTTACTTAAAAAATCATTTTTACCAAAAATAACAGAGGGTTTTAATATAGTCAGTGTTAATTTATTATCAATTATTTTAGCCATTTCAATTTCCCCATTGAATTTACTGGATAAATAATCACTTTTGGAATTTTCATTGGCACCTAATGCAGAAATATGAATGAATTGATCAATATTATTATTAACGCAAGAAGAGGCTATTATTTTTGGAATTTCAGCATGTGCATATTTGAAACTATTAGTTTTTGTTTGATTTAAAATACCTATAAGGTTAATGACTACATCATGTCCTGCTATAATTTCCTCAATGTTATTAATGTAGTCCTTGTCAATGATGGTATTTAATTTTGGCAAAACGTCACAATTATTATTTCTTTTTGTCCTAATTAAAGCAGTGTTAAAAAAATCCTTTTCGAATTTAGCTAATAAATTAGAACCAATAAATCCATTTGCACCAAAAATACATATTTTTTTCATAGTTTTTTAAAAAAATTTGGATAATTAATTACTTTTCCGTTAATTATATATTCATAAACAATATAATTTGATAATACTTTCTTAACATAATTTCTTGTCTCATAAAAGGGTATTTGTTCTATAAATTTTTCTGGAATTTTAGTAGGATATCTTTTAGACCATTTAGTGACATTTCTAACCCCAGCATTATATGATGCTAAAGTAAAAATTAAATTATCTAATTTGTTGGATAAGTGTTTTATGTAAAATGTGCCCATCATGACATTAATGTTAGGATTATATATTTTCTTAATTGTTCTACTTTTATAATTTAATTGTCTTAAAATCCATCTTCCAGTGCTTGGAATAATTTGCATTAAACCTTTAGCATTTGCAGGCGATCTAGCATTTTTGTTAAATCTACTTTCTTGTCTAATAATTGCATAGATAAGGCTTTCTGGGATATTGAATTTCTTAGAATATTTAGCAACTGTTTTTCTGTACGGCAAAGGATAAAGTAAATTTAAAATTTCAATATTATTGTCAGTTTGAATTTTTTGAGCAGCGGAAATACTTTTTATAAACCAATTGATATTATTTGCTCTGATAGCAGCATCAAAAATTTGATCATCAGAAAGTTTTAATATTTCAAAGTTCCATTCCCTTGAGGCCATATAGTTTAAATTTATTTTTTTTAAATGCAGAGCTCTTTCAATGCCAACTGGTAAATTTGAGTTAACGAATTTTTTAATCGTATATTTTGTTTTATTAAATTCCAAAAAATTAGAATTTAAATTATGATCCAACAAAAAGTAATAGTAATATTTTGAGGAATTTGTGAAATAATCTTTATCAATATAACTCGATATTTTTGGGGCAAGACTTTTTTTCCAATAACTAAGTTTGGAAGTCAGTTTCTTCTTCTTATTTTCATAATTATCAATGAAATTTAAGACATCTTGATTACTACTATTTATAATCTTAGAAAAAACAACCGATAGCTGTTTACTAGATAGATGCTTAAAGTCATCAGTGACAAGAATATTTTTTTGTTCTTTAACTGAGAAAATATAGTTAATGTAAGCTAGGTTTTCTTTTGTGTAATTATTTTTTTCTAAATCAAGATGATCCAACTTATATTTTTTTGATTTAATTGCGAAAAGGAATATTTCCAAGGCTATTGGATCATTGTGTAATTTAAATTTTCTAGCAAACTTATACTTGTTTTTTCTTGCTGAATAATACAATGACTTATATTTGTTACTATTCTTTGAGTAATCAAAGATAAATTTTACATTGTTTTTGTTTCTCGAATTAAAAGTGAGCCGCAGTCTAGATGCAATATCATTTTTATCAAATATTTTTTTTGAAAAAAAATATTTAAATAATGGCGTGCAAGTGTTGTCAATTGAATTTGGATTCAGCCAAACATTTAAAAATCTTGTTTTATTAAATGGTAAGTCTAACTTCTTTTTTGACAACCCATAAAAACATATTGATTTATCATCAATTAAACTATTTGATTGAAATAGGTCAACCAATTCCTTATGTTGTTTTCTTTTAAATAATTCATGGATCCATGCCTTTAATAATTGTTCTTTAATTATTGTTTCTTTATATTTGTTAAATAGAATTTCAAAATCATTAGCTTTAACCTTTTGAATTGTTGCTTTAAATTCCCATAATTCAAGATATGGATATAATATATAATCTGATTTAATTTGAGATTTTATTTTTTTAAATTCATAGTGATTCCCCTTTGAATAGTTCCTCAATGATTTTTTGAATAAAGTATCATCTGAATAAGTATTTTGAGGGATTAAAAAAGTGAAATATATTAAAAAAGAAAATACCAAGTGCAACTTAACAGCTTTATGAATAAAAACTATATTTTAACATTAAAAAAAAAGGTTTCCCTTAAAGCACTCGAAATCATTTCTAATGCTGAAACAATTGCAATTGGCTCTGGGTCTACTGTTAACGAATTTATTAAGATACTTGCTGAATCAAAAAAGAAAATATCAGTTATTTGTGCATCAATTTCATCTGAAAAGCTAGCTATTAAGTTAGGTTTAAATGTTTTACCATTTTATACTCCATTTGAAGTTGAATATTACGTTGATGGTGCCGATGAAGTTGATTCTCATAAAAATATGATTAAAGGGGGAGGGGGAGCATTAACTCGGGAAAAAACTCTCAGTCAATTTAGTGGAAAGTTTATCTGTATAGTTGACGAAAGTAAAAGAGTTGAAAATTTTGGTAAATTTCCTGTTCCAATCGAAATATCAGAACCTTTTGTAAAATATGGAATTGAATACATAAAAAAAATAGGTGGTATTGCAAAAATTAGAGATGATTTTAAAACTGATAATAAGAACTTGATAATAGATTGTTTAAATTTGGATTTTAGTAACATTGAATCACTTGAAATGACTCTTAACTCCATACCAGGTGCACTATCAAATGGTATTTTTTCAATTAGTAAAGCCCATCATGTATTAATTGGAAAAAAAGATAAAGTTGAACTTATGTAATGAAATAGTAATTAAATTAAGTTAAAATTAAATTTATGGATGATATTACTGATAATAGTCAACATACGCACAAACAGTTTGATACGGAATTAGAAGACTTAAGAGAAAAAGTTTTGCTAATGGGTGGTAAAGTTGAAAATCAACTAAGTAAAGCAATTCAAGCACTCACTAAAGCAGATGTTGAACTCAGTGACTTAGTTGTCGAGGAAGATAATTCGGTTAATTCTTTGGAACTTGAAATCGATGAGAACCTTTCATCTATTATCGCACGTAGACAACCAATAGCTATTGATCTTAGAACTTTACTTGCAATATCTAAAATTACTACCGATCTTGAAAGAATAGGAGATGAGTCTAGTAAAGTTGCTAGAATGACAAAGCTCATTTATAAATCAGAGCACCTTCAGTTTCCAAAAGTTACAATTGTCAAATCAATTGGTAATCTTGCTTCTGATATGTTGCGAAAGTCATTGGATTCATTTGCTAGATTAGACGTTAAGGCTTCATTTTCAGTCCTTGAAAGCGATTATGAAGTAAATGAACAATTTCAATTAATTATTAGAAAATTGATTACTTTCGTTCTAGAAGACCCTCGAACTATTTCTGCTGCTTTGGAATTGCTCACAGTTGCAAAAGCTTTTGAGAGAATTGGTGATCATTCAAAAAATATTTCAGAACATGTGGTTTACTTAGTTAAAGGAACTGATGTTAGGCATACTTCGATCGATAATGTAAGAAAGGAAATCCAGGATTAAATAATTAATCAAAGAAATATTTAATCATTTCATCTTTTAACATATCTCGAGTTTTTTTTTCTGATAGATCCAGTCCATTTTCATTAACCAATTTCTTTTGAAATTCAAGCCATTCACGCCATGCTTGTTCTGAAATTTGATTTTGAATTTTTAAACCCAATTCCCCAGGGTACGGAGGTTTTTCAAGGGCTTTTAATTCTTGATTTAGTTTTTTACAGAGTATAATTTTCATGGTTATAATTTTTTTAGTAAAACAACGCTATTTCTTTTCTTATTATAAAGTTTAATTTTAGTACTAGGCAAATTTGCTAGGTTGGAAACTTTATAACCAAGATTTAAAAACCAAGATTTACTTTTTGTTGTTAATAAGAAAATAGATTTAACTTTTTTTTTGGAGGCAATTTTTTCAAGATGGATAATTAGTTGTTTCCCGATATTATTTTTTTGATGTTCGTTGTGAACAGCAATACAGCCAATCTCGGCATAAATTAATTTTTTTTCAGTAAAAATATTCAAAAATCCTGTGCCAATTACAAAATCATCATATGTATATACAAAAAATTTATTTATTTCAATTTCAATTAATTCGCGAGATCTTTTTACCAAAGCACCACTTTTTTCATGCGGTTCGATAATTTTGATAATACTATTAACATCCTGTAGACCTGCAACTCTAATGTTGCTAAGGGGATTGTTTGTGATAATACAGCCTATCCCTTTTTTTGTGAATAACTCAATCAAAATTGCACCATCAGTATTACATGGAACAATATGTATCTTAGGAATTTCTAAAACACAAAATTCCAAAATTTTATTTATTTCACTAAGAGAGCTTTTGTTTTTTGTTTTCTTTTTTAAAGATTTTAGCTCCTTATATGTTAATTCGTTATCACTTGTGAAAATGTTATCTAGATTATTATTTAAAAAAATTAACTTATCTATAAAAATTTTTTTTGATAATGCTGAGATAATTGAATCTATATTCAGATACAAGGCTTCATTAGTGGAGGAAAATGTTAATGGTGAAATTAAAACAATTTCCCCAGTATCAAGACGGTCAGAGATTGTTTTAGTATCAATAGATCTGATTTCACCTTGATGATCTTGCAAGGTTCCATTTTCAATACCTTTTGGTTTTGAGATAATCAAATTCGAAAAGCTTACTAGTGGAAAAATTTTATTTTCAGAATTTATTATTGATCCACTAGATAATTTTTTTACAGCATCGAGCAGGTACTTTGCATTTGCATTGGTAATATTTTCAATATCAGAATTACTGATATTAGTTTTTTTATATGACAAACAAGGAAATTCATCACTAAAGTCAATAATTACTATTATGGAAATTCCCAGGCTAGACAATAGATTAATATCAGAAGCGACATTTGAGACCGAATTATTACCTAACAAGGAATGTTTTACGCATAAAATAAAAGTTTGCTCCTTAAATGACTTTATGTAATCAGCACTATATCGAAGAAAGGAAGCTACATTATTTGATTTAATTTCATCCACGATTATTTTATTTTGGTCCCATTCTTATAGCACCATCGAGCCTTATTGTTTCACCATTTAACATAATATTTTCGAAAATTGATTTCACAAAGATAGCAAATTCTTTTGGTTTGCCAAGTCTTGATGGAAAAGGTACTTGTTTGCCTAAACTGTCTTGAACTTCTTGTGGCATTCCAAGTAGCATAGGTGTTTCAAATATTCCAGGGGCAACTGTGATAACTCGAATGCCAAACTTCGACAAATCTCTTGCCATTGGCAATGTCATTCCAACTATACCTCCTTTAGAAGCAGCGTACGCAGCTTGCCCAAGTTGACCATCATAGGCTGCAACAGATGCAGTATTTATAATGACACCTCTTTCACCAAATTCATTTGGTTCGTTATTTTGCATTTTTTCTGCAACCAATCTACTGCAGTTGAAAGAACCAATTAAATTGATGTTTATTACTTTAGCAAAACTATCCAGTCTGTGAGGTCCATTTCTACCTAATGTTTTTTCGCCAATGGCAATTCCTGCACAATTGACAAGACCATGGATAGATCCAAAATTATTTACCGCAAATTCTATTAAGTTTTTAACTTCTTCTTCAGAGGTAACATCACAGATAACGGAGTTTTTTGAGGTTTCAGACTTTTTTCCAATATCTGCACTGATACAATTACCCCCAAGTTCCTCAATTAGTTTGCAAGTAGCATTTCCAAGACCAGAGTTACCTCCAGTTACAATAATGTTTTTATTTTTAAAATCCATTTAATTTCCAAAATTGTTAAAGTTAAATTATATAGACAACTCCTAATTATTGCATAAAATTTGAGCTAAAAATGCACCAACAATTGAAGCAGTTTCTGTTCTAAGGATATATTTATTAATATTAATTTTTTCTATATTGTATTTTTCAAACAATTTAATTTCCTCTTTTGAATAACCACCCTCAGGACCAATAAAGATAATAATATTTTTTTCTTTATAATTGTGAATTTTTGAAAATTCAATTTTTTGGGCATAAGGGTCAAGACAAATTAGTTTAAACTCACTATTATTTTGATATTTTTCACAAATTTCATTATGATTACCAAAGATAATTTTAGGTAAAAAAGGATTCTTAGATTGTGCACATGCACTAGACATGATTTTTTTCCATCTTGAAATTTTTTTATCTAAAAATTCAATATCAAATTTTTTAGAGTAAATACTGTTTGTTATAAATAATTTTTCACAGCCCAATTCTGTGACTTTTTGAATTATTAGTTCTAGCTTATTAATTTCACATAAACTTTGGACAATAGAAAAGTTTAGTCTCTGCTTTTTAAATTTTGATAATTTAATGTTATTAAAAACCACCTTTTTACCATTAAGATTTATATTGGCTGTTTTTGTGTTGCCAAATCCGTCAAAAATTAAAATTTTAGAATTTTTATTTATCCTTAAAACTTTTTTACAATAGTGAATATTTTCTTTGTTAAATTCAAATTTAATATCATTATTAATGTCAATTATTTCTTCGTAAAACCATGGTATGTCAAAATTATTTGAGGCCATAATATTCCACAAATTTTGTTTTGAGAGTTGAAAAAAAAGGCATAAGGTAGTATTCTAATTGGTCAATTTTTATTATTATACAAAGAGATGAAAGTCAGTAAAGTTGTTTCTCAAGAGTGCACTGGTGCTCAAATAGTTTTGAAGTTTTTAGCCGATCAAGGTGTAAAGTTTATGTTTGGTTATCCAGGTGGTGCAGTTCTGCCATTATATGATGAAATAGAATTACAAAGTAAGGTCAAACATATACTTGTGCGTCATGAGCAAGCAGCAATTCATGCTGCTGATGCTTTATCTAGAAGTAATGGAGAAGTTGGTGTTGCAATTGTCACTTCTGGACCTGGACTTACAAATGCTGTAACTGGTATTGCAACCGCCTACATGGATTCGATTCCCATGGTTATTATTTCTGGACAAGTTCCTTCTCATGCTATTGGACAAGATGCTTTTCAAGAAGTTGATGCAGTAGGTGTTACTCGCCCATGTGTTAAACATAATTTTTTAGTTACAAATGTAGAAAAATTATCTGAAACAATGAGTCAGGCTTTTTACATAGCAAGTACAGGAAGACCTGGTCCTGTTGTTGTTGATATTCCAAAGGACATACAACAAACCAAAACAATTTATAAATTTCATAAAAAAGTAAAGCTTCGTTCCTATGAACCCGTTGTTGAAGGTCACATTGGACAAATAAAAAAAGCAGCAGATCTTATAACAAAAGCAAAGAAACCAGTTATTTATTCTGGCGGAGGTGTAATACTTGGTGATGCTTCTAGCGCATTGTCTAAAATGGTTAAGATGTTAGATTTTCCATGTACAAATACTCTTATGGGATTAGGGGGATTTCCTGCCAATGAAAAATTATTTCTTGGTATGCTTGGGATGCATGGCACCTATGAAGCTAATATGGCAATGCAAAATTGTGATCTTTTAATTGCTGTTGGCGCAAGATTCGATGATAGAGTAATTGGTAACCCAGATCATTTTTATTCCTCTAGCAGAAGAATAATTCATATCGATATCGATCCATCATCTATCTCTAAAAGAGTTAAAGTTGACGTTCCAATCGTCGGTGATATCAAAAATGTATTAAAAAATCTTATTAAAGAAATTGAACACTTCAGTGACAAGTTGCCAGATATTTCCGAATGGAAAAAGCAAATAATTAAATGGGAATCCAAAAATTGTTTGAAATATAAAGAATCAAAAAAAATAATCAAACCTCAATATGTCGTTGAAACAGTTAATAAGCTATATCAAAAGCATGATTTCTTTATAACCTCTGATGTTGGACAGCATCAAATGTGGGCTGCTCAATTTATTGATTTCAATAAGCCGAGAAGATGGATAAATTCTGGAGGACTTGGCACTATGGGTGTCGGTTTACCTTATGCCCTTGGTGTTCAATTGGCTCACCCAAATTCTCTAGTTGGTTGTATAACTGGAGAAGCAAGTATACAAATGTGCATACAAGAATTATCAACTGCGAAACAATATAATTTGCCAGTAAAAATATACACATTAAATAACCGATACCTCGGAATGGTTCGTCAATGGCAGGAATTTTTTCACGGTAATCGTTATGCTGAATCATATATGGATGCTTTGCCTGATTTTGTGAAACTCGTTGAGTCTTACGGTCATATTGGTTTAAGAATTGATAAACCCGAGGATGTTGAACCAGCAATTGAAGAATCTATCAAGAGAAAAAATGATCTAGTATTCATTGACTTCATAACTGATCAAACAGAGAATGTTTACCCAATGGTGCCAGGTGGAAAAGGTTTGTCTGAAATGATTCTTGTATGAGCGACATAAAAACTAGACATATCATAGCTCTATTGTTGGAAAATGAGTCTGGTGCATTGTCTAGGGTTTCTGGGTTGTTTTCCGCTAGAAGTTACAACATTGAATCTCTAACAGTTGCTCCTACTGATGATAGTACATTGTCACGTATGACAATTGTAACGTACGGAACAGAAGATATTGTTGAACAAATTACAAAGCAACTTAACAAATTAGTTGATGTTGTTAGAGTTCAAGAATTAACAAAAGTTGATTTTGTCGAGAGAGAAATGGCTCTGATTAAATTAAAAGTTAGTAATGCTACCAAAGAAAGTTTATTTAAGTATGTCGAGATATTTAGGGGTAAAATCTTAGATGTTGGTAAAGAAATTATCATTATTGAATTAACCGGAACCG
>Ga0160423_10001010_pt1 | contig 23348 bp, 33 predicted proteins | sample CRUFie14St8metaG_FD_108191 | JGI IMG/M metagenome (GOLD analysis project Ga0160423, IMG submission 108191) | Marine microbial communities from the Costa Rica Dome - CRUD Field 142mm St8 metaG | ecosystem: Environmental > Aquatic > Marine > Oceanic > Photic zone | place: Costa Rica: the Eastern...
AATACGGACAACGCCCTTGGAACTTCCCAGATAATAGGTTTATTAGACATGATAAATCAGAGTACTGGGGTTCAAAATATTTAAAAGAATATGGTGATCCTAAATATGCAATAGACTTAACTATAGCATTTGACCCTACATTAACTTTTACAACTCCTGCAGGTAATGCATTGAGGAAAATTAAAATTATTGATGACGTTATGTTCCCTGGAATATCTGAATTTTCAGTAACAGGTTACATAAGAGAATTAACAAATAATGTAAAATCATTAACCACTTCAGTTAAATTTAGAACAGATGAAAAATATTAAACACATAGATACAGTAAACCAAGGTGATGGATTACCAGATTGGATGCAGTTTACCATTAGCTTACTAATGTTTGCTTTATTCACTTGGGTGTTGTATCTTTTATTTCATCCTACATTAGAATTAGATGAGAAGCATAGAGATTTATTAAATATATTACTAGGAGGATTTATTGCCATGTTTGGTAAAGTAATTGACTTCTGGTTTAAACAGGGAAATAAAAAGAAAGAGGAGAAATAATGAGAAGTAAATTATTACAAGCTAGTAAACTTCACTTTGAAGCACATGTTGAAAAACATAGAATCAATGTTGAAACCATGCTTGAAAATCCTACTGCTATTCCTGGGCACCCTGATATTATGGATGCAATTGAAAAGGAATTAGAAGAGATGGCAAAGTATGATGATTTATTAGAAATGCTAAACAAATATTTTGAGGATTAGATGAGAGTATCCCATTGGACAGACTTTACACCTAGTACTTCACAGATTGATAATTTCTATGGTGGAGTTGTAGCAGGACCTGAAGTAGGCTATAATGCTTTTGATGACAGAAGAGCTTTTGCTTCAATTGCATATAGATTACATGTATCTGCAGCTCATAATGGTTATCACCATTTTGTAGGAATGTACACATCATTACAAGGTGTAGCTTTTGAAAATGCTTGTGTTAAAAAAGATTGTCGTACAGGATATCACCATATCAATATAAATTTTTCAATGCCTTCACCGGATTTTGATAATGGGTTATCAGGTGCAACTTTAGAAGAGTGGAATGAACAAAGCTATAGAAGTTCGTTTATGTATGCAGGTGAGGTTGGAATGTATAGTTATGTTGCTTCAGCTGATAGTAATACTTCTAATGCCAGTGAATTTGTTAGTTATGGTGCTAATGGGACCTGGGCTGAAAATACAATAGGTATGGATAGTATTAATTATACAGGACGTATTCAAGACCTTTTTGTATTGAGACCGACTCTTGTTAAACCGGATGATCCTGATACTTGGTATGATCTTTGGAATCATGCTCAATATGCAGGAACCAGTGGTGGACAACAAATGTTTTTTACAGGTATCCCAATGGCACACCCAAGATTTGCTACAAATGCTTTTACTACAAGCCCTAGCGGGGCAGCAACAGGAGGCAGTGGTCCAGCACCAAGTCCTTCTACAACTTGGAGTGAAACTAGTTATCACCCAACTACACCATTACTAAATCCCCGTGCTAGCTACCCAGCTGAAGAAAGGAATTTTACTATTTCGTTAACTGCTGGTAGTGGTAATACTGTTATTACCTGGAACCAGCCGGGCGGTATTGGTGGAACTTTAACAGGGACATTTAAATTATTAGCCAGCACAACAGGTTATCCAAGTACTACTGATGTACAAGCTTCATCAGGTACAACTCAAACAATTACTCACTCATCATCATTTACAGGTACTTATTATGTTAAGGCTAGATATGAACCTGCAAATTTTTCAACTCCAGGTCAAGAAACCATTACTATCCAGTTTACAAATAATTCACAATCTAAATCTGATACGATGACTGTAGAAACACAATAGATTTATACACGACCTCCCTTCCCTAACCGTGTATCACCAAGAAACCCCAACCGAAAGGCTGGGGTTTCTCTTTTTAACAAACAAATAGGAGGTATGTTTGAATTATTCTGCGGCTTCTTCGTCTTTGAAAAGTACTTCTTTCATAGCAGCTTCGATAGTTTCATATAAAGCTTCTAAGATCTTTTCTTCAGTTCCTTCGCCAATGATTGGAATGTCAACGTTTTCATTAAGTTTAGTAATAATCTTATCTTTTGTTTCTTCGTTAAACATGTGATCTGCAATCATTTTTAATAGTACTTTGTTCATGGGTATCTCCTGGTTTTATGTTAGGTTAAAGTGACACCCTAATTTAATCACAAAGATGTTTAGTTCGAGGATCTTCTAATAAAACTTGTTTTAAAGCATGTCTATAAATTGCATGTCTCCCGTCTGCTCGCAATCTGCCCCAAACATTACTCATCATCCCTTGATATATTACAGCTGATGAATCTTCAACTAATACTTTAACTCTACAACTTAGTTTAGTTCCAGACTCTGATCTTAATACTTCTGCAACATCTAAACAAAGCTTGTTAAAGTCCTGCTGAGTTTTTGTTTCTTTTTTTACATCTATTTGCTCATCAGCTTTGTCTAAACTTCCATCCATTTGGACCGGTGTAATTTTAGTAGCTGTTACGTTCTTTTTCTTTTTTGTCGCCATGTCAGCTCCTTATTGTATGACGGTTGATACACCGTCTTGTTTTCTAATTGTTATTGTATTTGCGAAACGGGTTTTTAAATCAGTATTATGAGTAATCAATAATTTCATACCTGTAATACTTTGTAATAAATTGAAAAATTCTCCAATACCTGTTTCGTCTAATGAGTCGATAACTTCGTCCATCATTAGAAAATTGAAATTAGAATATCCTTTACTTAAAGTCAATTCTCTTAATGCGAAGCCTACACAGACTCCAATTCTTTTAGTTTCACCCGATGAATAAGTTTCAAGATCACGTTTTTCATTGTTCTCATCAATAATCGATAAATCAAAAGCTTCTTTAAATTGTCCTTTACCGGACTTCTTTTCAGTTAAGGTATCAAAGCGGCATCTCATACCAACTTCCATTTTATTTAAATACCCGTTAGTCTGTTGTTCAAAGGTAGGCAAGAAAGCTTCAATCATCCAACGGCGTATAGCAGGAAAGCCATCAACCCAATAAGTATAATTAGCAATATTATCCAAGAAGCCTGTTTCTTCTTCAATCATTTTATCTAATGCTTCCTGGTCTTGAGCTCTACTATCAAGTTGAGCTTTTAATCGGGCAACTTCATCGGTAGTATCAGATATCTTTTTATTAGCAACCTCTATACCTCTTTCAATATCGTATGTACTTAAGTCTGCTTCAATATTAAAGGTACGAATTTTTAATTCTAAACCCAGCTTCTTTTTAGATAATTCTTTTATTTGAACTTTATTATCAGCCTCTTTAGCTTTTATCTTGGCGTTTAATTCTTTGATTTTATTAGGTATGTCTTGTACACCTTCTAATAATTGGTAGTTAACTTTTATATCATTTTGAATAGCTAATAATTCATCTTGTTGTTGTTTTAACTTATTATAATCTTTTTGTTTATGCTCTAGTAGTCTACTAATATCATCTAGTTCTGTAGTAATAGTAGCTTGTTTAGTTTCAATACCTTTACTATCATAAGCTTTTATTATACCATTTTGTACCATAAGCTCAGTATTACAATCAGGACAATATTGGGGCTCTTGTAATTGAGAACGTAACTGCTCAAGCTCAATAGTTAAATTATTTTGTTTGATTTTACCTTTTTCAAGCCAATCCGTAAATTTAGTTAAATCTTTGTCTTTAAGAGCGTCAGCTTTTGCCATTGATTGTTCTTGTAGCTTTTCTATCTTTTCTTTGATAGTGCTTGAATTAGACAGCGTATTTTGCAAATCCTGTATTTGTTCATTGTATATTTTTACAATAGTATCTAATTCATTGTTATAATGCTGAATATGGCCATCAACATCAACTATTTGCCCTTTTACTTCTTCATAATTAGAAACAGCTTCATGTTGTTTTTGTAATTTTTTAAGGTCCGCTCGCAATTGTTTTTTGCTTGCTTCATATTCTTGAATATCAGATTCTATTTGTTCTTTATTAAAGCCTTCATCTAATTTATTCCTTAAAAATTCAATTTTACCTTGTATTACTTTTAAATCACTCTTTAAGCGATTGGCATATATTTTTGATTTAGAGGTAGACTTTTCTAATACTTCTAAATTCAAGAACCTAGATATTAAATCCATTCTATCTTTTGAAGTTGATTTCTTACCTGCAAAAGCTTTTACAGCATCAACACTAAAGTAAGTGGTATTTAAAAAGTCTGAAAAATATTCGGTGTTGTTTTCCAGTATACCGAAATAATTTAAAATACTTAATTGAGTTTGTTTCATAGTTCGTTGTGTTTGGCTTTCACCATCAATAAACCATTGTAATTCGTGTTTACCTTTTAATTGTCTTTCTCTAACAATTTGTATTTCTCTTTCTTCGCTATCAACCATTCCCAAGCGAACACGAACGACATTAGTACCGCGACGGATAACGTCGTCAGAATCAATACTATTAGGAGTCCTACCGAAAATAGCCCAACTAATAGCGTTAAGAAAAGTACTTTTACCTGCTCCATTACTGTCTGCACCTGCTGCATCATTGTTTTCTCCTATGATTAGTATTTTATCATTTGGATCATAACGGTCAAAATCAATAGTAACATCTTCACCAAATGCGCCAAAGTTAGTTATATTTATATTTTTAATTCTCATAATACTTCTTTTAAAATATCCATTCCTAAATCAACCATATCAGGTCTCTTTTGTTTTTTGCAGTAAACCTCAACACCTTCTTGCCATGAAGTTGATGAGTCTATTTCTGGTACCCTAATACGTGACTCATGTAAACCTTTATGTTCAAAGAATAACTTATGAGCTTCAAGAGACTTTAGTATTCTGCTCCTAACTTCACCCATATTAAATCGTAGATACCAATCTTCTTCACCTACAAATATTAGTTTAACTACATAATCTTTTAACGATTCCCATTTATATAATTGAGCAAAATCAGGGTCTTCAGTTTCATTAATCGTATGTTGAAAGAATGGCCTATCATTCACATCAATAAATTTATGTTCAATCTTTTCGTTAGTGGCTTCTAACCATAAAAAACCTTTTTTATCATTACGTTCACCAAAATCAACTTTGTGTAAACTACCGATATACATCCATTTCTTTGTTGATTGTGGTTTATGATAATGCCCCAGGTAAGTATAACGGTGATGGTCGAATAATTTTGGATTTACACCCAAGCTTAATACAAACTCAGTACCTGATACAAGAGCTCCATCAACACCCCAATGTCCAAAAACAATTTTGTTTTTAGTTTTAGTCAACCATTCTGCAACAACCTCGTCAGTTGTCCAAGGGATCATAACCGTGTCAACACCTTCTAATTGCATTTCACAAGGTTCACTCAAGACAGTGATGGCGTTGCTGTCCAACATATTAAAGATTGAAGACTCAGTCATCAAACTATATACTTTGGCATCAGTATCGTGATTACCTATTAATACAATTATTGGGATCTTGTGTTGGACAAGGGGTGCTAATACTTCAACAAAAGCATTTCTTAAGCTTTCTGCCGGATTAATCTTGTCGAATACGTCGCCCAGACATATCCAATGAGTCGCTTTGTGTTCTATAGCATAGTTGACACTCTTGGTCAAGTGATCCAGACAATCCTGTAGTCTTGAGCTCCTCCCGTTCGGTAGGATCTTCCCATACTTGTCCGTTGTTCTCAAATGTATATCCGTAGTTATTACTGCTCGTAAGCTCATCTATTTCCTCTGTTTGTATTTCTATTGTATTGCCGTCGGTTACTGACTCAAACATTATTGTTTGGCCTGTATCCCATATTAAATAAACATCACCATCAGTACTGGTAGCAATGTTACTTTGAGCGGTTAGTATACTTAGCATCATCCCCGCTATGCTCACAATTCTATTCATTATGGTCTTCCCACTTAAACATTAATATAATAATAGTTGCTATACCAAATATGATTAGTGCTTTAATCATAAGACCCCATATAGATTTCTACCTTCAGTATAAACAAGGTATCCCTGGTTTTCTAAAAGCTCTTTAGCATATTCATCACTTATATGTGAGTGCTCTACTTTTACCATAAGGGGTTTAATATTCCATGAGTAACTTTCAAGTATATTTAACTCATGGCCTTCTGTATCAATTTTTAAATAAGTAATATATTTATATTCGTACTTAGCAATAAGACTGTCAAGGGTCATGCATTCTACATCTATAACTTTTTCAAGAAGTGGTTTATTTTTTTCTAAATCAAACATTCTCTCACCTTTGTGGTTATCAGCAAGTACTGATGATATACCTCGAATCCAACCATTTTTGGTTCCAGGCTCACCCATATCTTTAACACATCCAAAACTTATCTTTCCATCATAATCACTTATAGCAATGTTTTCTAAAAATAAATTTTCTCTATTTTTTATATCTTTAACCTGATTGCTTAGATTATTAAAATATTGAGGTGAAGGCTCAACCATAATGCCTTCCCAACCTCCTTTAATTATAAGAGGTAAGTTAGTATTAAAATCACAAGCCCCGATTTCTATAAATATCTTATTCATTGTCTCTCTTTTCAATAAAATGTCTTGGGCTATCAAAATTTGATAAGAGTAGCTTTTGTAAAACTGGTCTATCAAACCAAGAATATATAGTACTGCCTTCGTGGCCCAAAATCAAATTCATATTTAAACAAGGATTAAATCCACATTGTTTAGCTCTCCAACCAAAGGCATAATCTTCAGAACGATAAAATTTAACTTCTTTATCTTGATAAGTTTCTTTAGTAACCAATGGCGTATAATAAGCCATAGTTTCTTTACCAGGTACCACCGCGGGTAATGTATATGCTAGCTCTGGAAATTTTTTATCCATAGCTTCATAAACAGAACGGTGTACTAATAAGAACCCTGTAGCAAGCCTATCAGTTTCAATATAATTGTCCGGGCGTAGTTTATATTCTATTTCCCATTTTTCTTCATTGAGTGGGTCGAATAATGAACCGGCTTCATTAAAGTTTTTATTACCACCTCGCCAGAAGTAATAACCGCCCACAACTTTTTTACCATCTTCAATACCACTTCTAAGTATTTCATCAACAGCATTCATATTTAAAGCAAGTCTAAATACACCTTCATTTAAAAATAGATTAAAAGTATCAGTGTCCATCCAGTTTGCATAATAGTTAGCTAAATCTTGGCCTATACCGTAAGGAAAAAGAATATCACTATCAATTTGTAATTGCCATTCACAATCACTAGCTAAAAATGATGAAGCTAATTTATCTCTAGCTCTACAAACTAAGCTATCGTTTGATAAGAAATTAAATTCAACTTTAAGTTTATCTTTTAATATTGAATTTTGTAAAGCATATTTTAAAGCACTATCTTGATTTAAATTTAACTTTCCATCATAACTAGGTAAAGAAATATGAAGCTTTACTTCATCTTTTACATTACCATCCCACCAAGGGTAATCCCCTACGGGTTTATCAGCTCTCAGCTGCTTCAATTCTTCTTTTGCCATCTCTTTCTATTCCTAATATCTTTAATATTTTAAGAATGTGGCTTCTTACTAAACTTGCAATAGTGTCAAGGTCACCCTCATCAATATCTGGGTCTGTGTAAGAAGCCAGTTCAACGCAACCATCAATTACTTTTTCGATACAATCTTTTTGATAAGTATCTAAACCGTATTGATTAAACATTAAATTAATAATATCTCTTTTTAGTTGCCTATCCATTATTCTCCGGTAGCTTTATCAATTTCCTCAAACATATCAGCTTCTTCACCATAAGTCATTTCTTCTTCTAATGGTTCAACTCTACCATCTCTCCATAATTTTAAATCATATTCACAAAGAGGGGGAGCAAGCTTATTCTTTGGAGCTTTAACTCTAACCTGTTTAAATAATGGTTGTCCATTTTCATCTTTCTGTCTTGATTTTTTCATATAACTCATACCAAGTCTAATTGATGAAGCAAAGTTAATTGCATCACCACCCGGTGTATATGTTCTTTCACCAAACATAACCCCGATTTTATCTTTAGCATGATTGATGAAAATAACGGTGGCTTTTTTGTTATAGACTTTATGAACTTCATTTCCGTCCTTGTCTTTAACAAAGCCCTTCCCTTTAATTGGTGATTTGACTTTAAAGCCACCCATTAAATCATTAAAAAAGATAGTAAACATTTTAGCTCTTTCAAGTCTTTGGTTCATCTTCAATGAGCTAGCATCTGTTTGTTCACTCATACCACCTGGCTGTAAAGCCGGCATAGAGTCAACAATAATAATATCACAAGTATCAGAAGCTAATAATAGTTTTAATTTATATAAAGCATCTTCACCCAAATTAAATTCAGGTAAAATAAGTTTATCATTATCAATACCACAAGCGGCTCCATAAGTTGGTAAGTAAGCACCCTCTCCATCAAAGAGAGCAGCTACCCCGCCTTGCTTTTGAACTTGTCCAGCAAACCAATAAGCCAAAGTAGATTTACCTACTGAAGGCTTGGCGTACATTTCAATTATTCTACCTCTTGGTAATCCACCACACCCTAATACAGAATCATTCAATCCTTGAATATCAGTTGGAATTACGTCAAGATTTCTTGTTTCTGAAGCTACAATACCACTGCCGCCCAAGACATCAAGGGCAGCAGTTATATTATCTATAGGCTCAGATGATTTTGCCTTTTTTACCATTCAGGAAAATCCTCATCATCATCAGCTTTCTTTTCAGGTTGTTCTGGAGTTGCTGGAGTTTCCTCAACAACTTCAACTGGAGCTTCTTCAACAACGTCTGCAGCAACTGCTTCAGATTTTGTTGTTGGAATTTCAACCGGATCAGTCTCTGGTTTACCAGAACTTAATTGTGGTTGAGTTGGCTCTCCTGATAGAAAGTCAATACCCATTTTTTCAAGCTGTTCTTGGAACTGCTCAATAGATGGAAATCTATAAGATCCATCTGGGTTTGTAGCACCTAAGTAGATCGGGAAATCAGTAAGAAGTTGTTTAACTTCTTCAGCGGTGTGTGGTGCACCTTCTTTTTCAAGATCTAATTCAGCTGCTTGAATTACGGCATATTCCTCTGGTGTAAAAAACTTTTCTAAGTCAAGTTTTTCCCCAAGCTCTGCAGTAGAAGCCCCTAAATAACTTACTGGTACTTTACCAGAAAAGCTGTTTTCAGGATCTACTGTTACATCATAACTTGTACCAAAACGAATACCCTTTGATTTATCAACACTCTTTGTAATAATAGCATCCCACATAAAGATAAGTCCATTTCTTAATTTTGAACCATCTTTTATGGATACTGCTGCTTCAAGCTCAATAAGCTTTTTGTAAACAGTATAAGGGTATTCTGCTATTTTTACAGATGGATAGTCTTCATCATTTTTATCCATTACAAGATAAAGCCATTTACTAGATGGATTTAATGAAGAGCTTGCATTTTGTTCTCCTCTACCTGTTCTTATTCTCTTTTCTAAAGAGGATAAGGTGTCAAGCGGGGTACCAGCGCTGCCTCTACGAATAACTTTCATTCGTTGAACCATCTCTCCGGTTGTTTCATCTTCTACTAGTGTTGGATAGTATTGAAGACTGATCTTTACTGGGCCAAATAGTACTCTATGTACATTGTCGCCCTCATCAAGACGGGTGCGGATTAATCCACCACCATCTTTGGTTTGTTTTAGGTGTTTAGGTTGTCCTAGTTCCATATCGCGGTTTCTCCTTTATTAGTTACGCGGTTATTATTAGTCATTTTTCTTTGTCATTTCAAGAGCGGCTTTTCTACCGTCCTTGCAAAGCTTAGCCACTTCTGATAGATGTTTTCTAACAGTACGGCCAGCTCTTTTAACGCCTTTGTTTAGCTTTTCCTGATCTAACTCAATAGCTTCAACATGACGCTTAATGTTAAGTAGTATATCATCAAAACTCATGATTTATCTCCTCGTTTAGTTAATTTAAATACGGGGTAAGATTCCTTACCAAGTACCATTTCTTTTGCGTATTCTTTAATATCTCCAAATTCATTACGCTTTTCTGTATTATATACCATATTATATAGGTGCATATTCCAGATTCTTTTAACCTCGCGATACTTTTCTTGATAGAATTCTTCAAGATTTGCACCGTCTGGAACTTCATATTCCATTGAGATATTTGGCTTCAAGATTTCATAGGGTTTGCCCCTAATATTTTCAGCAATTGTAATTACTATTTTCCTTTTCTTACTCATGATTATAACGTTTGACTTGAGTACCTGAAGCAATCCATTCTACTCTACTAACGGGCTTTTCAGGATGGTTTAACCATTTAACTGAAGTGTTGAGTCCAACACTAACAATCTTACCAATTACTCCACCATAAACATCTAAAAAGAAATGTTCACCGTTTTCAAGAGAATCAAGTCTAACTTTACCTCCTATAGTTTTTGACAATAATACTTTACGATTCATATACTTTATAAGATTAGACGCTCCCATAATCTTTTACTCCGAAGCTCATTCTTCGATTTTCAAGACGCCTTTTTCCAAGTGATTGTAAATGTCTACCTCGTTCATTAAGTATGTCTCTCAAACCGTTGCATAATGTTTTTTGTTTTGTCATATTGTCAAGTGTATTTGTATAACTTTCATATTCTTCTTTGAATACTGGATTTGTTAAAATTTTACCGCGGATTTCTTCTTTCGTCATAGAGCCTAGCCAGTTATTTGGTATCTTTTTATCAGCTTTTAATATTTGTCTTTCATCAATCAACATTTGTCTAGCCTGTGTTGCTGCTTCAGCATACCAAGTATCAAACTCTCTTTGCTTTTTAGCAATTGCCGTTTCTAATTCAGCTCCTGCCGCTAAAAATGTAAATCTATAATAAGAGCATTGGTCTAATGCTTTATCTAAATCTTCATCAGTTAAATCATCAAGATTTTCAGTTTCAAATGATAATAAACCATCAACAGCTTGTTTAAATACTTTACCATTGATAGAAAATTGAATTTGAAAGAAAGTTGGATCTATAAAAGTATTCTTGTCTTGTACTAATTTTTTCTTTTGGTCTTTTTGCCCTATTTTCATTAATCATTACCCCAACGGTTATTAAATATATCAACATCAGCTTCAAGTGGAAAGTCAAAGCCTTCAACATTTTGTTCCATTATTTCTTTTATTTCATCAATCAAATGCATTTCAGTTTCATGTATTTCCATTACAATAGCATCGTGTACTGTAAACAAGAACCTTGATTTATAAGGTAAGAGAAATTTGTGTACTCTTATCAGAGCCAATTGAGTTAAATCTGATGCTGTACCTTGTATCAAAGCATTCAAGCCTTGTCTTTGTGCTTCAGCTTTCTTTTCATCAAGAGGGCTTTCAACCTGTGGTAATCTACGAACCCTACCAAAACAACTTTTGATTTCACCAGTTTTTAATATGTGCCTACGGGTGTTTGCAATAAAGCGATTGATACCAAAGTAATTAGCAAAAAACTTTTCTCTAAATGTTTTAGCTTCAACAAGTGTAATTACTTCTTTTTCAGCAGCTACCCTTTCATTAATACTTGAATGTGCTTTTTGTGGTGTAGCCCCATATAAGTAACCAAAGTTTACAAGCTTAGCTGTTTTACGTTCATCTTTAGTTACATCTTCGGGTTTTTTCATAAATATAAAAGAAGCTGTAGCAAGATGAATATCTTGTTTCTTAACGTATTGTTCAGTCATTAATTTATCTTTTGAATAAAAAGCCATAACTCGTAATTCAGCTTGAGAATAATCAATTTCAACAAATTTATAACCTTTTTCAGGTATAAACATACCTTTAATTCTTGGGTCTCTTGGTATGTTTTGAATATTTGGACCCTTTGAAGAAACTCTACCTGTTACTGTACCATGCAAGAGAAAGGATGGATGAATTCTATCGTTTTCATCAACCTTCTCAAGCATTGGTTTTAGGTAAGTGGTATTCATTTTCTTCAACCCTCTAAATTCAAGTATAAGAGGTACAATCGGTGCTTTGTTGCCAAGTTTTTTAATTAATAATTTTAAAGCAAGCTCAGAAGTACTTGGCTTCTTTGTTGCTGTTTCTAGTAAGATAGGATAGCCTAGCTTTTCAAATAATACTTCATTTAATTGTTTTGGTGAATTTACATTTAATTCCTGGCCTGCTAATTCATAGATCTTAGCTTCAACATCAACAAGCTTTATTTCATTTTCTTCATAAATCTTTTTGATATAAGGTACATCAACTTTAGTACCGACTAATTCACTTGCTTGATATACTTTTGATAGTGGCATATAAAAATTATAGAATAGCTTTTTAAGTTTACCTTTTAATTCAGGTACAAGTTTTTTAGCAAGTCTATAAGTTGTTTCACAATCCATAGCACAATAAGGGCCAAGTACCTCAACTGGTACATTACCAAAGCTTTCTTCGTCAAAATCTTTAATAGTTAAAGCTTCACGTAAATGCTTATCATAATCTTTCATTTCAGGAAAATAAAAACCTGCCAATGTTTTTAAACCATGTGGACGGTTTTCATCAAGTATATAATGTAAGAGCATTGTATCAACAGCAAAGTTTTTAGTTTTTATACCCCATTGATGGTCTATAAACTTGACATCAAATTTACCATTGTGAGCCATTTTCTTAACAGGGTTAGTCATAATCCTTCTCAAGGAATCTAGCACAATCTCTTGATGCTCTCCCCAATAAGGATCCTTGCTAACTGATTGATAAAGAGGTACATAATATGCTTGACCAACCCTGTTACAGAATCCAATACCCATAATAGTATCTTTATAAAATCTTAAACCATCAGTTTCAATATCAAAAGCAAAAGCTTTTCTTGAAGCCATATCAGCTTCAAGTGCAACCATCTCAGTTGGATCTTCAATAATTATATAATCACCCTGTGGTTTTTTAATATCAACTTTACCATCAATAAAATTCTTTAACAAGTTTAAATCTTGTTTAAACTCAACTTTAAAATTTGGAGAACGTAATATATAAGCGGGGTGAAAGATTGGTAATACCTGGCCGTAAGGTGTTTCAGACATAACCCCACGTACCGATGTAATACCTCCTTTAACTTTCATTCTTGAACAAGCTGTAGCACCTAAAGCTGCAATATATTTTGGTTTAATATGATTGATAATAGAATCTAGATTATCAAAGCAATGTCTAATTTCAGTTGAAGTTGGTTTTCTATCAATTACTTTACCATAAGCATTCAAACCCTCTGGTCTACAAGCAACCACATTAGCAATAGCGTAATTGTCAATACCAATTTCTTTTAATGTTTTTTGTAAAAGCTTACCAGCTCTACCTTGAAAAGCTAAACCAGTTTGTTGTTCAGTTGCACCTGGTGCTTCACCAATAAATAGTACATCCGGTTGGTTTAGATTGCCCCAATAATTGTGTGGGTTATATGTCTTTTCTTGATATAAAGAACATTCAGCACAATTATCAAGTGGAAGGTTTATCTCTTTTGTAGTCTTTGTCAAGTTCAGTTCCTTTAAATATGTCTCTTTCTTTGTATAGTCTGTATATATCTAGTCTTATTGTTTGAGCATTGTCTATAAATCTTTTTAATAATCTTCTGACCCTTACGCCAGCCCTTTTGCTACCCCTTTTATAAAATTTAAGCAAATCCTTTTCATTTCTTTGAAGCTCTTCTTTTAGTTGTTCTAACGACTGGATTGAATTATCAATCACTTCAATCATTTCCTGTATTTTAAAACGGGACATTTGCAAACTCTTTCATTTCAACACCAATTTCATTTTGTAATTCATAATATTCGTCTTCATGTTCTCCATAAGGAAATTTATAATAAATATAAGTTACTCCTGCCGCTGTTAATATTTTATAGCAATGCATACAAGGTTCATGAGTTACAAAAGCTGTTAAATTTGAATATTGTTTTTCAAGATTTAGTACAGCTGCTGCTTCTGCATGAATTGTTCTAATACAATGGCCTTCTGATATTAAACAACCGTGTTCATCACAATGACAAGAACCCGGATGACTACTATTATAACCTGTAGCTTTTATACGATTTCTTTCATCAACTAATACACAGCCAACTTGAGCCCTTGGGCAAGTACCCCTTAAAGCAGCAAGTTCAGCAATTGACATAAAATATTCTTTTCTACTTAGTCTTGCCATTTTGCTTTTGCATCATCTCACCACATTTGTTGAGCTGTTCAATAACTTGTCTACCAATAACCGCATCACCTGGGCTTATTTCTAAATCAGCTAAACCAATTTCAATAAGTGTTTTTACTACTGAAATTTCTTTTACATTTTCAAATTGAAGAGCTATAACTTTGTCCATTTCTAACCTTTAATTTCATTTTGTTAATATTCTTAACCATAGATTCTACTTGTTCTAAATATTTAGAATCATTAGTTTCTTTATATAATTTTTTGTTTTTACTAACTTCTTTCTTCATATAATCAAGATTGAGTTTAGTTATTAAATCTTTTGCGTATTTATTTTTATCTTTAATATTATCTATTATAGTTAATCTAGAAGCATATTTATTATTTCTTGCCAGATCTTGAGTTAATCCTTCCGGTTTATTTGTAATTATATCTACTAAATCTTTATCTAATCTATTCTTTAAAAAACCATTAATTGGAACTTTTATATCATCACAAGCATATAATAACATTAACTCATCTTCTAAATTTAGTTCATCTTTCTTTAAATCCATCATTTCAGTTAATGGAGCCTTTTTATATTGGGCTAGCCAATGTTCTAAATGTTTTTCATCATAACCTGATAAGTCACTCAATATTTTTAAGTCTTGGCTTAACTTTAATTTATTACGATGACCAGATATACGTTTTAAAGTAGATTCCAATCCCTTTTGTTCATGGCAAAATTCAACAAAGTTGTAGCCGTATTTACTATTTAGTTTATCCCAATCAAAGCGATGTTTATATCGGGCTAAATCATCAGGGTCTTTTCCTTCAACATGAATAATATGTGAATCGATATTTCTTTCAATTAAAAATTCACCAATGCGGATTACAGCTTCAACACCAGCTTTATCACCATCACTCATGATAGTAGCTTTTTTTACAGCCCTTTGAAATAGATTAGCCTGATCAGCCCCAAAATAACTACCTGATACTGCAACGGCATTTTGAATACCGCGTTGATGTAACTGTAAAACATCAAACTGTCCTTCAGTAATTACAATTTCTTTTTGTCTTCTAATTTGTTGAGCGTTTTGTGACCAACCATATAATAGTTTTGATTTTTTAAACCAGTCACTATCTTTTGAGTTTAAGTATTTAGGTATCTTTTGAGATACTCCCAATGTACGCCCTGTAAATCCAATCAATTTCTTTTGATGAAAAATTGGAAAGATTATACGATTTTTAAAATAATCTCTATAGTGCCCAGCATCAGTTTTCAATATAAGGTTTGCTTGCTCAAGTAAATCATTATCTAAATGCTGGTCTACGAGCCAAGTCCATGAATTTGGTGAATAACCTAATTGAAACAATTTTGCTGTCTCCTGCGTTATTCTACGCTCTCTTAAAGCCATTCTAGCATTAGCGCTTGCATCATCTTTTGTAAATAAGATATTAGAGTATAGATTTAAAGCAAATTGATTGATTTCAAAGACATCTTTAAATTGTTTGCCTTGAGCTTTAGGGGCAAGATCTGGTCTTCCCACTTTTTCAGCTAACATTGTTAAAGCCTGTGGATAGGGCACATCTTCATATTTTGAAATAAAACTAGCAGCGTTACCCGTTTCACCACAACCAGAACCAAAGCATTTAAAAATGCCTAATTTTGGGGAGATGACCAATGAGGGGTCACTGTCATGATGAAACGGGCACTTACATCTATAGTTTTCACCAATTTTTTGAATTGGCATATAGTCTTTTATTACATCTTCAATTTGTACTAAAGCGAATAATTGGGCTGAATCGTGTTGTTTACCCATTTACCAACTCTTTAATTTTTAAATCATCTAACATCTGTTTAATATAATAAGCAATTGCCATTGATACTTGCGGGACTATTGATTTGCCCACCTGGTCTAATTGTCCAGATTCATTACCATAAAATTTGAAGCTATCCGGAAAACCCATAATTCTAGCATTCTCCCTAACGGTTAGAACCCTAGATTCATGAGGGTGTACAAAACGAGAACAATGAGATGCGATAGTACCTGCGTGTTTTTCCGGATTTAGCCTCAAGTTATTCTGTGTACCATAATAAGATTCACCAATTTTTAGTTTAGAAAAACCTTCAATTCTTTTAGCAGAATGTCTTGGCGGTTTATTGTTTGCTACATCTTCTGGAATATCTAATACTTCTTTTAAAATTTTACCTCTATAATATTTTCTAATTAAATCAACAAAATCCATTTCTTCTAATGCTTCAAAACTAAATTTGGGTACAAAGTTTTTAGCCCCAATTACAAAAGCTCTTTTGCGGCTTTGGGGTACTCCAAAATCTAAAGCATTTAAAATAACAGTTTGAATATTATAATTAGGTAATTCATAGATAGAATCTTCACTACCTTTAAACTTTAATTCTTTGCCCTCAAACCATAAAGTCTTTAAAACATTGGGTACATTTTCTAATACAAAACAATCCGGTTGAATATGATTAACTGCTGTTAAAAATTTTACATAATCAAAATCAAAAGGGTCTAGCTCATGTAGCTTTCCTTTGTCTTTTCTTTTTGTACCTAAATTACTAAACTGTTTACAATCTGGTGATCCAATAATTAAATGGCTTGGCGTGCCTCTCAAATCTTTATACCTATCAAAGCCTTTTGTGCAACGGGCTTTGGGAAAGTTATTCATAAATGTATCAGCATTAAAAAAAGCTCGGGGCTCAATATTGAACTTGACATTAAAGCCACCCCATTGGGCTCCCAACAATGCTCCACCAATTCCTCCATAGATTCCACCTACATTATAAAAGTTAAACACTATACTGTACCGTTCTTTAGCATTATTCTTTCAAACGACCAAGCATGTAAAGAACCAATCCACATATTTAAATCTCCCATTTGAAGATCCATTTCAAGCTTATCTTTTACCCATTGTGCTAAACGAATTGTCATATAAATATCATTTTTAAAATGCCTACGTACATCACAACTCCTAATTAAATAAGTACAATGCAACCGATTATCACGTATCATAAAATGATAGCCCAATGTGCAAGGTACGCGTTCACCAATATCAACTTGGTCTTCGGGGTACCACACAGAAAGGTAAGCTTGACGCGTTAATGGATCTTTTTTCATACGCTCAACAAGGTGATCTAAATCTCCATAGTTATAACGTATACCTTTCAAATCACGGGGTGGCCAATATCGTTCCATATAGGAATGGCTAAACTGTTTATCACCTTCACGAAAACGGTCATTGTCTTTACCATGATCATAATAAGGCCAGTTATAGTATTGATTGCCAGGGTTCAATGGTTGGCCTGATACACGTTCTTGAAAATGGTCTTCAGACCAAGGCTGGTCAGCTTTAGTTTGGCTTTGAAGTATACTTATATTACTTGGCATTTTCATTTGATAGAAACGTTGTGTTATTTCAATCATTGGATGTTCAACTTCAGTTGATTGCCATTTAAGTGGCTTTACTTCTTGACCATTTTTATATAAATCTAAAACTGCTTGTTCAATACATTCGTGTACAGGTTGTGTCATTTATTCTCCGTAATTTAATTATTAATTAAATATAAGTTTAGCCACCAAAAACTTTCTTGGTACCGCCATCATAAACGTAAGCATGGCCCTCTTGGATTAAGATTTGGTTAACACTCATTGGAGCATCGTCATCACCAATAAATACTTCACCTAATAATCTTCCATATTTACCTAATCCATGGCTTTGAACTAAAAACTTACTATCATTACCTTCAAGTAGCTCTTTATTTCTAGCCTTAGCTGCTAAACCTTTTTTCTTTTCTTCAAGGTCACGGGTTCTACTTTCCCAAGTATCTAAACCCATATATCTGATTCTTTTCTTTACCCATATATCAAATCCTACATCAATAAGAGCATCAATAGTGTCACCATCTACAACTCTTAATAATTTTGCTTGATAAAAATATCTAGTCATGTTATTCCTCTTTTCCTTTAATGTCGTAACTTGCAGCTGATTCATCTTCTTCGGTTAGGATTGCTTCATCATTTGCAGCCCCTAAAATAGCATAACCTGCAATATCACGCCAGGGGCTTTCATCAAATGCATCCTTTTCATTAGCTAATCTAAACAACTTATCAATAACACGGATAGTCGTTAGCATATCCATAAATTGTTCAGGCTTTACTCCATCAGGGTATAACACTTTTAAAATCTTATGGCCATTACCGAATGAATCACCATAGGCTTTGTTTTTTTCAGTAACTAGTTTACCAATTTCTGTAGCAATTTTTTTATATTCTTTCATTTAATCTCCAATTAACATATCAATATCAACACCATCTTCTTCAAACAATCTATAAGTACGTGTTAATACTCTTTTAATCCACTGCATTTTAACTGTTTCTAAAACTGCAGGGTCACCAAACTTATCTTTAAATCTTAAAAGCATTTCTTTAAAAGATGGATTCCAACTTGTAATTCCATATTTCCTCATCATCATTGCTGCTGTGGGGGCCTGGTGCATGTTGATAAATGACGATGTCATAAAGCAGGAGAATAAAGTACATCTAACACGTTGCTCCACAAACCCCTCCAGCATTTCGTTTAAAAATTCAAAATCCATATAAGTCTTTGGCCATATTTCTGTATTTCTAAATACAATTAAAGCTTCATATTCAGTCATAGTTGATTTTTGTATATATAAACTATCCAAACATTTAAGTCTATCCGTTCTATTAAAAGCTGGTTCAGAAAAACTAATTAAACCTCTAGCTTGTCTTGGCTGTAATTGACGAATTTGAGAAACTAATAAATCATATTGTTTTTCAACCTTGGGTCCAAAATAACTGTTCCTAAGAGTATCAAGTTTCATATTCTTATTATAACCCGAGTATTTATAAAAGTCTTTTTCTATAATACTATCATCAAAATGTATACCCTCAGTATAGCCGTAGACTCTTCTAGAAAACATTGTTGGATAGTAATAAGAGTGTTGATTACCTGTAGCTGTATGTACTAAAAGATTGAACCATAGTTCAGACATGTTTTTGCCTGTAACTTGAACAAACATTTATTTAACACCTGAGCTTCCAAAGCCTCCATCACCTCTTTCAGTATCATCAAGCTCATCAACTTCAATAGGCTGACCTGCCCAAATTGGTACTAAAATTAATTGTGCAATTTTTTCACCCTTTCTAATTATAACATTAACATCAGAGTGATTAAACAAGTGAACATGTATTTCACCTCTATAGCCAGCGTCAATTACTTCAGCGCCTTTGTCTAATTTTAATTTTGTTGCTCTACCTGATTTATTATAAACAAGTAATGCATGCCCTTTCGGAAACTTACAAGCTAACCCTAAACCTGTCATCATATCACCTCTTGCTGGAATACGTATGTCTTCAATAGTATATACATCCATACCTGCATCATCACCGTGTGCTCTTTGAGGCACAACAGCATCAGGGTGTAATTTTTTAAACTCTAACATTATTTACCTCTCAGTACAAATTTTAACCTATTCCAAAAACCTTTAATTGGCTTTTGTGCAGATTTTTTACCTGCTCTATAACCTTTATTATATATAGCTTTATTTGCTCTATCATTAAGGTCATAAAAGACTCTACTCTTTCTACCCATTTTTCATCCTTTCGTTGATTAAGAAATCAACACTGTTATCACCCGAACTTATTCTTGACCTGTTTAATTTAGTTATATCATAAAAGTTTTCATATCCTGTTATAATCGAATCAAGCTTTTCAACTTTTAAATAATATTCTCCTCTTGATTTCATGCGTTCAATAATATTTTCTCTTGAAGCTGTAATCTCAACATATAAGTGATTATTTGCTTTTAATCGTTTAGTCAATTCTTCTTGATATTCAGGTGTAAGTAAATTGTATCCTCTGGTAATAGGTCCATAAATCAATTCAGACATGTAAAACCTATCAAAGATAAGGGTACCACCTGTTGGCTTAATTGCAAGCTCATAACTATCAAGCATTGCTTTATAATTTTTATATAGTGTATGTGATGCTGCTGCTGAATCTTCTGTAGGCCTATTCCCGTGCTTAATTAAATAAGCATTTGGTGTTTCTTTAAGTAATCGTTCAGCCATCCAAGTTTTACCTGCACAATCTACACCTTCTAGAATCAAGATCATCTTTTACTCCTCATATTTATAAACGCCATCGGCTGCAACTTTTAGCTTACCTTGTTTTATCAATTCTCTAACAACCCTTGAGACTCTTGTTTTACAAGTAGAACCTTTTGCAGCATAACCGCGTTCTGTATTAGTTATATCAATAATATCTTTTTTAGTATGTTTATTTTCTTTAATCAGATTAAGAATAAATTCTTTTACTGTAATATTAAAGCCTGTCGTTGATGTTCTTTTGGTTTTCTCAACTTTTGCTTCATTCTTTTTATTTTCAATTTCTTGTAAAGCCAATTGATAAGCATTATAAACTTCATCAATCATTTCACTTTTATCAAGGGTCGGTTTAATATCAATATTGAGTTCTTTCTTGATTACCTCGCAAATTTCTTCAGCTGATAAATCAGGCATTTCAATAATATTTTTTATATCATCCCTTGTTAATACGCTCATAGCCATCTGTACCTCCTACATATTTTTAATGAACTTATCTACAAAATCGCTTGTAGACGGTTTTTCTTTTTTAGCAAGTTTATATGCTTGCTCTTCAAATAATTTTTTATCTTCTCTTGATAGAGTATTTATTTTATCTCTTACACAATCAAGAATAAAGCTTGATAAACTTTCACCAGGGTATTTAGTTTTTACAAATTCTTCACAAATAGCAACAAAATTTCTTTGATGCTTAGGAACGTAAATAGATAATTGTTTATATAAACTATTTTCTTTTTTGTTTGCTTGTTTTTTTTCTACTTGCATATTGCTCCATAGCCTCTCTTTTTTTCTTTTCTAATTTAAATCTTCTGCGGTACTTAGCTTTAAGTCCGCCCCATTTTCTTCTATTTCTGCCCAACTAATCCACCTTGTTTTCTATATTGGTAACTATAAGCCATATCTGGTATTGGTAATATCCAAAGTAATGGCTGACCTTCTTTATATTCAGTTACTTTACCATTAGCTTTTTTACAATATAGCGTAATTGGAAAGAATTTATTAGGCTCCCCATTATCAATAACATAACTTTCAAAATTTTCTTCATCTAATGATAAGACCAAAAAACATGTACCTGGTGGCAATTCAATTTCTAAGCCCAAATCAAATCTAAAGCCTTTTTCATATTCTTGTGCATTTTGTTCTTCAGGGCTTGGGGCACTTGAATCATTGAATACATCACTTGGTTTATCTGGGTTATATATAAAACTATACGGTGAACATATTTTAAATCCAAACGATTGAGCTTTATCAAAAGTCAAGTTTGAAGTTTGAGTTTGTGGATCGGGAATATAAAAGTCAGCACCCCAGTCACGTTTCTTATAATTTATATCCATTGTATAAGCACCTGTTATCTTGTCTCTACTTAATCCCATTAGTCTATCTCAATTATTGGATTGATTTCAAATTCACTTTCTTTCTTATAAGTCTTTAATCTTGCCTTTGAGTGGCGTTCAAGCATTCCATTGTCAGCATCATAAAAATCTATAATCATTGCTTTGCTTTTACCTTCTGATTTACGTAGTGCTCTACCCACCCTTTGAACTGTTTGCTTATTAGACTTGCCCCCGCCGGCCATGATGATAACATCCATTGATGGAATGTTAACTCCCTCATTAACAACTGTACTAATTAAAACTTTTATCTTTTTATTACCAAAATCTTCAAGTATTTGTTTACGTTCATCAGCGGGTGTTTTACCAGACATGAATACTGCTTCCGGTATCATATCATTTAATAATCCCCCGTGTTCTTCAACTCGGGTTACAGTAATCAATACTGATTTATCCTGTGCTGAATATTGTTCAGCTAAGCGAACAATTTGAGCATTCCTTTTTCCATTTCTTAAAATATTTTGTTTATAAGCAGCTTGCCAATCTGAGTACCTTTGAGGAGGGTGAATCTTATACATTTGTATTTCAGGTCTTGTTAATAAACCTCTTTTGATTAGTTCACTACTACTAACATGGTCGATAACTCTACCTGTTGCCCCTTCAAGTAATTCTCTTTCTAAAGATTCTGGATCACCGGGTGTAGCTGTTAATCCAAACTTATAATAACAATCAAGCATCATAGCAATTTGAAAGTAAGTATTTTGTATTTTGTTCTTGCCCGCAACATTAATATGGTGTGCTTCGTCAATACATAGTACATCAATCGCTTTGAATAGATTACTTAAATCTTCATCATTGCGTTTAATCTTTGACCATAATGATTGAACTGTAGCAACAGTAAATAGTTTGGGATTGAAAACACCCTCACCAATTTCACCAACAAAGTCTTCACCTAAAAAGCCTTTTAAATCTTCAGCAGTTTGTATAAGTAAATTAAGAGTCGGCACAACAATTAAGGAAGGTAATCCCAATTCAGCCAATATTGCAGCAGTCACAACTGTTTTACCAGCACCTGTTGCATGGTGAATAATTCCTCTGCTTGATTTGATAGCTGCTTTCAATGCTCTATCTTGATAGTCTCTTAGTTCAGGAACATTATAGCCTGGCGTTAATGTCATTGGTATTGGACTACCATTAGCTTTATGTCTAACATCTTTAAAGGTTACGTACTCGGAATTAGCCGCTTTGGCCGGATCTTTCCGTAACCTTTGAAGAAACTTACCTGTCCAGCCAGATGGAAACTTATTGTATTTAAAGTAGGGTAGTTTACTAACCATCTTCATACGACGGGGGGGCTTTTGACTAAAGTCCAGCCCGTAATATTCATACTCTTTATTACACCATTGATGAAGCAATGCTTCTTCTTCAGGTGTAGCATTAGTAACTATAGTATAACTATTTCCTAAATTAAATTGCATATTTCTTTTGAGCTAAATCAATACAAGTTTTAATAGTTGTAAAGTAAGTACTGATACAAGGTTTACTTAAACCAAATGCTTTACTAATTGTTTCTCGTGTTGCATTAGGGAAAGCAATCTTGAAATAAAATACTTTTGCTAAAGATCTATTCTTTGAAATCTTTTGTTCAACATCAGCATATATTTGCCAATACAAATCTTCATTGAATTGTCTATTGTAGCCACC
>Ga0160423_10001011_pt1 | contig 23320 bp, 33 predicted proteins | sample CRUFie14St8metaG_FD_108191 | JGI IMG/M metagenome (GOLD analysis project Ga0160423, IMG submission 108191) | Marine microbial communities from the Costa Rica Dome - CRUD Field 142mm St8 metaG | ecosystem: Environmental > Aquatic > Marine > Oceanic > Photic zone | place: Costa Rica: the Eastern...
ACACTGTAACTACGGTTCCTGGAGTATAACCACCTGGAGGTGGTGGTGGGGTTAAGGTAAATGATTCAGTACCTGTACAATTTTGAGCGATAACATTAAAACCTAATATTACCATTAAAATTATCCCAACTATTTTTTTACATAACATATCTATTACTATAATATAAGTATTTATAATAAAAAGAATAGTAGATGTCTAAGATTATTTTAACAGAAAAGCAATATCAGAAACTTTTAAATAAAATAGAAGAAGAGGTTGATTTAACAAATTATGAAGCTCCTTTTAGTAGTGAAGATTTTGTGAACTGGGTAGATTCAGAATTTGATTTAGAAATTTTACAAATAGCTAAAAACAAAATAGAAGAAAGAATTAACTTTATTAATACTATGATTGGAATGGGGACTAGAACTGAAATAAAAGGTTTTAGACGTTAAAATCCCTCCATGTGAGCATCATCTACTGATTCTTGCACATCTTTTAGTGTAGCTTCCATATCCATCATTATGTTAGCTTGAAATCGTTCCATTTCTTCACCATCTCTAAAAACAATAATTGTTGGTACTACTAGTATCTTGTACCTACTTTGAAATTTTGGATTTTCATCTATAAGTAACCTACCTACTGAACAATCACTAAGTTTGTTTAACCAAGAAACATTTTTTGTTGAATTCCATTTAGCATTAAATTCTACTACTTGTATACCTGAATTACTTACTTTTGTTATTTTAGTTTGAGCGTTAACATTTAAAGATGTAACACTAAATATTATTATAGATATGATTTTAAAAATTTTTACCATGTTAACTTACTTATCTAAGTTTATCTAACTTCTCTTCTATACGTTTTAAATCTTCTTTAATTTCTTCAACGTCCTCTTGAGTAGTCATAATAGTTTGTCTAATTAGTTGGTCCTTCATATCGAACTCCATCCTAGTAACTTCAGGCTCTGGTAGTTCTATTACAGGTAATTCTTTTGCTTCTTGTATGTCAGCTTGAAGAATAAACCACATACTGATAATGGTAGCCATTCCCGCACCTATCCCCAGTAAGGTTTTTATGGAAACCTTAAATGACGTATCTTCGTTTAGTTCTTTACTCATTGTTATTTTATGTTATTTTAAAAATATATAATTAGCACCCACTTTAAAGTCGTGCCATTCTCTATTCCAATATTTAGTATAATTTCCCTCTAAAAATATCCCTACACTTTTAGTTATTCTCCAACCAAATATTAATCCACCACCGTAATCTACCCAGTTTTTATTTTCGTTAAAACGATGATAAGAATAGTCTTGTTTTAAATCTAAATGGTAAGGTAATACGTTTATCCAGGAGTGTACCCAGAAGTCTTTTGTGTAGTGATAAAAATCAGCTCCTAAAATTAATGAGTGACACCACTGAAGTGGTATTTCGTCTCGTTTTTCTCTACTATAATCAGATATTACTGTAGGGATTACAGTATTTTCAAAAACCGCACTACTTGTAGCAACTAATTCACCGTTAGGGTCATAATAATTACCGTCAGTAGGGTTGAATGTATAACCCTCTTCTTGTGCCAAATAAGTGTAATCACTGTACCCATTTTGAATTAACCATTCTTCTACTGGGTCATAACCATAAGGGTCAGATATCCTCTGGACCAATCCCAGATTAAACGATAACTTATTAGTTAAATTATATCTATACCTTTGAGAGGACTCAAAGTAAGTAATGTCGGTAAAGTTATTTTCTAAATATTCTACTTTAGCCAACCAATGTTTATCTACGTATCTTAAAAAATAGTGTTGGTTCAAATAATTTTCACCTAATAATCTTCTATAGTCAACCTCTGCCAGATACTCAAATCCTTTTATTTTACCCACAGTAGACGCGTCACTTAAAGATTTTTCTGTACCATCATAAAATATATTAGCTCTATTTTCATATCCAAATCTAGCTCTTTTTCTAATCCCTACAGCTATAGAAAAATCAAAAGGTGTTTGAGCTTTATCATAAGATAGTTGCCCTTGTGGTGTAATACTATATAAATCACCATCAGATATAGAATTATTACCATTCATTGCCGCGTAAAATGTAGAATACTTGAAAATTTTCTTCATTCCTTGTGAAAATTTAGAAGGTTCTTTTTTTGTTGGTGTTGTGTCTACTTGCCCTAAAACTATTAGGGGGTAAAGTAATAATAATACTAGTAATTTTTTCATTGTTTTATAATTCTTTTAGTTACTATAATTTGGTTTGATTTAACAGTTAAATTGTATAACCCTGTTGTGAGAGATGAAACATTTATTTTACTCTCATTCCTAGAAGTTAATATTAATTTACCCATAACGTCTCTTATTTCTACAATTACATCGTCATTCAAGTTATGTTTGATATTGATAGTTTCTTGTGTTGGGTTAGGATATACAATTATTTTTCTGGTGTCTTCTGATACCTCATCTAAATTAAGTGGTGTACCGTCTTGACAAAAATTATATTCCGCTTGACAGAATGCATCCCAGGAGTTATCACAACAATAGGGGTCAACAGATATTACCCAAGCGTAACAAGTATCGTTTAACCAATACGGTACACCAGGACCACCAATACAACCAGCGTCATATAAACAACTACCATCATCTACATTAGCAGATGAATTGTAATTGTACGCACTAACATCTGTACATCCCATAACCATTTCTATACAAGTTCCATTATCTACATTAGCTGCAGGATTGTAGTTAAGCATTGTACTATCGGTACATCCAAAAATTGCAGGTGTGTAACAATAATCTATACTCCAGTAATCTACCACTGTTGAGTCTGCCTCCCAAAATTCCACAAACCCAGCGTTATTACATCCTGGATTATAAAAACATGAACCGTCATCAGTATTAGCGTTAGGGTTATAAGAGTCTACGTGAGCAGTAGAATCAGTACACCCAAAAACTTTAGGTATACAATTATAACCACCAAAAGGAGTACCTGTGTATATATCTTGGGGACCATTAAATTTTTTCAATTTATTACCATTAGCCCAAGGGTATGTACCTTCTTCTATTATTATACCATAATCGTTTTTAACTACTACTGAATTTTGGATAGTCTGTATTTGTATTTGGGATGGGTTTTGTTGTGGTAGCGGTATTTCAAAGTAAAACATCTCTAAAGGTGTTTGGTATACGTCTACAGTTAAGTCTATAAAGAAAGTATCTACAAAAACTCCAGGGTCTAATTTAAAATCCCATAGTTGATTTCCTTGTCTTAAACCAATAAATGAATTACCCCAACCGTCACCACCATCGTCTTCTAATATTACTTGGTATTGTACAGGACTAATATATTCTGGAGAAGTAGCGTTAGGGTCGTAGTTAAATGAGGTACTATCCATACACCCGTAAATGTGTAATGTCTGACAACTACCATCATCTACATCAGCTAATGGATTATACTCTTGGTATTGTGGGTCCATACAACCAGGTACAACTAATAAACCATTACATAACATAGGCCAAGGAGTGGAGTAAGTCCCGTCGCTTGAAACAGAACTACCAAAAGCTGGATTAATTAACTCAAATATCGTGTCTCCACAAGAAATATTTTCTACGATTACATCACCATCAATTACACCCCCCGTTGTAGAACCTGCTAAACCATCACCGTAAGAATCTGTAAGTGTAAAAGTTATAAAAGTACTTAAATTAGCTGGAGCACAAAAATTTGTAGTTAAAGTAGAACCAGCTTGACCAAAGTTATATGTCCCAGGTAATACTTGATATATTGTATCTATGGAAGTTCCATTATCTGCGGTTAGTAACCAACCTGTTTCACCAGGATAGTTATCTAAAGTTAAAGTTACCTGGCACTCGAATTCTATAAAACTACAGGAGGGTGGTAAAATACAACTACCATCATTATTGTCCGCCCAAGGATTAAAGTTAATGGCTGTACTATCCGTACATCCAAGAACCGCTAAAGTTTGACAACTACCGTCATCAAAATCCGCATTAGGGTCGTATTCCACATAAGCGGGGTTAGTACACCCTGGATTATAATAACACTCACCTATTATCCAAGAATCTTGAGAACCTACTGGATTTTGTAACATTCCACCTATAGAAGTCCATGACCCGTCCACCGTGAATGGACTGTTAGAAACATAAATTAAAGCTACGTTTGAGTTACAATTAGTAGGTAGTACTATAGCGTCAATCCAATAATCAATTCCACCAACATTTATTTTATCACCTATAGAAAAAGCCGAAGAGTTAGCATTGTAGAAATTTAAGTTTATCCCAAAGTAATTTTGTGACCAAACTGGATTACAATACGAACTTTCAATACTCCCCTCCAATTCAATTGATGCGTTAGGGTCATAATTGACAGCTAATGTATCAGTACAACCAAAAATATAAGAACAACTCCCATCATCTAAATAAGCGTTAGGGTCATAATTAGTAGCGTTAGTGTCAGTACAACCCATGGTAGGTGGGGGGCACGGTAATATCTGAACTACAGTATCAAACTGAGTAAAATTAAAAGCTGCGTCTAAATTTAAAATAGACCCTTGACATTGATTAGATATCTTAACCCAAACATCTGTTTGATTAAAGTCTTGCCATCCATCACCAAATGAATCATATAAAGTTACGGTAAAATCACCAGAATCTACATAAACTATAGTTTGAAAATACTCATAGGGTTGAGTCGGTTGGTGCGTTAAAATTGTATCTCCGTTTCCGTTAATTAAAACTGATGATTCTGACGGAGCATAGAAGTCATACTGTATTTGTAAGTTAAACCAACTATTTTGACCTAAAAGTACTGTTGGTATTAAACACAATAAAAATATTAATTTTTTCATCCTTTAAATAATTTTTTTTTGCCACCTTCATAGACATAGGCGTGACCTTCCTTTATTAATGTTTCGTTTATATTGATTGGGTTATCTTTACTATCTAAAATAAATATTTCACCTAACACTCTTCCGTATTTTCCCACACCATAAGATTTTAACCTAAAATACCCTGGTTTAGAACTTATTTCTTCCAAAAGCTCCTTATTACGGTCTTTAGCCGCTAAACCTTTTTTCTTTTCATCTAAGTTTCTAGTTCTAGATTCCCAAGTATCAATTCCTTTATAACGGATTCTTTTTTTAACCCAAATGTCGAAACCTACGTCAATAAGAGCGTCAATAGTATCCCCATCTACTACTCTTTCTAATTTTGCTCTGTAAATGTATTTTTCCATTATTTCTCTAATACTAATTCTCTATACTGTGTTCCCCTACTATTGGTTAATACTAATATGTCTGCAAATGAAGTAGTTATAGTCCAAATTTCATTACCTATGATTAATTGGTCACCATTTAAATCATACTCAAAGTTAGTAAGATTGCACAATGGTTTTTCCTCACACCACTCCCAACCTAGTAAAGAACTGTCTTCTAGAGTTGAATTTTCATTATTACCCCACCTCATTTGAGGTTCATAACCTTCATTACGAGTTCCGTATATCGAATTAAATTTTAAAGTACTATCAATTATTACCGTACCTAAATTTGTGGTAGAGTCATCCACATCCGTACATTGGTTAATTTCCCTAAATTTAAAAATTGTAATCTCCCACTCACCTATTAAATTTTTTTCTGTAGAATCATAAACTATAGGTTCAAAGTCCTCTTTTTCGCAAGACATTAAAAAGGTAATTATTAACAATAAATTAAAATATTTTAAGAATTTTTTCATTATATAAACTTTTAATATAAATAGTTAAGTTTGTATTAAAGGTGTGGCTTTAAACTCATCTAAAACGCTTGAATTTTTAATGTTATTTATTTAGTTTTATTAAAAATATTATACATGAGTAAAAAAAGATTGGGTTCCTTGTTATTCTGGGGGTTTTTTATAGGTATATTCTACCTGTGTAGTGTGACTCAAAAAAAAACCACTGGTAATGAATCAACAATAAAAAAAATTGAAAAAGATACTTGTAAAGTATTTAAAAATGAAAAAGTTGTACTGTGGACTGATGGTACTTGGGATACTTTACCGTATAGGTTTGAGGCCATAGATTCTAACCATAATGGTTTTCCCGATAATGAGGAAAATGATACTGTTTTCAACAGGATATTAGAAACTCATAGTGATATCGAGGATTGTAAAAATTTAATTCAAAGAATAGAAGAGAAATTAGACCAACAAAATGTCAACTAACTGGAATAAAAGATATTTAAATTTAGCTTATTACATTTCTAAATGGTCTAGGGACCCCAATAGAAAATGTGGTGCAGTTATAATTGGTAAGGACAATACTGAAAAAGCTATTGGTTATAATGGTTTACCAAATAATGTAGACTTAAACAATAGTAATATCAAAAAAAGATACGAAAAACCCCAAAAATATATGTGGGTTGAACATGCGGAAAGAAACGCTATTTATACCGCAGGAAGAAATGGGGTGTCTTTAGATGGTTGTAAAATGTATGTTACATACTTTCCTTGTTGTGATTGTGCAAGAGCTATAATACAATCTGGAATTAAAGAAGTTTATTCACCTAAACCCGACTGGAGACACCACAAGTGGGGAGAATCGTGGAAAGTTTCTAAACAAATGTTTGATGAATGTGGTGTAAAAATTAAATTTATAGAAAATGAATAAAGATGTATTTTGGAAAGAGTATCACCAAATTGATAAAGATAAATTATCATCTTGGGTAGAAGGTTTAAGTCCTATTGAAAAGGACGAAATAAGAAAAAGAATTGACCAGTTAAGTATGGAGATATCCCATGGTCGTTATTACGATGGGTGGACATTAGATGGTATGAAACAAGAAAAAGAAAAACTTTCTAACTTATTAAGAGAAAATATCTAACATAGATGGTAGCCTAGGTTCACTCTCATCTTCACAAACTTCAAGTGTTGGGAATATACAATCTTCATCATTTTCCGTGTCAAACGGGAAACATCTATTTGTATACATACCATTATCACACTTTTTACAACAACTTAAACTTAAAGGTCTGTTAATTTCATCTTCTGATGAAGGAATTGGTTTTGTTGGTGCCGATATTGGTAGTTTTGGTGGGCCTACCATATCATTAATATCAATAATTTCGTAATCATCTCCAATAGTAATGTCTCCAATATCTATATCGTCATCACCAATATCTATATCATCGTCATCGTCGTCACCAGGTCCTGTAATAAAAGCAATTTTGGGGTCACCAAACTGGAATCCCTGACTTCCTTTGGTTATATCTACTTCTTGTGGAAGTTCTCCGATGTCTCTTTCTCTACCACTAGTCGTTAATGGTCCTTCACCTACAAACGCGTTGCCATCATATTGGCCAGAAGAACTAGTGTTGGTGCCACCCATACCTGGAGTTTCTCTTTCTTGTAAAAGTTCTTTCTTATGTAATTTTAAAATTCTATTTTTTTCGTTTTTATCCATTATCTTCTAAATTTTCTAGAACCTTTTAATTTTTTAGGATTTTCATCTAACTCTATTTCTAAATCCCCACCTATATTTATATCCCCAAACAAGTTTAGTAAAGAATCTGGTAATACATCACTAGTTTTTTGTGGTGTATTAAAATCTTTTAAAGTTAAAGGGTCGTCCATATCTATAGAAACATCAAACGACTCACCATTAATACCATCAGGCATTTCATGAAAATCACAAGGACCTTCATGACATTTGCCACAAGATGAACAAACACTCATACCCATGTCGTTAAATCCGTCTGTAATGTCTACTTCAGAAGGTAAATCTATACCTAATTCCACACCCATAATTTCTTCTCTAGGTGATTGTGTAAGTTGACCTCCTGATTGCCAAGCCATTGGTGTTTCGTAAGAACCTGATGATATTGTGGAAGTAGCTTCTCGTATAAGTTTTTCTTCATTTAAGGCCATTAATTCATTGTATAGTGCTTCCGCTTCTTCATTTGAAAGTTCGTTATCTAACGAGGCTGTCATGTTATTTACATATGTTTCTGTCCTAAATTCTTCAGGTACCTCACTACCTGGTTCCCAACCAGCTTTAATCGCTTGTACTAACAGTTCACCGTCTTTTGATGAGCCAGAAGCTCCAAACATTTGTTTAATTTGATTCCAAGATTCCTTATCTGTAGGAAATCCTTTTGCCTTTAATAAGGCTTTAGGACCTGCAGCACCAGTTTCAGCGTAAGCTTGACCACCTTGATAACCACCATAACCCACAACTCCCATTGTAGCTAGGTCTTTCATAGTATTAGCAAATTTAGGTCCAAATTTTTGCATTAAAGTTTTATCAGCCACTACTTTTGCTGAATTTTTCTTAGCTTGTGCTGTAATTGCGGGTTTAATTCCTCTTTGTATTGCGGGGTCTTTTAAAGCAGCGACTACTGTTTTTTCAGTGTTGGTTAAACTTACTTTTTGTCCTTTTGACATTTTAGTAAGTTTATTCGCTAACGTTTTCATTCCTTTTTGCCCCAACACCTTAACTCCAGGTATTTTTTTAACTACAGCACCCACACCAGGTAATAAACTTAATACAGCGACTAAACCACCAGTCGCATAATCACCTTCTTTAGCGTATATAGCCGCATCAGCCATACCTACACCAGCAGCTAAAAATGGACAGACTGGACAAATTGGTGTAGCTAACCATAGACCTATTTCTAAAATAGGTAATGCAACATGTGCTACATCATTCCAATCAATAGAAGCTATCCATTCTGCTGCACTATTAAAACCATTTTTTACCATCTCGGTAGTGCCGACACCACCAAAATCAGGTATCAACCCTTCGTTACCTTTTGCCCAATTAATTAAATCAGTATCTAAAACTTTATCTACTTTACTAACAACATTTTTAATATCTTTTTTAAGTTCTGTTTGGTCACCAGGAAGATATCCTGATTCACCTCTTAAATATTTTGCTGTTGTGCTTTCTCCTCTTTGGAATGCGTCAGGAATATATCCTTGACCACCTGTTACGTAATCAACAGTTTCTTCTGCGAAATCTGTAATTGCGTCCCAAACCCCCCATTCATTAAGCTGTTGATTTTCAAATGTTGTACGACCTCTCTCGTATCCCATTAGGGATAACATCATTTTTTGTTCTTGTAGGATTTTATTTTTCATTTTTATTTCTTTTTTATATAAATATCAAAGGATTGACGTTTATTGTTGAGCTTTACTTACATCGAATAAATCAGGATTACCTTTGATGTTAAAATTACCATCATTTGCTTTATAAAGATTCCTATACTCACTCATAGAGACTCCGTTGGTAACGTCTACTGGACTACTTAATTCATACCTATAATGTAGTGTACCATCGATACTCTTATCTCCATATATTTTTCCTGTTTTATTATAACTTCCTAAAGCTGAGGAAACGTCATCTATAAACTGTTTTGTTTGACCGTTTTTAATAATTTCTGGTGGTATGTAAAGTGTACTAGCTTTTCCTTTTTGTATACCTGTATTTATTGACTGAGTCATTAAGTCATTAGCTACTTTACCGTGTACACCCCATTTTTGTAAAATTGGTTCCACTCTATTTACAATTATAGCTGTATCTTCTACGGTTTCACCAAAAATATGTACTTTCCAACCACTCATATTACCACGTATAGGTGCCCCGTATTGGACCCAAGCCTTATCGGCTCCTCTTAATATTGCGGGTACAGTTACGGTTGTTGTAGTGGAAGATTTTTTTAAAGAATTTTCCGCTAGTTCGGTTAAATATTTTTTATATGGTTCTCTAAAGGAAATTACTTTACCTGTAGTTTTATCTATTACTTCTCTAGGTACTAACACCATAAAGTCATTTATTCTCGTTAAAAATGTTTCGGGTGCTTCAATAGACTTTTTTAAAAGACCTAAAACACTTTTTTCGGAAATGACTTGTCCACTATATCTAGAAGTGTATTTACTTAAGGCGTTAATTGCTGCAGTATTATTCCCTTGTGTTTTTAAAACCAATTCTAATATATCATCGTGACTTTGTGTCCATCCTTTTTTAGCGACATTTGCGATAGTCGTTTCAAAAGCTTCTTTCGCAGCGTTGGTTGAAGCTTTTCTCGAAAGTAATTTAGATACAAAATTCCACTCGTTAAGTATGGGTTTGCCCTCCATTCTTTCGATAAGGTTAACCATTTCATTAATGTTATTTAATAATTTTTTTTTCATCAATTAAGCATTTTCATTAGGGAATGCATTTAAAGCAGCTTGAGTTACATTATAGGGAGTAGTTATACCACCACTTTTTAAACCTGAACTTAACCCCAACACATTACTTACTGCGTCAGCACAGTTATTTTTACCCACATGGTAACCACTACTATTACAAAAACTAGGTATAGAGGGTATGTCTACTATAGTGCCTGAGTTGGGTCCGATATCTTCAATTTTAAAGGGTCCCCACTTATCATGTTTTTTACCAACGTATTGAGGTTGTTGTTGGTAATACCTTTTTACTTCGTCTTTAGTTAAATATATGTAATAATCACCCTCAGGAGTCCTTCCACAATCTTTAGAGTTGGGTTTACAACCCGAAAAGGTGCCTGTAAATTGATGAGAAGGCATGTTACCACCTCCTGTTTCCGCTCCACTTAGTCCTGGGCCCCAATCGGTCCAGTATTTATTATTATTGGCGTTTGGTATTATTTCATTTAATTTTTCATCGTCAGGTTTAACCCCTATGTGTCCCGTAAAAGGCATTTGGTCACCTAATTTTGTTGGTATATTAAAGAAATTACTTTTTTCTACATATCCAGGAGAATAATATCTTAACCTAAATCTATATAAATCTTCTTTTTCTGTTGAGGTTACATCATTAGATGCGTTTGGAGATTTTTGTCCTGTCTGTGACAGGATACTTCTTAAAGAATCAAATACTCCTTTACCACATATAGTTTGTGTTAATATTTCTAAAGCACCTACGGTAGCTAATGTTCCTCTAATTAATTTTTTAGTGGTCGAGGTTTTTGTAGTTGTATTCCCCACCTTTGCCAAATCATCTAAATGCTGCTTAATTACACTTTTAAATGGTTTTCCTCTAAATGTCGTAGGTAATAATTTTAAAAATTTACTATAATCGTCACCTTTTAATGCGACTTTTTCCATTCGTCCTATCATTTCAGCGGTTATTTTCCAATTGGCTGTCTTCCCACCTATTCTGACTGGTACGCCACCCCTTGTAACTAATAACTCGGTAATGTCATCCACACTTTTTAAAATAGTTTTAGATATAACTTTAGGTAATGCCTTTTTTCCAAACAATCTACTCGCAGCTGTAACTCCAGCTACCCACTCATTAATTAATTGATTCTTTTTATCGTACTCATAACCAATTAATTGTTGTATTCTATTTCCTTCTAATCTTAATATTTTATAATTTTTCATATCTATTGGTTGATTATACTAATAAATATCTTTAATAATTAATTAATCTTTTTAAAAAAAAAATGACAACAGTTTTAACATACATAATAGTATTAATAGTATTAGCTTCTTTCTTTTGGTCTGGGTATTTTTTCAGAATATGGCAGGAAACCAAAATCCAAAGAAGAATGTGGTCAAATATTGTTAAACGAATACATGTTACTAGACATAACTTAGATATGGACGTTTCTTCATCAGATTCTACAGAATTTACTGACTTAGAAATAAAAAATTTAAAAAATGAGCTTAAAGTCGCTCTTTTAAATGAAGATTATGAGGAAGCTTCTAAAATTAGGGACTTAATTAGACGTTTAGAGTCATAACCAACCATTTTTCTTAAAATATTTCCACATCCAGACTGTTGTCCCTACAGTTAAAGCACAAAATATCCAAAATCCGTGATGATTACTTAAAAATGGTACGTCATCGAAGTTCATACCAAAAACTCCAGTATAAAATGAAAGTGGTAAAAAGATGGTTGACCAAATAGTTAATAAATTTAACCTTTTATTCATTAAATCATTATTTGACTTCTCTAACATAGCTTCTAAAATCAAATGTAACTCTAATAAATCTTTATGTTTGTCTTTTGAGTCCAGTAAAATCTTTTTTAAAGAATAAAATTCTTTAATGTTTATACTATTACCTTCGAAAATAGCTTCTTCGAACTCATATATGCGTTTTTCTATGTCTTTTCTATTTACTGCCATCTTTCCAAATGTCTATAACCCATAATAATGACTCTACTAGGTAAAGTAAACCTACCATTAACATACCGTAGTGTGTCCAGGTACCCGAATGACCATAATTAATGTCTTGATAGATGGAAGGTATTGCGGATAACATAATAGATAGGGAAAAAAGTAACTTTACCCACTTATTTTTCATAAAATTTTTCATTATTTCACTTTATTTTATTAATAATTATTTGGTTGATTAAAAAAATATATTTATATTTGTAGTATGAAAACAATAACACTTACCATATTCACGACATTTACTGTATTTCTTACAGACATTTCTAATTTATTAAACTTTAATCAATGTGATGACACTTTTGAGGTTATCTATGATTCTCCAGGTGTGGAAATATCCACAAATGGAGCTATTGACATATTAAAATTTGATAATAAAAAGACTAACTTCGGTGTTAGTGAGGGGAAACCGACCAAATCTAATTTTTATTTAAATACTAACTTTTTTACCCCAAGTGGGGACCCTATTGGTTTGGTGGTTATAGATGGAAAAAGAAAATCTAATCGTGTTAAGGGTGGTGCGTATTTCTATGTAAGAAATGGTGAAGCACACGTAAAAAGTCGAGGTTGCCCTTATGATACAAAATTTGCAACTCAAACTATATTGTGGGGCATCGATAATAAAAAGATTAATTTATCTCTAACTAAAAAAGGTCACGCTAATCAATTGCGTTATCGTATTTTAGTGGGTGAAAACACTAAAGGTGAAATTGTAATATTAGTTTCTAGAGTTCGTCTAACTATTAAAGAGTTATTGGTTGTTGGTGTAGACCAAAACATTGTGGATGGAGCTTTATTTGATGGGGGTTCGTCAGTTGAGTATTCTTTCAATGACGGTAAGTTTAGTCGTTCATTTAAAGCGATGTCAGATTTAATTAAAGTAATTATAGGTACAAAACAACAACCTACTTTTATGACCGCTAATGTGAAGTAATTATTTTCTGGCTACCCACGCAATCCTTAAGTCCTCTGCTGGAGTTGCTTTAACATTCCCACCAACATTATGAAGTATAAACGGTTTCCCATCTTTTTCTATAAGGACCCTACCAACATGGGTATTCATTCCCCACAAATCACCTCTACCTAAAGTATTACCTGGTACAGCAGCATCGCATCCTGATGTCGTTCGAGGATTACAGTTTTTAAACCAACCTCCACCAGCTTTAGCTCCTTGATAAAAAGCTTCATGATGATGTTCCGAACCTGGCCAGAAAATACCTACGGTGTCATCTAATTGTAACTCAGGTCCACTATACGTTTTAGGTACGATATTGTTAACAAATGTTTTTGCCAATGGTCTGTAACTAATTTTGTCATTCTCGTCCTTTATACCACCTGCTTTTTGCATTTGTTTCCATAGTCTAATCGCTAGGTCTTTATGTTGTTTTTGGCCTTTAAATGCGGAATAAATAGTTTGCCCTAAATTACTAGTATTGGCATAAGCGTCCCATGCACTTCCAACGTAACTAATGTCATCAGAAATGTTGTTAATGAATTGAGCACAATTTGTAGAATCTGGACTACACATATATTCTAACTGTTTACCGTCCTCTAATTTTTCAGCATTATTTTCTATATCCAATTGGAATCTAGGGTTTATGACATCACTAATTTCTATATTAGACTTAACTACTGGGTCTGGTTGGTCAGTTACTGGTGAAGTTCCAGAACAACCGGGTAGTGTATTTAACATACAATCACAAATAGTTTTTTTGTTAAGCCCTAGACGATTCTTTACACTATAATCTAAACCTTTTCTTTTTACACGGTCATACCAAGCTTGTGTGTCTGGACAACCTCTAGGTGCTGTATCTGGACCAACAGGTCCTGTAGGTGTTGGTTGTTGTCTGGTATTGTCATCACGTCTGTTGTCATCTCCAACGTTACCAGTACCAAATAATACAGGTGAGGTATTATCACCCACTTTACCGTCTACTTTTAAAGGTGGGTTAGCCTCTTGGAATTTTCTAACAGCTTTATATGTTTTACTGCCATATTGTCCGTCTACACCATCTCCGTTAGGTCCAGTAGTTCCCAAGTCATAACCTAAATCTACTAATTTTTGTTGTATTTTCTCAACTTGACTACCTCTACTACCTAACTTATATACCCTTTCCAATATAAGTTTACCGTTTCTATTTTTAGTGTTTTCATGTAAAGAGCGAATTCGTTGTACTTCGTAATCTTCATTTAACATAGTTAAATCAATGTCAAAGTCCGTATCATAATCTAAAGAATGTTTTCTTTTCATTTCATCAAAAGAAGGTTCATTATAATGCGACTTAATATCTTTATTAGCGTGTTTAAAGGCATCTATACCAGAACTATAATCTGTAATGTCGTTATCGAACTCATAGTATTCATTCATGTCAGTCTCAGCTCTATCACTAAACTTACCACCAATCATTTCATCACCAATACTAACTAAAGTGAGCCCTTTCCCTTTATCACCTAACCCAGTAGTTTTATGGTTATCGGGGTAAACTTCTGCCACCTTGCTTATTACCCATTCTCTAGCACCACCTAAAGGTAAATCATTTACACTTTTAATAAAAACTTCTTTTTCATCTTCATCCATAGCTGCGGGTACACGGTTTGGGTCAGAGCATATTTTATCAACAAAAAGTTTATTAGCACCACCTTCACGTTCAATATCCACATACCAATCTTGACTCGCACATATATTATCTTGTTCCATTATTAAAGGAAGACCCATTAGTCTTCTAATATCATTACTTTCTCTTAATAAACTTTTTTTCATTTTATTTTTTTTTATAAATATAACAACTTATACTGGTTGGTCGGGAAACCACCCATAATCATCATCTTCTTCTGGGTTATAGTTTAACACAACCAAATCCTTTAGCTCTTTTTACTACTTCCTCAACATATCCTATTGAGGTTAATGCTCCTGACCCTAAATTAGGGAAATACCCTGGAACCCAAGCGTTTTTATTTACCGTAACTTTAAGTCCTCTTTTAGGTTCATATATACCGTTTGGACTGTCACAAGGTGCGTTATAATTAGGATTATCAGTTTTACAATATCTTTTTATTTTACCTCTACCCATGTTATGTGCCAATATTGCCAAATCTAATGAGACATTACCCGAACCAACTATAGTAAACATTCGTTGAGGTTTTTTGTTTGGGTTATCACTGTTCCATTTTGTTCTAGCCTTATCTATTCTAGTTTTAACTATTTGGTTCACAGACGGGTCTGTTCCGATTCCTCTATCTAAAGCTAATTTATAATCTTTTGCTATTCTGTAATAAGCTCCTTTAAGGGAATTAATCATTTTCCCTACTTGGTCGAACTCACCAACCAACTTATCTAAACCATATTGTTTCCATGTGTCACTAGTAAATTGTGCGGGACCTAAACTCTGGTCTAATTTTTTACCCGTCGCCCAACTCGCCAAACCCTGTACAAAATCTACGGCTGTATCTCCTCCAGGTAATTGTCGAATATTTAAACCTATATTATCACCAACAGTACCTAGATTAATACCTTCACCATAATCAGTTTCTCTTCCGATAATACCAAGAGCCATTTTTAAAATGGTTAAAAATGTTTTATCATCACTTATTCCAGAAGCCTGTTTAATTTTATTTTTATTTTGTATTAAAGTGTGAACTGCTGCACGTAATTCTGGGTTACTCACACATAAGTATTTGTCATTTACTGGTTTCCAGTCATTCCTAAAATTATCCATAAATTTGTCCCATTGACTAGAGATTGCAGCTTTAATAGCTGTTTGGTCACCCGGTATAATCCCTGATTCACCTCTTAAGTATTTTGCTGTAGTGCTTTCTCCTTTTTGGAGTGCGTCAGGAATCCATCCTTGGCCACCCGTTGCATAATCATAAGTTTCTTCTGCGAAATCTGTAATTGCGTCCCAGACCCCCCACTCATTAAGTATATTTTTACTTAATTTTTTCAGTTGCTGTTCACTTATCAATATTTTTCCCATATCTATAAATATATGTCACTAATAATAAATTAAAATGAAAAAAATTTTTAAGAAAATAAAAAAATGGTACGACTGGTGGACGTTTATAGAGAAAGAAAGACTAAAAGCAATGGAATACTGTGGTAGAGGATTCTTCTAAACTATTCTTTTATATTTGGAACATTCTACTCCGTCTTTTATAAAGTCTTGTTCTTTTGTAAATCCACATTTTTCCATCATTCTAATAGATTTAATATTGTCTTTATAACAATATCCGTAAATCTCTTTAAGTCCTCTTCTTTTAACGTCTTCACAAACCATATTAAGAGCTTCTTGTCCTAACCCATTTTTAGAATATTTTTTACCTATAACTAACCCGAAACTATTAGGTTCCTCTTTAATCATACTACCATAATTAACAAAACCGATGATTTTATTTTCATCAATACTTTTAAGGAACCATAATTTGTCCTCAGGTCCCATATGCATGGTTAAATAACGTAAATCTTTTTCTTTTGTGGGCGGTTCTGCACCTGGTGCTACAGCGGGTTTAATGAAGTCTAAATCTTCTTTACTATTAAAACAATTTTCCCACAATTCTTTAAAGTGATGGTGTTGTGGATTTTCTATAAAGAATAATCTTTCCGTAACCAGTTCCCCTAATAATTTACGATTAGCTATTTCCATTAAGGTTTTTTTACTTCTTTGATTTTGTAACATATTAATAAATATTTATGGTTAGATAAAAATATATTTGATTTTTACGAAAAAAATTTTTACTTTAGTGGTTATTAATTAAAATATCTAAATAAAAAAAATGAAAAAACAAAACATGTTACGGGGATTGATTTTAACCTTATTTTTAATATCTTTATACTCGTGTGGTGGCGGTAGACATGTCACATGTGACGCTTATGGTAAAGTAGATATAAACTCTAAAAATTATAGTAAATGAAACTTTTATTAATAACTTTTCTTTTAATGTCCTTAGTTTATAGTCAAAGTTTACTAAACAATAAAAAATGAAAATGAAAGTTAAAGAAAATAAGATATGGGATTACGCATTATTAATTTTTATAGTATTAATTATTACTTGTCTCCTTTATCCGATGTATACGAATAGTGAAAAAGAAAACTACAGTGAATCCTTAAAAAATAAGATTGACAAATTAGAAAAAGAATCTTTCAATAAAGATATAAAAATATTAAAGTTGAAAAATTCTTTACTGGAGACTGAGAGTGAATTATCGGCAATGAATGAAGAAGTAAAACGTCTAAGTGATGAAAATGGTTTATTTACGTCTATGTTTGCTGAAATAGAAAGTGAACCAGGTGGACATGAAATTTTGAAAAAATTATTTAATGAACTTAACCCTAAAAGTCTGGAGACAAAAAAATAGAAAATCTAAAGGTAAAATAGTTACTTACCAGATAAAAGATATTTCTGGTGACATGTCATTTTTAGAAATGATGGATGTTTTAAATTCCAATTTAATAAAGGGAGGTGAGAGTCCTGTCGCATTTGACCATGACTGTAGAGAAGGAATTTGCGGTATGTGTTCAATGTACATTAATGGTGAACCACACGGTCCTGATAGAGGAGTCACTACTTGTCAATTACATATGAGAAGTTTTAAAGATGGTGATACAATCTACGTTGAACCATTTAGGGCAAAAGCATTCCCGATTATAAAAGATTTAGTTGTAGATAGAGGAGCGTTTGATAGGATACAACAAGCAGGAGGTTATATTTCAATAAATACTGGTAGTGTTATAGACGCAAACACCATACCCATCCCAAAAACAGACGCCGACAAATCTTTTGAAGCAGCAACTTGTATCGGTTGTGGAGCTTGTGTCGCTACATGTAAAAATAGTTCTGCTATGTTATTTGTTGGGGCTAAAGTATCACAGTTTTCTTTATTACCTCAAGGTAAAGTAGAAGCTAAGGAAAGAGTTCTTAGTATGGTAAAACAAATGGACAATGAAGGTTTTGGTAATTGTACAAACACTGGAGCTTGTGAAGTAGAATGTCCTAAGGGTATTTCTTTAGAAAATATAGCTAGATTAAATAGAGAGTATTTAAAATCTATGATAGGTTAAATAAGGTGACTACCGTCTTTCATTATAGGTGGGACATATGAAGTTTCAGGTGAATTCATAGGAAATTCTAAATCTATTTTTTTCATTTCACTTTTTAAATAATCCATTAGAATTTCTGATTCTGGTCCGTAAATGTCATCCATTAAACCTATCTTTTTAAGGTCCCTTTTAATTTTTTCTACTTTCCAAGCAAAACCGTCTTGTAGTTGAAAGAGCCATTGTGGAGCTCTTTTTACTGATTTTAAATCTTCTTCACTATACCCCTGATTTTTAAAATAAACTCTTATTTTAATGTAGTCATCTAATAAACCATAATGGGGTTGTAATCTTTCCATGTAGGAAATAATAGGGTGTAAGTCACTTTTTTCTTCATTTATCCTACTTTCACGTATCCTACCTTTCATACGTAAATCAAACTTACCACTTCTTTCAAACTCGATTAAATCAGATAAGTTCACTTTTTGACCTATCTTAAATCGGTGGTCACTGGGTGAAGAAAATTGGCTATCTTTAATAGCTCTAATTACTCCACTAGGAGTGATGTATAATAAAAAAGCTTTAGGTGGTACACCCCAACCCCCATCATGTTTAAATAGAGCTTGGACCATAAGATTTTCTAATCCACCAAAATCTAAATCTGAGTTTGATGGGGTATCAGATGGTAACATGTGTTCTTTTAATATGTTAAGTAACTTAGGCATTTTTTAAATTAAGAATGTGCTTCGTGTATATATCTTGTTCTACCATTTATTTTTTTAGCTATAGTAAGTCTTTTTCTGTTAGGTCTGTGAGAAACATAACTAACGTGTACCCAGTTTGGATTTTTATCGTCACCAAATTCCCAAATCAATTGGTCAAAATCTAAATTATCTTTAATATAATGGTACATTTCAGCATTTGTTTTATGTCCGAATGTATCATCTATATCAATCGCTTGACCTTTCATATGTTGTGAAGTTTTAGAACCTCCAATCGCTGTGTTTACAGGTTCTCCCCTAAAAAAACTATTAATTTTGATAGGTCCACCTACCCAATCCCTTAATGGTTCAAACACCGATTCAGCGATTTCTTTCATGCATTTGAGTTGTTTTTCGTTTGGTGTGTTATCCAAACCTCTTCTTAATGCTGTCCTACTAAAGACACCTTCTTTCCAACTTATATGTTTACTAATTTTGTTTGGCATAAAATACTTTTTATAATAAATATTAAATCTTTATAAAAAATAGAATAGGTTTATTTGATTGTATGATTTATTAAATGTATATTTGTAATATGACTAAACACGGAATGAAACATATAACAACACACCCAATTAAAAAATCTGATTTAGGTTTTCATGGAAATCTATTCGGTGGAAAATTATTAGCTTGGTTAGATGCTAGTGCAGCTGCATATGCAGTAGAATTTTGTGACACACCTAGAATGGTGACAAAAGCAATAGATAAATGTGTTTTCACAAAACCAGCAAGAGAGGGTCAGTTGTTGAAAATATACGCTAAGGTAGAAAGAATTGGTGAGACATCTTTACATTTAAATGTAGAAGCTAGAAGTCACAATGTTTATAATGGTAAACAAAGTCTTATTCTGTCAACTAATATTTGTTTCGTAAGGGTAGACGAACAAGGTGAAGCTATACCTATATCAGAAAGAGTTAAACATAAATTAAAAAATAATTAATAAAAATGAAAAATTTAGAAAAATATTATCCTATACTACTGGCTTTTATTAGCTTTTTATTTTCAGTAACACTATGGTTTTTAGGATATAAAGATGAAGGAATGTTTGTTGGTATATGGGTACCATCGATATTAGCCTGTGGTTGTTTTTTTAATACATTAAAACGATAAGAAGATGAATGTATTAATATTTACAATTGGTTTTATTATATTCATTACGTACATGTTTTTTCTGTTACGAATGGTTAATAGAGCACATAAGTCACAAGAAAAAGCACAAGGCAAATACAACTATAAAGCCCAGAAACTAGAAAAGGAGGTTATCAATAATTTGAAAAGAGCAGGAGTAATATCAGAGTAATGGGATTCATAATTTTTATAACAGGCTTTTGTATCTTTACAGCTTATGTGATGTTCTTTATGTTTAGCACTAAGAAAGAAATAGAAAATAAAATAACTTTAAAAGACGACATAATAGATTATGATGGACACGGAAACTGGGGAAGATTCCCCCCAACCAAAAAAGAGAAAAAAAGAAAATTTAAAATATAGTTTTAGTACTATTAAAAGGTACCCTGCGGATGATTATTGTCATTACAGTGATTTACCATCACCATCTGCATATAAAGATAAAAAAGATGAAAAGACTGATAGCTAAAATATTGTTATGGTGGTCATATAAAAAACCAGAACGCAAGAAAAAATCAATCTGGGAATTATGAAAAAAGTAAAATTTTATAACTCGTTTGATGGTGACAAAATATGCGAAGGAACTTTAGAGGAGGACCCAATGTTTATAGGTGGTTATAAAATAACTTATAAAAATATGATAATAGGAATTAAACTTGTAAAGTTAGTAAAAGACAAAAATAAGTAAAATTATCGTTGTCTAGCTTCAGGAGAAAATTCGTATCGACCAGTTAAAATATAAAATAGGTGACCTAGTCTTTCGTTAAATCCTTCTAAACCACTTAGGTCATATTCCATACGGTCAAGAATTTGTTTAACTTCAGGTAATGACTTTGATGCTGGATACGAATCTAATCTACTTTTTAATTCTTGATATAGACGTACTTGTTCACCTAAATTATATTCCTGGAATTGTCCAGGAAGGGTGTAAAATAAATCGTCATGTATTTCGTCTAAAACAAAACTTAATTCCCTATCTAAAGCTAGTGGTGGTCTCTCTTGTTCACTAAGACCAGCTTTAAATTTTGCACTAGAAGAGTAAGGTCTCCTAAGAACTCTATTTTTTCTTGCCATAGAAACTTCTTCTTCCTCATCTTCATCTAGTCCTTTACTACTACAGTGTCCCTCATCTAAATCTTTAGAACTACAATGACCTTCATCTAAACCTTGTAGACTCTTAGTTAAATCATCTAATTGTACATGAGATATTCTCAATTCATCTTCAGCATCTTCTAAAGATTGAGCTGCATCACCTAGGTCGTGAATAGCACCAGATATGTCATCTATTTGTTTTTCTGTAAAATCTTCACCGTATTCTCCCCAGACATCGTCAAGTTCAAAACCTTCAAGACCTACTTCGTCACCCATCATATTAACATTTTGTGCCATATCCTCGATATTGTCTTGGGTGTCCATTAATCTATCAAGTGGTTCTGGAAACATTTCTTCCTTAAATAAATGATTGATTCTACTAATCTCTTCTTTTAAAGTCTTTTTCATATCTCATAAATATTTGATAAGGCATAAAAAAAGCCCAACTAGTGGACTTTTAATATTTTAAAAGTTTAAGATTATCCTAGTCCACCCTCATTTAAACGGTCAAGTATATACTGAAGTAATTCATCTCCATGACTTTCAATTCTTATCTTAATAGCGTCTAATTTAGCTTTATCTAACTTACCTTCTAAATCGTCATCTAGAGCCTGTGTTAATTGTGCATGATAATCTTTAATAGTTTTGGATAAAGTCCTTGTCATTCCTACTCTATCTTCTACTTCATTCATGTCTTGCCCATCGTGGACAGTATATTTTGATTCTTTAATTTGTGTTTTTCCTCCATCTACTCTTATCCCATCAGGGTCTTTATTATTATCACTCTTAGGTATAAAACCCGTTAGTCCCTTCATAAAACTCTTAGCTATATTCGTCGCTTTCTTTTTAAGTTCAGTTTGGTCCCCAGGAATAAGTCCTTCTTTACCAGCTAAGTAATCTTTACTTAAGTAGTTCGAAAGTTTACTCTTATCTTTTTTAAGTTCTTCTTGTTCTGTTGGACTTAGTTTCTTTATTAGTTCTCCTACCTTTTTTTGTACATTATCTGGAATAAATCCTTCTTTACCTTTTAGGTAACCTTCTAACCCAGACTTCTCAATAACTCCGTCTACGACTTTACCGAGAGACCATTCGTTTAAAGGTTCTTTAATTACTGAAGCTTCTCTATGTAAAGCTCTAATTCTATTTTTTTCTGATTCTGATAATATCATTTTTTCTATTTTTTTTTAGAGTTTAATTTCTTTTTTAATAAATATACCACATATTGTAAAAAAAGATTGTTTTAATTTGTTCTAATGGATAATTATCCTTAAATTAGTTTTATAAAACCCTTTAAAAAAAAACGGGGGACCCGACGAAAAAATTTCCGGAGGATTCCGGTCGCCGCTTTAAAGACTAAAAATGAAATGAAAACGATACAAATTACATATCAAGAGATAAAAATGGCCACAAGGCCCAATGTGTATCGCAATAAAAAGAAATATAGAAGAAATTCTAAACATAAGGTAAATTATGGACAAGATTAGGTTGACCAAAGAGCAGAAAAAACGTATATCTGAAGTAGTGAATCGTTACATGAGGATTCAAAGAAACAGATTTTTTAGAAAATTATTATTAAATAAATTAAAATGGAACTAAGTAAAATGAAAGTATCCGAAGCACTGGTATACATGAGGCCAATTGCTAAAACTTACGGATTAAAATTAAATCGATTAAAAGATTTCAAACTCTGTAAACTTATTACGTCACAATTATATAATATGGGACAATAATGAGTAAAGACTATTTAGATAAGTGGGAAGAAAGAGCAAAGAAAAACACAGAAATCATTGAGCAACAACAAACCAAAACAAAGGTGAGCAACAAAACAATAGCAATTATAAAATTTGACGAATATGATGGCCAACGGTCAAAGTTTCATGAAATGTATTTTGAATATAAAGCGATGGCCGAAAAATACCTAAAGGAAAATGGTTATAAACCTGATGACATTTTTGAGTGGAAAAAAGATTACTTTCATTCAGCTAAAATTGACATGGTACCATTAAACTAATAGAAGATGAGACACGAAGATTACGTTAGAGATATGGACTGGGCTTTATCAAAAGGAATTACTATTGGTATTTTTATAGGAATTGTCATAAGTATTTTATTATATTCAATAACTAAATTATAAAC
>Ga0160423_10001012_pt1 | contig 23305 bp, 14 predicted proteins | sample CRUFie14St8metaG_FD_108191 | JGI IMG/M metagenome (GOLD analysis project Ga0160423, IMG submission 108191) | Marine microbial communities from the Costa Rica Dome - CRUD Field 142mm St8 metaG | ecosystem: Environmental > Aquatic > Marine > Oceanic > Photic zone | place: Costa Rica: the Eastern...
GATAAGGTGCTCACCTCCTCTGCGTTCTTGGCGAGGCCCACCTCGTTCACGGTGATCTTGCCTGCGCGGGGAAAAAAAAGTGCGGAGGAGGGGGGAAAGTCGGACGCGTCAGTGACCGTGTGCGTGCGCGCGCGCGCAGGCCTGTGTGTGGCGAAGGTGGAGGGAGGCAGGGGACAAACACCGCGGAAGTTGGCAACGTACCTAAAGATTTCAGCAGTTCTTGAACGTCCTTCTCGGTCAAATGCTCCGACGGGAGCAGCCGCCGCGAGAAGACCCCCCGGGCCGCCTCCACCACGCCCGACACGGCTGAGGTAGACGCCGACATGGCCCGGACGTGCGATCTCGTCCAATTGACAGAGTCGAAACTTCGGTTCCGAGGGGACGCGAGTGTTTGCGCTGGTCTTGTCCTGCTGAGAGTGTTCGTCCTGAGCGCGGCTTTAAGGAAAGACCTCATGCCTGGCACGGGCGGTCCATCCTACGGCGACGATTCCCACTGCCAGCCTCCCTTGCCCTCCACGCGTCAGCGCGTCCGCTCCGACTCCTTCTCGCCTCTCCCGCAACGGTGGTGGGGAATTCTCATAAGGAATTTTTGATAGGTTTTTGGGTTTTTTGGAGTAACACGTGGCTTACATATTTGTTATTGTTCCAATTGATGCTTACAACTCCTGATCATCAGTTCAGGAACCCCCTGCCGGTCTCCCTCTTCCTGTCCGCAGCCTCCTTCACCTCCCACGCCGCAACCGTCCCGTCGCTCGCCCCCGTGTACACCACCTTGCCCCCCTCCGCAAAGGCCACGCTGGAGACCGCACCGGGTTCCTCGTCCCTCAGCTGAGCAAAGGTGCAGAGGCAGGTCCCTAGCCTGAACCCGCCGTGACCGTGGCCGGACCAAAGCTTGATGCTCGTGCCCCCGAAGGGCCCCCTGGAACCCGTCACTGCGTAACGACCGTCTGCAGACACGTCTAGAGAGGCCGGCCACGTTCCTGGGGCGTGTTGGCCGAAGAAGGACCTGAGGCAGGAGCCTGTAACGGCGTCCCAGGCGCGGACGGTGTTGTCCGAGGAGCAGCTGTAGAGGACCCCCGACCTGGCGCAGAGGCCGTGGACCCCCGCGGTGTGCCCTTCAAAGCAGAGCAAGGGCTCGGCCGTGCCTCCGTCCGCACCCGCGTCCCAAGCCAGGATCCTCCTGTCGTAAGAGCCCGAGTAGAGGGTGGCCTCGTCCTCGCTCAGGGCGAGCGACAGCACCGCCGCCCGGTGGGCCTTGAAGGTCGCCCCGCGTCCTTCGCCGCCGCCCAGATCGAAGCGGTGGACCACGAAATCCCCAGCGTCGCGAGAGGAGGTGCACCAAACCCTTCCCGCGTCTGAGGAGGCCACACAAGCGGCCGACCCCCTCGACGCCTCCATCAGGGCCCTCAGGCGGTCCGCATTCGCCCTCCTCTCCCGCCTCACCCTCTCGATCACGGCCCTGTCCTCGTGGTCCTCCACCGCGCCGGCTGCAAAGGTCACCACCTCGAGAATTGCGTCCTTCCTGTAGTAGCCCACCCCGAGCTCCCCCTTTCTGTAGACGTAGCCATCCCTCCTGCCGCGGAAACCGGCCTCCGCGACGAATCTCGGTCCATCGGCGGCCGCCCCAGGGCGAGGGGGCCCGACCCCTCCCCCGTCCATCTCCGCAGGCGTGGGCCGGAGGGCCGAGGACCAGGAGCCCACGCCAGTCCCGCCGTCAAAGGCGGCGGCTCGGCCCTCCGCGGAGAAAACCACGACCTCGCCCGACCCCCGGTCGCTGGCGATGCACCTCACCGTGCATGGTGGGCAGTCGAACGAAGCAGCGAGCTTTCCCTCTGGGGTCCAGGCCTTGGCAGCGGCCTCGGCAGCCTCCCCAGAGGTCGGCGCTGGCATCTCGCTGCCGCTGTACAGGATACCAGTGGCGCAGTCCACGCCCAGAAAGGACACGGACGCCCCGTGGGCCTGAACGTACCAGGCGCACTCCACGCCCACCTTGACCCCGACCCCCTTCTTACCCCTCGCCCTGAATGTGGGGAGAGCCTCTGCCGGTTCCGCCGCGCCGGCTCTCAAGACCGTCCCGGGGCGCTTCAGCCGAAGCGGAACAGTCTCGGCGCCCAGAAGGCCCGATAATCCCGCCATTCCAGCACCCTCGTCCGCAGGTCCGGTCCCCAGGCTCCGCCGCGCCGCATCGCTGGCGTTGTCCAGCGGCCTGGAGGACCTTCTCGCAGCTTCCAAACGGCGCCAGACTGAGGGGTCTCTACTCGAGCGGTACAGCCGTCCCGGTGAGGAACCGAAGCACGCGAGGCGCAGCGCGCCGACCTTGGGCTCGACGAGGGGAACCAGGCCCCTGAGGTGCCGAAAGTGCCGGGAGTCGTCCTCTCCCGCGGAGACCCAACCGATCTCCCTCGTCCACCAGCAGCCGGGCTCGGCCTCCCGCCCGTGGTAGACCTTGAGCCAGTCGCCTTCGCACGATATGGCGTCGAAAACCTCGCCTGGTCTCAGGACAAGCCGAGCCTCGCCGCCTTGATCCGTCGGGTGGCTCCTCACCTCGACGCCGGCCTCGCTCGCCACCTCGAACAGGGCCGGAAGGACTGGCCGTGCCGCCAGCTCGTTCTCCTCGCCCCGCTCCGGGATCCAGGCGTCCCTTCCGCCGCCCGAGAGCCGCAGCCAGCCTTGCGGGTTGCGGCCCGCCACCTGCGCGCGCCGAGGAGGTCCGGTGTGAGCGAGAAGGACAACGTCCGCCCGGCTGGCGTTACTTTTTTGGGCTTCAAAGACGACCCGACTCACCTGCACCACGGCTCCCTCCGGCACGGCGCCGATCGCCCTCCCCTCAGGGCTCGGCGTCTCCCTCGCCACGACGGCCGGCCCCGCGACGACCCGCACGAGGTCGGGCGCGCTTACCAAAACCTCGACCACCTCCGACGACGCCATGGCCCTCCTTTTCTCCACGACGAGAGGAGCGTTTTTTCTTCTGTTTCGCCAAACCAAAAAAATTGCCAAGATCAAATCTCGACAGAGATCTCGCGTTCGCGGCCAAGAACATCACCGGGAAGGAGGCGCGGCGAAACCATGGAGGTGCACTGCGGTCGACGAGTCGCGAGGTTGGCCTCGACGTCGGGAAGGCCGCCGTCGCGGTCTCAGCCTCCGCGCAGCCTTGCGGCGGGGGCGGTCCCGTCTCGGCGGGTCGGAGGCGGGCGGCCCACTGCCGCGGCGAGGGCAGCTCAGCAGTCCACCACGGACAGGGCCGTCTCCCTGGCGAGGGTCCAGGCCGAGGTCGAAGCCGGCAGGAGGGGATGCGCAACCCAGCTGGCGCGAGAGCTTAAGGAGTCCGGGGTCATCGAGGGCTTCTCTGGCGGTCGCCTCATTCCCAAGCGGTCTTACACTCTCCAGGACCTTCGCCTCAACAAGATTGAGCCTGCCGCGCTGCTCTCGCCGCGCGAGAACTACCTCGACAAGGTGAGCTCCTACTGCCAGCGGGCGTACCTCGTCGGGGCGGTGAGCGCGAGCTTCGCCCTACACTGGGACGTCACCCAGGTCTTCTACCTCGGGGCTTTCACATTGGGCCTGCTGACCGTGGACAAGGTCGGGTATAACGGCGGAATCGAGTTCCTGGCCGTGGACACCATCGGCCGCCTGCTCAGCGACTCGTATGTCCGCAGGGTGAGCAGGCACGAGGCCGGCCACTTTCTTGTCGCGTACCTGATGGGCGTCCTGCCGAGCGGGTACACGCTGAGCGCGTGGAACGCTCTCAGGGACGGGGGGGACCTGAGCATCCAGGCCGGCACCGCGTTCTGCGATGATGACTTCCAGAAGGAGGTTGCCTCGGGCAAGCTGAGCTCGGGCGCGCTGGACAAATTTTGCTGCATCGCCCTGGCGGGCGTCGGGCAGGAGTTCATCGACCACGGGTGTGCGGAAGGGGGCATGAATGACATCAGCCAGCTTGACTACCTCCTCCAAGGCCTGGGGTTCTCCCAAAAGAAAGCGGACGACCAGGTCAGGTGGTCTGCTCTCAACACGGTCCTGCTGCTGAGGCAGCACCAGGGGGTCATCGAAAGGCTCGCGGAGGAGATGGTCGCGGGGGCTCCGCTGTCCAGGTGCATCCTAACTGTGGAGGAATCCCTCGTGCTTGATTGATAAGCGTGGGCTACTCGGGATTGGTGTAGAAAAAAGGCGTAGAAAATATGGACGCGCTACGATAGAGTCTTAACGAATCGCTCTGCCAAGGCTTCCCCGCGCTTCTCTTGCGCGAGGTCCCGGCACCCACAAGGGCCGGCACTCTGTTTTCCCCCAACAAAAGACCGTCCCCCCGAGCAGGTGCAGGCCGCCGACCTCAGTCAAGGAAAGACTTGAGTGCGGCCTCCAGGTCCCCCTTCATCTCCCTCAGGCGGAGCTCCGCCGCCTTCTTGTCGAGCGCGAACTCGTTCGAGATCACCTCGACGTCCTCCGAGTTGATCTGGACGGCCGCGAGCTCCTTCTCCCTCTTGCGCTGCGCCTCCCGATTCGCCTTGTCTGCCTCCGCGAGGGCGACCATCGCCTTGTTGACCTTGTTCTCATCGAGCTGCCTCTCCTCGACCTGCACGTTTGGGGGGTTGGGGGTGGGGGGCGAAGCGAAATAGGGGTCAGCTACCGGCCGTTGTGGAGGGATGCGCCTGCAGCTTTGGCGCGAGAGAAACTCCAAGGGGGACCAGGACCGCCGACGCCGCCAACGGGTTCGCGACGCTTACTCACCAGGTCCGTCACACTCTCCAGGGCCTGCGCCGCCTGGTATGCGTCCTGACCGCCCGCCTCTCCCTCCATGCTCTCTTTGGATATGCCAGCGCCCACCCCTTCGCCGGCACGCCGCTGTGATGTCTCCTCGATTCCGCAGCTGCTCATGGACAGTCTTTGGACAGTGGAGGGAAGGTGTGGGAAACACTTATATCATCGTTGGTAATTGGAAGTGTGTATGAACTTGAGTTTTGTTTCTTTGAGTATTCTCCACTACGAGGTCCTCGACCGCCACTTTCCCACCACTCCTCTGAAGAACCTGACGCAAAAGCAGTCGGCCTTCGGGACGTTGTCATCTTCAGAATGACCACGTCAGTCCAGCGCATTCTCAAAAGCTGAAAGCTCTCTGGCCCGCTCCACGGGGCACTCACTCAGTCCTCTCTCATCCTTCTCATCCTCTTGGATGGCCCGGGCGCTGCACCGTCGAGAACTCCGCGGGAGAACTTCTTTTTCCTTGTGTTGTCTTGCTGGGAGGCAGGAATGCAGTCCCACGCGAGGCTCTCATCCGGCTCCTGAGATTTGCACTCCGCCCCATTCTTCTCGGCCCTCTCGGCGTCGGCCATCTCGAGGCACTGGAACTCGCTCGCTGTGTCATCGTAGCTCAGCGAGTAGTTCAATTTTGAGGCCGTCCACTGGGACGCGTTCTCCCTCTCCGACACTAGCTCCCTCACCAGGTTCATCGTCTCCTCTGGCTGGCTCGCCCCGAGCTGAACGTGGTCGAAGGCCGTTCCCAGTGAGCTGAAGTCGTCGTTGGGCATCTGGGAGGGCTGAATACCCATGGCAGGCATCCTCTCCTGTGCATGCGTAGTCTCGCTGTTATGGTTGCCTGAGTACTCATACCCCTGATCCAGGTCGGAGACCGCGGTCGTCTTCGCCTTCATGCCTATGCAGACGTGCTTCGTCTGGCAGGCCCCGAGGCCCATCGAGAAGGGCCTCTGCTGGAACACGGGGAGCTCGCGGGCGGCCGTGAAGAAGGGCGGCTCGTACTTGTCCGGAGTCCTCGTGTCGTAGTACTCGAGGTGGACAGAAACGTACTTCTCGTCGGGCAGCGGGTCGAAGGAGGCCGTCAGAGCGACCAGTAGCCTCGTCATCTTGCAGACCTGACCCTTGAGCTGCTTGACGGAGTCGGTCGCCAGCGTGTTCACGGGAGACTTTTTGATCGAGTTGAGGATCTGCAGTCTGATCTCGCCATCCTCCTGGTACGCAAATTTGAAGACGTACTCCTCGATCAGGTTCTTTCCCTGCTTGTCGCTACTTATGCCGAACCTGAGGCACTTGAGGTACTCCTTGTAGAGGGACTCCGTGACCCCTTTCTCCAGCCAGTCGATCAGGCGGCGCGAGGTCTTGCACTTTGGGTTCAAGACTTTCACGTCGAGGTCGCCGAAGAGGGTCCTGTCCTGGAAGTGCCCCGAGGGAAAGAGGCTCCTGATGAAGGCGACCTGAAACAGCGAGATTCTAAGCAGGTTCTTTGCCATGTGGAAGGACTTGGGCTTCGTGATGGTCGTCTCCGCCTGCGCCTGCTGGGCTCCGGGGGCGAGCGCCTGGCGTCTCTGGGAGCGGCAGCGCGAGGAAAGAAAAAGACGGAGAGAGAGAGAGAGAGAGGGAAAAAGGGGGAGAACAACGTCAGCGGAGCGATCGATCGGCGAGGGGCGAGAAGAAGGAGAACGCACCGTTGCGACAGGCATGGTTCCTGCGCGACTGGGACGAGAAGGTCGGCCGCACTTTCGGCGTGAAACCGTGGAAGCTCCGCGGTTGTCGAACTCCGCTTCGACGCCCGCGCGTTCACGCGAGAGTGCCCGAAGTGCACGAACGGTAACTGAGTCTTTCGGGCCGCGAGCACGCTCGTCCCACCGCGTACACCTTCTCCTTCGCTTTTGCCGTCGGTCGCGCCTGGTTGAAGAGAGCTATCCTTTGAGCGGGAAACTTGTTGTGTTGTCAGTTTTTTTAGAACCGTTCAGCCGTTTTGATCACTCAGATCAGATCAGCATTCAGATCGCGCGAAGATCGCGATCAATCGAAAAACAAGCGAGACAGGTCGGGCGGGGGCGGGGGACTTTCAGGCCAAGGAGGGGGCGGGGGTGAGGAATGATTCTTCGGTCCGCCCTGTGCCGCGCGAGCCTGCCGCCAGCCCTCCTCCACGGCGCGCGGCTGAAGTTCTCGTCGTCTCCGGGCGAGCCGGTCACGAAGGCGCTCGAGGAGGTCCGGCGAAACGTCTTCACGGCTCTCGAGCGCGACGTGCCCGAGACGATCCTGCCGCAAGTGGAATACCTGCTGGGCGTCGGGGTGAGAGCGGATGACTTGTCCAAGGTGGCCATTAGGGAGATGGTGCCACAGAAGGGGGGCGAGGGGTATCGGAAAATCCTGCACCGGCCGGACCTGCTCAGGGGCAAAGTCGAGTTCTACCAGAGTCAGTTCCAGGTGGGGGGCACGGCGATAGGCAAAATGATCCTCCGTTCGGTAAACTCGCTATTCGTCCTGCAGGACGCCAAGGTGAGGGACAGGATAGACCTCCTCCGCGGCGTTGGCCTGGACGAGGCGGGGGTCTCCAAGCTCCTCGTCAGGTCCCCGAGCTTCTTCTCTCTCAAGGAGGAAACCCTGGGGGCCAAGATCGACTCGCTTAGGGCGGCCTTGTCGCGGCTCGGCGACGGTGGCGACCCGAACGCCTTCCTGCTCAAGGTCATCCAGCTGCGGCCCCAGGTCCTGTCCAGGAAGTCAGAGAAGATCACCAACCTCCTGGGAGGCCTTGAGGCCTACGGTTTCGCAAAGACTGACCTTGCGCAGATGGTGCTCAAGAACCCGAGCCTGCTAGGCTACGACCAGAAGAGCGTGGAGGAGAAACTCGCCGTCCTGGAGGGCTCGGGCTTCACGAGGGACCAAGTCAGGTCCTTCTTCTCCCTCTCGCCCAAGGTCTTCGACCTGTCCCTGGAGGCGAACTTCAAGCCCACCCTCCGGTTTTTCCTGGACACCGGCTGGACCGCCGAGGACCTATGCCGGTTTCCCCAGATCCTCAACTACTCCCTCGGTAAGCGGATCAGGCCGAGGTTCGAGTACATCACGGAGAAGGGTCTGAGCTGCGAGACCGCGGGGACGGCCAGGTGGATCGTCCTGTCCGACGCCGACTTTGCCAAAAAGGTCGCCAAGTGCGGGGAGGAGGAGTGGGAGGACTACGTCAGCGGGACGAGGGGGAGCTAACGGACTCGCTGTAACACTTTGTATCAACAAACGTCTTTTAGACATGTATCGCAAACGCAACATGGATCAAGCTCCCGAAGTTCAATTCACTCTTGGAATTCAAACAAAACAAAACAAAGAATCGCCCTGACAGCCAGAGAACAGAGCCAGTCTTCTCCGAGGGGTGGAGTAACCGCGCTCCGCGGAGCCTAGTAGCGGCGCGATGGACGGCGCTGGGTCGAACCTGGTCAAGTTCATGGCCGACAGGAAGAAGCAGAGGAGGAACAGCATCGAAAACCTGAAGAAGATCATCAGTGACGCCCGGGAGGAAAAGCCAGAGTCCAAGGTGGAGCCCAAGGTGGAACCCAAGGCGCCCTTGAGGCTGGAGACGGCCCCCGCGGCGTCGGCCCCGATGTCGATCCTGGACGCGTACTCCATGACGCCTCGACGGGACAGCGCCGTTTCGGGCTGGGCGAGCCGAGGTGGAGGCGAGAAGAAGGCGACCAGCTCCCGCGAGTCGGCCTCCTTAACCTTCCCCGCCGGCGAACCGGAACCCTCCGCTCCAGCCAGCACCGCCCCCAGCAAGCAGAGCCCGATCAAGGACAACGACGACGCGACGACTATCCTGAAGAAGTACGCCAGGAAGTCCAGCAAGGTCTTCGAGCTCGGAAAACAGGTGAGCGACCTGCAGCAGGAGCTGAAGCGCGAGAAGGAGAAGTCGAGCCGAATTCAGGAGGACTACGACGCGCTCTCCGCCCACAAGGTGGAGGACGGCGCGGCGGGCGAGCGGGAAGCCGGTCCGAGCGACGAGGAGAGGGCCCAGATCACGGACCTGACCCGCAAGCTCTCACTCGCGGAGGGGGAGCTGGTTACCGCGAAGACCGAGTACACCAAACTGCACGGGCTCTACTCGAAGAGTCTCGAGGACCGGGAGCCGGGGCCACGAGCCGGGGAGGCCCTGAGGGACGTCGAAGCCTCGCTCGCGTCGGCCAATCAGGAGATCTCGAGGCTCAAGTCGGAGCTGGGGGCCAGGAGCTCCGAGCTGGGCGCCGCGAGGGAGGAGCTTGCCATTCTTCGCGAGTTCCGGGAGAGCGTTCACGTGGACCAGGGCGAGAGGGCGAGGCTGCGCGGTGTGCTCCAGAAGCAGTCCTCGGACCTGATGGAGAGGGATGCCCAGTCCTCTTTCTTGGAAGGCCAGCTCGCGGCGTGCAGGCAGGAGAACAAGAAGCTGCGGGAGGACTATGAGAAGGTGGTGAAGGGAGAGGCGAGGCTGCAGCTCGAGATCGAGGGGCTTCGCAGGGAGAACGGCATGCTCACCGCGCAGGTGGATCAGTACAAGGGCAATGAGGAGATGGAGAGGCAGCTGAAGAGGGAGTTGCAGAACCTGGCGGTGGACCTCTCCGCCAAGCACGAGCACAACAAGCAGATGCTGGAGCAGATTGCGGAGAAGGAGAGGGTGTTCGAGGGAAGGAGGGAGGCCGGCGCATCGCTGGAGAGGGAGCTCGCGCTGGCGAGAAACGCGCTGAAGCAGAGCGAGCTGGAGAGGGACAGGGCCGTGGAGCAGAAGAGGGAGCAGCACCAGGAGGTCCTGAGACTGAGGGAGGAGGTCTCCGAGATGGAAAGGGCAAGGAGGCAGCTGGGCCAGCTCTCCAAGGCCTTCGAGAACCTTCCCGCCTTCTCGACCCTCGCGAAGAGGCACAGGACCGTGCCCAGAACCCGAAATGTCGCTGGGGACCAGCCCCTGGACGGGGCGGCCAACCTGAGCGCGGTCTTCGGCAGGGCTGGTCAAACGCCCCTTGCCTCCCCCAACCTGGGCACTTACCCCGGCTTTGCTCCTCCACATCCTGGTCTCGGAGGTGGCTACGCCTCGCGGTGAGCCCCCCGAGGTGGGTTGTGAATGGTGCTCACGTTTAAACTGTGTACTTGGTAAATGAAAAGGATGCACGCTCGTGTAACTTTTCCCCCAATAATTTACAAACAGTCGAGCTTTACAGGTCCGCGAGCACGGAGTTTGCGTTCGAAACCACCTGAATGATCTTCAGGTCGTCCAGGAGCGCCCCCGCCCCCGAAATCGCGTTAAAGTGGCTCTCCTCGCACGGGTTCACGATGGCCTGGGCCACGTCCCCCTCCCTGCCGCACTCCTTGATGACCCTTGAGACGTTGCGGAAGTACTCAAGCGAAGCGGACTGCTGGAAGGAGATTCCTACCCAAAGGATGAGGTCCGCTTCCAAGATGTCCGCGTCCATAACCTCCATCACCACGTCGGGTGTGATCAGCTCGGACTGAGAGTCGTCGTACAACATAATCTTGGGCCTCACTGCACCCTTGCACCCCTCGCATAGCACGTCGAGCCCCCTCCGGAACGCCTTGCCCTGCTCAACCGTCATGTCTGACGCTTGCTTCGGGCAGGACTCGTTCGTGCACACGATCTCGCGGCAGCAGCCGTGCAGCTCCACCGTCTTCCCCGGGCAGTCCCTCCGCCCGGACCACGTCGTCATCCCATCCACGAGGCGGTGAAGGCCGTCCACGTTCATCGTGTACTGTGTATGAAGACAGAGAGGGGGGTCAGATGGGGCGGGCCCACAAGACGCGGAGGTCGGATAGGAGGATGGGGCGGAGGACCTACGTGTCGAAGTAGGCGACCGGACGCCTCCAGCCGACCCAACGCCTCGTGTGCGAGCGTCGGGCAGCTGGAGGTGGCCTCGAAAAAAATCTCTCCCATCACCTTTCGAACGTCCTTCCCCCTCTTGCGGTAGAATGAGTCGCAGAAGAGCATGATCCCGTCCTTGACCTTAAAGCGCTTTTTGGCCCGCTCGTAGAGCCCGCCGGGCGACGTGAACGTCGAGAGCCCGGCGCTGGCGCTCATCCCGCTCCCTGAAAAGACCAAGACGGATTTGGCCTCGGCGGCGATCTGGAAGAACTCTGCGAGATCATCCAGTCGACGTTGGTCCTTATCGAGGCTCTTCCGCTTCCTCAGTGTCCGGCCCGAAGGACTGGCCATGGCTTCCTCAGCGCCTTGGCTCCGTCCCGTGGAGGGGGTGCCGACGCCTCTGCCCATCATCTGTCGCTTCTTTTTGCTTGCTGCATTTTTGTATTTTACCGCAACATTCCAGGCCCTTCAGAATGTCCACGAGGGCCATAGGCATTCTGCCAGCACCGCCAGCCGGGCTGCGACACCGCGAGGGCGGCGAGGCCTTTGGCGACGGACGCCGAGTCAAGTCACTGTCTTTCTTTCGGAGCTAAGGATGACGAACACGATGTGTCAAAGATGCTGTCGCCTTGGAAGAAGCGAGTGAGGCGGAGGGAGCTTGACGACATCGTCAAACACACACACGGGGTCCAGAAAGTGAAGTCCCACAGTGTCCTGGCCCACTTTTCAGTCGAGGTCGCAACCAGGCTTCGGAGAGCCATGGAGCAGAGGAATGTCTCCTCCGTGTTTCAGTCCCTCGTCCCAATTTTCGTGCTGGCGGCGGGCGCGACCATACCAGCGGCAGTCCAGAGTGTGTTCTACCTCTGCTGCGTGTTCTGCCACTTCACGGTGCTAGTCTGGTCGAACACGGCCCGAAACGCCGAGGCGACCGCGAAACGGGCGCTGAGGCTGTGGACCGTTGTCCTCGTCTTCTCCTTTGGGTTTCTAACCCTGGAGATACTGGCGCAAGTGGTGCTGAACGTCGAGCTTGGGGACCGCGATACCGCGACGGTCGTGCTCAGACTCCTCGGGCTATGCAACCGGAACGCGTCCAGGCTCATTTTGGCGCTGGCGAAGCATTTCCTCGTCCTCTTCGTCAGCAGCTGGCAGAGGGGGATCTTCCTGGGGATCGCCGAAGACAACGTCTCGCAGGCGGGGCGCCAGGACCTCGCGGAGATCAAGAGGAGCTGCCTCAAGTTTGCGGAGAAGATTGCACGGCACTTGTGGCCCCTAGTTCTGCTGAGCCTCTGCCTTATCAAGATCACGCCACTGAACCTCCCCTACGTGGCGTACCTCACAGCGTACAGCTTCTACACGGGGAGCCGGCCGTACGGGGGCGGGCGCCGTGGGGCCATAAAGGGAACCAAGATAGGGTATCTGGTGTACGCCGTCCTGCACTACACCTTCCTCCTGGTCGTCCGGGTGGGCTCGCACTTCGACCACGACATCGCGCGCCTGGCGGAGCTCACGAGGCTCTCCTTCCTGTGCCGTGAGGGCTCATTGGCCATCACCTCGCTGTACATCGCAGACCTGGTGCTCTCGCTGCTCTTCGGGCTCTTTGAATTCAGCATAGAAAAGTACCCCGAGGCGGGGGATGGGCTGCGGGAGGCCCTGTTGCCGAGGGACAGCACAGAGGACGGGGAGGCGGGCAATGAGGAGGAGGTGCTGGATGCCCAGGTCGAGGTGTCCGCAAACCCTTACCCCTTCCACTGGTGCACGGGCTTGCTCTTTTGCCTCTATGCCCTGCTGCTGAACAGGATGATTGGGTTCTTCCTGTTGATGACGGGGCTGCTGATCGTGATCGCACCCCGACAGCAGGCCAGCCTCTGCAAGAAGGCAATGCTGGCGTCGGCCTACTACATGTCGTTCCTTTGGCTGGGCGTTTACATCATTGTAAGTGGCAACATGTGCAGGGGGTACATGGAGGGCCTGGGTTTGTGTGACGGAAGAATGAAGAACGTGAACCGCTTCTTTGAGACCCACTTGCTGTCAATCTTGCCCATCTTCAGCATCCTTGTCATGAAGCAGGTGAGGCTGTACAATACAAAGAAGGCCAGCATACACTGGATTCACTGCGTCTACGACAAGTGCCACGGATATGTTCAGCTCTTTTTGCACTCGGTGTCCTCCGTGCTAGTTCCGCTGACCTTGGTCTACTTGTCAGTGTTTTGCCAGCCGCACAATGATGTTTTGCACTCGTTGTATATCGTGGTTTTCGTTCTGCACTTGGTGCTGAGAATGAGGGTGGTTGCGCTGTCGAGAATCCTCGGATCCTTTCATATCCTGGTTGTCTTTCTCACGAAGAAGCTCTTCTTCGGAGAGAATTTGCTGGCCTTGAAGTGCAAGTCGGGGTCCATCACGACCATCATTAACAGCTGCATTCTCCCTGAGGAGATGTACAGACTCGACATGCTGTTGCTTCTTTTCCTGGTGCTGTCCACGAGCTTGGACGGGCGGACAATCCGGGAGAAGAGGATGATCGTCGAGACTGCCTTTGAATCCGTCTTGCAGAGCTTCAGGCACACATTTGAGACCTTCAAGAATGTTCTGGTATACATTTGTGGAAAGTCCCTGGGGTGGTACTTGACACTGCTGGTGATCATGTTGCTTGTTCACGTGGAAAACTTGAAGGGCATGAAAAACTCTCTAGTCCAGGTTCTGTGGACGAGCATCTGCATCGTGAACCTCGTCTTTTCCAATTTCTCTGGGCACAGAGCCGCGAAGGCGAGGCTTCTCTTCCAAGGAATCATCCCCCTAGCTGCAGTGGTCCACTTGCTCTCTCAATTCACCTATGCTGCATTCTACCCATCCATTTACAAGGTCCTTCCCGATGCGAAGAAGACCGCGGCTTTTATCGAGGATGATGTCGGCTTCAGTAGGGACACCGACGCTTGGCACTTGATCGTGAGCATCGGTGAGCCCATTGCCATAATGCTTCTCATGCAGCTCTACACCTACTGCAGTGCGTCCAGCAAGGGGAAAACGGGAAAACTCGAATCTGGGTCACTCAGATTTGTGCAACGGCTGGCCGTCGTCCACATGGATAAGATGCTGGCCTACACCGTTTTCCTCTTTGCTGTGAACTTGAACACCCTTGTGGGAACTCTGATCCTGCTGTGCTACCTCATTTCGATTCACAGGAAGCCTTACGGATTCACGGCACTGTGCTTTCTCAAAGGTTGCGAGATTTTGACGTGCCTTACGCTTGTTGCTACCGAGGCACTTTATGTCCCAGGTGTGACGAGGGCGTTGAAGCCCCACATGATGAAAGTCATCAACTTCGTCTGTTGCGGAAACCAACGGAGCTATTTCGTGACCTCATGGCTCTCTCTGGCTGTCCTATCGCTGAGCAAGATAACGGTCCAGCACAGAACTTCCAACACGCTAAATGAGTTTGTCACGTCTTGGCCCTCCGCCTTGAGGAAGTCCGCACAGCAGACTGCTGACGATGGTGAAGGAAAGGAATCTGGAAAGGAAAAGGAAGGAGAGAAGAAAACGCTCTCAAAGTGGATGCGGCTGAAGAAGCAACTCTGGTACCTTGAGCTCGTCACCCCATACCACATTGAGAGAGCATTTGCTAACCATGGGTCTGGTCTGTGCTCGTTTGTGTTCCTGTTGTGCGCATTCTATGCGAAAAACGTAATCTCCATTGCGTATGTGTCCTTCATCCTCTGCTCCATGAGGCCTCTGGGCAAGAAGGGCTGGGGCATCATATCCATCATCTGCACTGTGATTGCCTTGTACCAGGATGCACTTGCCATATTTGAGACCCATGGCATATTGGCCATCAAGGGTTTCTCAGATGACTATATCTACTGGTTGTCGCTCAAGCCGACAAAGCATTTGATCTGGACGTGCATGATCGCCGCCTACTTCTCGAGCATGAAATCGAGATACGACAGATTTGGGGAGCCGATGGACAGGCGAAGGGGGGAGGAGGCAACGAAATGCACGAAGTTCTTCGACCACGAGTTTTGGTGCGAAATATCATTCTCAGGCAGGAAGAGCTGGACCACTCTGGAGTACCTCCTGTATGGAATCTTCAGATACTCGCAGGATATTTCCTTGGTCTTTGTTGTTTCACTTGCCTTTTACGACAAGGACCTCATTCACCTGGGATATTTGTTCCTCTCCCTGTACTTTTTCAGGCAAAGGGAGGCGCTGAGGAAGAGGAAGAATAGGGCTTGGGTGTACCTGGTTGGATTCAACCTCACCATCATTTCGCTGAACATAGTGTATCAACTTCCCGCATTTAGATCGACAAGCAAGGAGAACACCTGCAATGTTCAGAACCTCATCGGATTGTACAAGATCACCGGGCTGCTCGGGAACAGCATCCATTACATCAGCATGAGGCCCATTACAAGCATCCTTCTCTTTGTCGTTCTCCAGCTTCAAGCCTACATCTTCGTGGGAAAGATTCACATCGCTGTCACTGAATGCGGAATGGACGTTAGGGAACACAAGCAGAACTACATCATCAAACTTCAGCACAAGAAGATGCTCATCAAGAAGTTCAAAGTCCAGCAGGCTTTCAAGAGCAACGAGTCGAGAAAGCAGCGTTTGACGTGGCTGAGAAAAAATGTCTTGCAGAGGGAAACAAACCTGGAAGAGAGCCATGCGGTCAATGCCATCACAGGCTCTCCAGATGTTGCAGCGAGTGAGAAGGTTGAGGAGACCGACAACGAAAACGAGATCTTCTACACCCCCCACGAAGTGACAAGGAAAAGATCCCATACAAGAAGCACCTCAGACCTTCCAGAGCAGATGTTCCTTCACAGCACATTCGGGCCTCGCACTAATGACAATGTCAGCGATGACAAGAGAGGCCCGGGAGAACCCGAGGCGGAATCGGCAGATGGGGTGGAGCAAGAGAGCCCCAAGAAGAAGGAAGAAATCGCAGAAATCATCGAAACTGTGGAGGAGGAAATTGACGAAACGAAAGATGTGTCCGAGAAGACGAGCGATTACAAGAACGAGATGGGAATACCGCCAGAGTTGCTGATGACGAGCTTCTGGCAAAAACTGTTCGTTCCAAACAGGACCGACTCGCACAACTTCTTTTGCTACTTCTGCATGGTCCTCTTCTTCATATCCGAATTCAGCATCTTGTCGATGGTCTTCCCAGTGCTCATCTATTACTACAGCTTGCTCGTCAAGTCCCCGTCAAAGAACTTTTGGAAGGCAGCTCTGACCCTGATGGAGTTTTGGCTTCTGATCCAATACATCTGGCAGATCCCAATCTACAACTCTGGAATATCTTCGGACAACGTCTCAATATGCTTGTGGGTCTCGGAGAAGGCATCCATGAAGAGCTTGCAGGTGGTCGGTCTGCACGAGTCCGCGTCCCGCTGCTTGCCTGGCTTTCTCTTGTATCTGTCCTGCTTGTTTCATTTTTTCAGCCTTGAGAGCAAACTTGATGACGAGGGCTCTGATTCTTGGTCTGAATCCGCATCAGAATCCAGAATCAGTCTGTACGCAAGGAAGCTGAAGCTCTTTTACTTGAGGCTAACGACCTACCACGAAGACTTTCCTTCCTTTTTGCACCTGAAAGTGAAAGGCAGCAGTGCTGAGCTTGCGAAGCTCTCCAAACCTGAATTGGGGATGGCCCTCACCGTGTACCTGAAGGAGAAACTCATGAAGTTGTCCTACACTACATGCACGCCACACATGAAAGTCCTAGAGGTGGAGCCCAACGGAGAGAGGGATGAGGCTGTGATCCTCTGCGTTGTGGACACCTCCTTCAATTTCCACTCCAATGACGGATTGCTGATACACCCGGGTAGGACGATAGCAAAATTGGTCAGGGAAAGTGCAGGCGAGGAGCTCTTTGATGCATGGACCAAGACGATTAGCGAGAACAAGTCCAGCCACGTAAAACTTCCAGAGGCAGCGAAGTACGACGTCACTGTCGAGGACGCCTTCGCTGCTCACGAGGAGAAACCGGATCTCTACGTTTACAGCGCGCTGATGGATATCTTTGCGTACATCTTTGTGCTTTGTCTCTACCAAGTGGCTGTCTCCTCGAACAAGAGCCTGTCGGAGAGTCTGAACGAGAGCATTTTCCCGGCAGATTACATCGTGACGATGCTCGGCTTGTTCCTCTTCTTGGTGGCAGACAGGGCTGTCTACATTCTGGCATCCAACAGGCTGAGGACCATGCTGCACTACGTTTCTATTCCAGCCTACTTCTCCGGCGGCATGATGATGTACTGGCAGAGGGCGCCGGACCACCCAAGCTACACGTGCATATTCATGTTTGTGAAGTGCATTTCTCTGGTTCTGCAGAGCTGGCAGCTTCAATCAGGGTACCCGAAATCCACGTCGGGAAATCTCCTGTTGCGCCACTACAACACAATTTCTTGGCTCGGGGTGACCACGTACACGGCAATACCATTCCTGTATGAGCTTAGGTGCCTTCTTGATTGGACGTGCACGGCCACGACCTTGACTCTCTTCGACTGGCTCACGTTCGAAGAGATCCGCCTCGCACTGTACAGGGCAGAGATGGTGAAGCTGTTCAAGAGCCGGCGAAAGTTTGGCCACTCACAGCCAAAGCACGTGAAGTTCTTCCAGGGTCTGTTGCTCTTCGTATTGCTTCTGATCGTCTTGTGGACGCCCCTCCTGGTGTTTTCATCGGGTAGCCCCTCGTTCCAGGTTCCCGTTCTGACTGGTCTCAACATGAACGTCACCCTGCTCACTGGCGATTTGAGCCTCAAGAAGCCTTGGGCGAGGCCCAGCCAGAGGATGCCCCTCTTCCAGGGAGGCAACAACCGGCTTATTACAGAGGCGGAATACTCCCCCTCTTTGATCAGCAAGTACTTTTACTACCAGCAGATCCAATGCCTTGCGGTGGCCCCAGCCTCCAACGAGCTGTGGATGGCAAGCGCCCCAAGCAAGGCAAACTTCGCCGCTGACCTCGTGAAGGAGGACAAGCTGGCTTATATTTCGGTGTCCTGGTCCATGATCCGGGACCACCCCGTGTCCGCCTCCATGTGTGCCAGTACCATCTACGCCCAGCTCGACGGCCCCACAAGGGTGGATCTCTCCCTGGCGATCAACCAGAGCTCCCCAGCGAACACCACGGATGTCAAGATCCCCCTAAAGCTTCTGGACAAGTCGACCAAGCAGAGCGTGCCGGGACTTTACCGACTTTACTGGCAGCTCAATGGGTCGCCCTGCGCGGTCGTGGACCGGGTTGCTATCCTCAAGGGCGAGGACCCCTGGGTGAATTGCAACTTGATTCTCCACACCGAGGTCGACAAGAAGGACGGCTTTGCCTTCAAGAGCCAGTGGTGGGACATCGAGTGCGACGTCCCGGAGGAGGCCAAAAACAAGACGGACACCTGCTGGCAGAAGGGGAGCCGGAGCCAGCAGGGGAAGAATGGGCCCCTGCTCAAGGCCATCCTACAGGAGGTCCAGTCCGGGGTCATCGGCACCTTCTTGTCAAGCAAGGGAATCACGGGGCTATACATCACCTTTGTCTTCCTGATCGGTCGCGGTGTCAGGGGCATGGTTGCCAACAGGATCCTGCAGATCCCCCAGATGAACTTGCCGTCCATCACCAAGCTGAGGACCCTGTGCGACGACGTCAGGGACGCCAGGACCGTCTTTGACCTGGAGCTCGAGGAGCTCCTGTACCGAGCACTGATCAGGATCTACCGGTCCAGCGAGCTGCTGTACGAGATGACGCGCAAGATGGAGTAGCAGCGCGAAACGCACCAAAACAATGTAACCCAACACAGTTATAATGTATACGTATAAGCTAACATATATTCCGCACCGCGCTTGGCCCTCACCCACAGTCACTCGACCCGGCTCCGCCTCAGTCGAACGCCAGCGTACTCGAGCTGGCCCATGAGCGCGACCTGCGGCTTCTTCACGAACACGTCGACGTGGTGAACCTGGCCGAACTTTTCCAGGACCCTCTCCACGATGTCGGTGGCCAGGCTCTCGATCAGCTGGTGCCTCCTTCCCTCCACGACGACGGACTTTACTTCCTGCGCGGGGCCGGGTCGAGAGGCGGGTCAGGACGGGGAGCGCGGCAGCGGCGGGGTTGGTGTATGAGCGGACGGGGCGGCGAGCTCACCCGGTACACCGCAGAGTAGTCAACTGTGCTCGAGACGTCGTCGAGAGTTCCCGCCCGCTGAAGGCAGCAGCCTAGCTTAAGGTCCACCACGAAGTTCTGGCCCAGCTCGGCCTCCGCCGGCAACACGCCGTGCCTCGCGTAGAACGAGAGGCCCCGCAGCACGACCTCGTCGCTGCCCGCGCCCCTCCCGCTGGCGCTGCACAGGCCCCGCAACGTTGCGGCGAAAGCACCCAGCTGACGCGCCATGATGGCGCCAAAAAAAGCGAGATCCATTCCGCAAACGGATGAGGTTGTTGTTGGGAGCGAAGTTCGATCATGTTCCATGTTCGAGCCCACTCAAAGCACCATTTCCCATTTCTTTCTTTATTCCCTGTTCAAAGTGTTACGTTTTTCTGTCTGTAGAGGGCGAGGTAAACGTCGCAGCTGCCCTCCTCCCTCTCCTCCTGCCCGACCTCCCAGATCTCGTCGTCATCGCAGCAGTGCCACCTCCCACTCAAGTCCCTGACGCAAGCGGTGTAGTGCCCGCTCTGCAAGTTGTTGCCATGATGGGACACCGTGGCGAAGAGCTCGTACTCCAGGGGCGGGCCCGCGACGAGTGTGTCTCTGCCCACCACCAGGTCTTCCTCGATCTCGCACGGCTTGGTGATCTTCGTGCTGCGCCCGTCGCTGGTGTAGGTGAACCTGAGAAGCTGGATCACGAGCACCAGCGGGGGCTCCTCGATCTGCACTGTCTTCGAGGCGACGCCCTCCTTGCTGTAGTCGTCCAGGTAATCCGGCGCGGAGAACATCCTAAGGGCCTCCCGCAGGCCGGTGGCCTCCTCGGATGCGATCCCCAGCTGCAGCACGGTGAATGGCTCGATGCAGACGCTGGGTTTGGAACCCCCCACCCTCACGGTGCTCCTCAGCAGCCCGCCGAAGATCGAGCTGATCCGGGACTTCCTGCCCTCGTCCAGCACCCCATCGTGCCTTCGAGTGACGCTGGACTTGTTATTCCTCCCCACTTCCTCCCACTCGTCGCCGAGTCCGCCGCTGATCTCGGGCGCGGCACCGTCCGCTGAGGGTCCGCCGAGGTGCCCCCCCGGGCCGCACTCTTCCACGGCCTTGGCCCTCAGCGCGATCATCTCCTCGTGAAGTTGGTCCAGGGCGTGAAGGAGGAACTCCTGAGCGTCCTGCTGGGGCAGGGACTGGGGCGTGGTGTACCCAGGGCCGCTAGTCATGGCGCAGAACCTCTCCAAGATCTTCTCGAACGGTGTGGGGTAGAACGACGCGCCCCGGGAGCCCGAGACCGACGGCAGCGAGGTTCCCCGGCGCGCCAGCTCCTCGACCGAGGCGCCCACGACCACGGACCTGGAGAAGTCCACGAACCCCTGCAGGACGGGCGCCGCCTTGTCCGGAAACCGGCACCCGTCGAGCTCAAAGAAGACGTTCCTCACGTCCCTGCACGCTAGGATCGCGTGCAGGACCGAGTTCAGGAAGCACGTGTTCCCGTAGTTGTACAGGCCGTGCGGAACGTACTCGGTGGGAGCGAGGGTGGCGAGGCCAGGAGAGTCCGCGGCGAAGAGGTCCCTACACTTCCGCTTGTCCCAAGACTCCGACCGGCCGCCCCAGGCCGGGACCTTCGCCGCGGCAGGCGGTGAGATCCCCGCGTCCCCCCGCGCCGCCCCACGCCCCTCGGACTCCGGCTCAACCGGTCGCCGGCGGGGAGGGGCCTCGGCCTCGCGCTCGCCCCCCCCACCCCCCCCACCACCGACCTCCAGCCGAAGCAGCTCCCCGAACCTGAGGCACAGTTCGGGCGGGGCGAAGACGGACCGCGACGCGCACGCCCTCGCCAGCCATGCTGACTCCTCGGGAGAGAAGTTCCCGAACCTCACCACGCTCATCGCACGGCCCTCGCACCGGTTGGCTGTCGCCTTTGGCACCTTGGCCTGCTGGGCCTCAAAAGAGGCTCGCTGCGATTTTCCATTAGGATATTTCCAATCGGGAATGTTATGGGAAAAATGCCCCCCGGGGCTTGGGCGGGCGGCGGCGGCGGACCGCCCCGTTTAGATTTCGCGTGTAACACAGAAACGCAGGTCCGGAAAGAGGGAGCCGGGGTGAGAGCAAAGCCGAAGGAACGAGAGCGAGCGCCACCTGCCAAAGCAGTGCGCTTAAGGTAGACGAGACCTTAGTAGGTGAGTGTCGGCGAAGAATCCCGAGCGGGGCGAAAGGATCTCCACGACGTCGGCGCGCCCCCGGTCGACAGCGCGCGGAGCGAGAGCGAGCGAGAGAGGGACCGAGGGGGCCGTCCGTCGTCGCGACTGATGCTTTTCGGTGTGCCCTGCGCCCGGTGTTTTTGGCGACTCCCTCTCTGGCGCGCCCTCCGCTCGTTCGAGGCGCGGGCTTCCTCGCGCGTGTGCCAAGTGCCCAAACCTCTGACACCCTTTCCTCCTTTCCTTTGGTCCGCGATCCTCCACAGTCGTCAAAGAGCTATTTCGCGGGAGTCGAGTTGGCCTTGAGTCGACGCGTTTGAGTACTCCTACCCCAGTCAGTACCACCACCACCAGCAACCATGCTGATTTCCAAGAAGAACAGGATCGAGATCTACAAGTACCTCTTCCGTGAGGGCGTCTTGTACGCGGAGAAGGACTTCAACCTGCCAAAGCACCCCTCCATCGATGTGCCTAACTTGCACGTCATCAAGCTCATGCAGAGCTTGAAGTCCAAGGAGCTCGTCACCGAGCAGTTCGCCTGGAGGCACTTCTACTGGTTCCTGACCAACGAGGGAATCGAGCACCTCAGGGATTACCTTAACTTGCCTTCCGAGATCGTGCCAAACACCCTGAAGAAGTCCACCAGGAACATGGAGCGCAGGCCTATGGGAGACAGGCCACCAAGGAGGTTCCAGGACCGCGGCGACAGGGACGGCTACAGGGGCGCCCCAGGCGGAGGATACGGAAGGGGTGCTGGCATGGACAAGGGAAGCGCTCCAGGCAACTTCCAGCCTGGCTTCGGAAGAGGAGGAGCCCCACCTGCCCCTCAGTAAGGAGCCAAAGACTGTGGGGATGCCGAGGAACCTCGAGTTCGTTTTGGACACGCCCCTTTAAACCCTCTGGTACTTATAACAGTTAGTCTAGATAAAAAACAACGCCAGGATCTTCAACCCTAACCTCTCCCTGCACCTCACGGGTGGTGGGCCACGATCTTCTCCCTGTGAAACAGGAGGAGCGCCTCGTGTTCCAGCGCGAAGCTGTGGTGCGGGTCCGACCCGAACTCCCTACTCGAGTGGAAGCGGTGGTTCTCAAAGTAGTGCCAGTTCGGAACCTTCTCCTTGAACGCAGTCGTGCCCACGCCGTAGATGTCCAGCGAGTCGCACATCTGGAGCAGAAAGTAGGTCCCGACCCACCCGCTCGACGGGGACCCCTTCCCCGGGTAGGCCTTCCCCCTGACGGCCTCCATCCTCCTCTTCAGCTCCCTCAGCGTGTTCCCCGCACTGTTCACCGCCTCCCTGGAGAGCAGCATGGACGTCACGTCCCTCCTCTTGTGGCGCAGCTTGCCGGCGATCCTCAGAAAGGCCCGCCAGTCCGTCCGGCTCACGACTAGGGTCACGTCCTTCTCCAGCTGGAGCTTGTTGCTCGAGGTGTACGCTTGGGCCCACTTGCTGTTGATCAGGCGGAACGTTGTCTTCTTTCCCACGTGCTTCTCGAAGCCCACGGTGGTGGCCTGGTTGAGTCGCATGACCGCGTCGTGGGCGTCAATGTCCGCACCGTGCGACTTCTTCAGCAGGCTTCTGGCGTTCCCCACCAGGGCGCACGTCCGGAAGCGCCTGCTTGGCTTGCCGTCCTCCGGGACGAGCTCCCGCTGGGCCTCGCTCAGGGACACCTTGTGCGGGCCCTTCTTCGAGGAACCGGAGTGGGTCTCCCCGATGGTCGACTGGCTGGCGAAGAGCTTGTGCAGAGCGTCCTCGCCCATGATGTAAGTCAAGTTGGTCATGATGGAGTCGGCCTGCTCCCCAGTGAACGGCAGGGCATCCCCCTCCTCCTCGCTGCCGTCGGGCGCAGGCCCCTGCCTCTCAACCTCCGGTTCCGTTTCCGAGGACCCCACATCCACCTCCAGCTCTCCCGTCTCCGCGTCGGAAACCCCGGTTTCCGCCTCGGAGTCGTCCCGCGACCCGTCGCTCCGCGCCAGGCTGGCTTGCCTTGGGGGTCCTCTTCGCCTGCGCTTCCTCCTGGGCGGTCTCACCGCGACCCGGTGATCAGGAGGTTTTGGTGCGTTCGTGACGACTGTCATGGGCCCCTCGGCCTCCCTCACGCCGTCGTGGAGGAAGTTCTCCGCGGCGAGCGCCTGCAGTCTCTCTTTCTCCTCGTCCAGCGGCTCCTGCGCATTGTCGTCTTGGTCGAGAAACCCGTGAGAGAGAAAATCCACCTCTTGCTCAAACACGCCCCTGACTTGGTGGGCCTGCCGGTAGAGGGAAAGCCCGCACAGCACGAGCCCCGCGATCAGGATCACGAGGACGCGCTTGCCGGACAGCACCCGGCTACGGCCCCGCCGCTCCACCATCGCCTCAGGGCCGTCCCCCGACCCCCCCCCCCCCCCACCCCCCACCCCCCCCCCCC
>Ga0160423_10001013_pt1 | contig 23301 bp, 23 predicted proteins | sample CRUFie14St8metaG_FD_108191 | JGI IMG/M metagenome (GOLD analysis project Ga0160423, IMG submission 108191) | Marine microbial communities from the Costa Rica Dome - CRUD Field 142mm St8 metaG | ecosystem: Environmental > Aquatic > Marine > Oceanic > Photic zone | place: Costa Rica: the Eastern...
AATATGGGTGTTTGCCGAAATTATTGCACCATCTTTAGATATCTTTGGTTTGCCAGATGAGTCAGTTGCATACCCTCCCGCCTCTCTAACCATAAGAATTCCAGCGGCGATTTCCCACAACCTTGCATTACTCTGTAACGAAGCGTCAATACGACCCGCCGCCACATACGCTAAATCTAGTGCCTCTGACCCGAAGTTTCTCGTGCTGTTAACAGTACCCAAAAGTTTTTCAGAAATGCCTAAGCTTTTGTTGTCGCCAATATGGTCTATGCTTAAAAAACATGTCGATAAGTGCCTTCGTTCAGAAACTCGTAGGCGTGTATCATTTAAATACGCTCCCAAACCCTTTTCGCTCCAAAAGAGCTCATCCCTTGTCGCGTCGTAGATCACACTGGCTACAACTTGTTGATCTTCTTCTAAGGCTATAGAAACTGCCCAATGAGGTATTCCATGCGAAAAATTTTTTGACCCGTTCAAGGAATCAACTATCCAGATTCTATTTTTTTGGTCGTTACTTTTGATCAATCCCCCACCTTTTACGAGTATTCCATAGTCGGGGCGAGCAAAAGATAACTCGTCAAGCAATTTTCGTTTAGACTTGTCGTCAGCGGATTTGACGAAATTTTCTGGGCCTTTGCGAGAAGTCTGAAGTTGTTCAACTTCGCCAAAATCTCTCAGTAGATTCCGCGAGGCTTTGTAGCATGCTTTGGCCATGACGTTGATTATCGCGGTTCGCGTTGCCATTGGCTCTCCATCAAGTTGGTCAAAAGGTTAGTCTTTAGCCCGTTCTACGTATGAACCATCTTCGGGCTTAATTATCACACGGGTACCCGCCTCAATGTGGGGTGGAACCATAATTTTGGCACCATTTTCTAATACAGCAGGCTTATATGACGAAGATGCTGTCTGTCCCTTTACGACTGCATCGGCTTCAACCACTTCATAGGCGGCCGTATCCGGTAAAACTACGGACAAGGGATCGCCGTCAAATGACTCGATCATGACCTCCATTCCATCTTGAAGGAAAGTGGCTTGGTCTCCAAGAATTGAGACGTTTATTTCTAATTGCTCATAAGTTTCTGCGTCCATGAAAGTTAAGATATTGTCCTCTCGAAATAAAAACTGAGCCTTTTGTTGATCTAAACGTACACGTTCAACTTGTTCATCAGCTCTAAATCTTTCGTTCAGTTTACTTCCGTTGCGCAAGTCTTTTAGCTCAACTTGATTAAACGCGCCTCCTTTTCCAGGTTTTACCGCCTGAGTCTTTACGGCAACCCATAATCGCCCGTTATGTTCTATAACATTGCCAACCCGTAGAGCATTACCGTTAATCTTCATGCTTATGCCTTCAATCAATTTTCAAAGAAAATCATTATGTTTTTGTTTTCTAACAGTTGACCTCTGGGGTGTCTACGGCCGTTTTGGAGAATCTGCGGTTTTACAATATGTCAGCTAGGAAAGCTGCCGTGTCTGACATCCTAGTGGAAAAGCCCCACTCATTATCGTACCAAGCAAGAACTCGAACTAAGCCGCCCTCAAGCACTTGTGTTTGATTTAGGTCGAAGGTGGAACTATTCGGATTATGGTTAAAATCAACTGATACAAGGGGTTCATCGTTTATCCCGAGTATCCCCCTCAGTGGGCTATTGTTGGCTGCTTCAATCATCGCTGAGTTAATTTCTTCTACATTAGTAGGCCGTTTAGGCATGAATTTTAAATCAATTAAGCTGACATTGGATGTTGGGACGCGAATAGCAGCACCGTCTAGTTTCCCCGCTAATTCAGGTAAGACCAATCCGACAGCTTTAGCTGCTCCGGTCGATGTTGGAACCATTGAGGACGCGGCACCGCGTGCCCGACGAAGGTCGCCATGAAACGTATCGAGTGTTGGTTGGTCGCCGGTATAAGAATGCACTGTCGTCATATAACCGGTTTCTATTCCGACGGTATTATTTAGCACGTACGCTACTGGGACTAAGCAATTAGTAGTGCATGAAGCACTCGAAATCACCTCGTGTTCCTTAGTAATTTTATCGTGATTAACACCAAAGACGATAGTAATGTCAGCATTTTTTGCCGGTGCGGAGACTATCACGCGTTTTGCACCTCCTTCTATATGCCGAGCAGCTCTCGCTCTATCTGTAAATATACCTGTGCACTCCATAACGATATCCACGTCTAGTTCTTTATGGGGAAGTTGTTTGGGATCCCGTTCTGAGGTAAACTTTATTGGTCCAAAACCGATATCTATAGCATCTTCTTGTACAGAAATTTCACCGGGGAATCGCCCATGATTACTATCCCATTTGAGAAGATGCGCGTTTGTAGCAACGGTGCCTAAATCATTAACCGCAACTACCCTAAGGTCTTCTCTTCTGCTTTCAAAAATCGCCCGTAGGACCAATCTACCTATTCGTCCAAATCCATTGATAGCGATATTTGTGGTCATTCTTAAATCTCCAAAAATTTTTAAGAGGAAACAAACTTTTTAGTTGCAACCTTAATTATTTCTTCGGCCGTTATTTGATAATGATTGAATAGATCTTTAGCTGGCGCAGACGCTCCAAAGCTATCCATCCCTATGAACCCGCCTGATCTACCAAGCAACTTGTCCCAACTTTGTTGAACACCAGCTTCAACGACAATTACATTGGATTCAGGCGTTATTACTGAATTCTGGTACTTTTCGCTCTGAACGTTGAAAATATCTAGGCATGGCATTGACACGACACAGGTCGGAATACCCTCGTTTTCTAGTTTTGTTTGTGCCTCCAACGCAATGGATACCTCAGAACCCGTTGCTATAATAGTAACTTTTGTATTTTTTTGCGAAGACTGCTTTATTATGTAGCCTCCCCTTGAGCAAAGATTGTCGGTTTTATTCTCGTGACGAACTAAAGGCAAGTTTTGACGTGAGAGGGCGATAATGGACGGGGTTTGGCTAGTTCGAAGTGCATGTTCCCAGCATTCTAGGGTTTCCACAGCATCTGCAGGTCGATAGACATTTAGGTTTGGTATCGACCTCAAGGCACTTAAATGCTCTACTGGTTGATGAGTTGGACCGTCCTCACCCAGCCCAATCGAGTCGTGGGTCATGACATAAATTACCCTAAGTTTCATGAGTGCGGAAAGCCGTATGGATGGTCTGCAATAATCAGTAAAAACTAAAAAAGTACCTCCGTAAGGTATTACGCCCCCGTGAAGCGACATGCCATTCATTGCTGCGGCCATCGCATGTTCTCTGACCCCGTAGTGAACGTAGTTACCGGTCGGGTTGTCTTTGCTTGATGTCTGATGATCAACAGTTTTTGTATTATTCGATCCAGATAGATCTGCCGAGCCACCCATTAAGCATGGCATCGCTTGGGTAAGGACTTCTAGTGTTTTTTGAGAAGCAACTCTAGTTGCAATATTTGGTTTAGCATTAACGAGCTTAATTTTATAATTCTCTAAAGTTTTTAACACATCGCTGTTTAGCTCTACCTTTAGAGTATCTTTAAAACTTTGTTTTTGTCCCTTCTCTAGCTGGCTTAACCGGTCCTGCCACGCCTTCTCCTCTTTAGCTCCTCGTTCACCTAACTTTTTCCAAGCGATAATGATAGATTCAGGTATCACAAACGGTTCTTCAGACCAATTTAAAGTCGATCTCACCAGTTCGATTTCCTCTGCGCCGAGTGGAGCGCCATGGCAGGCAGCTGTTCCGCCTTTATTTGGTGAGCCAAAGCCTATCTGTGTTTTGAATGCTAAAAAAGATGGCTTTGGAGAAGCTTTGGCTTCAGAAATCGCCGATCTTATAGCATAAAAATCGTGACCATCGGCCGAAGCTGTGTGCCAGCCGTAAGCCTTAAACCGTGCTATATGATCGTCAGATACTGTTAAATCAGTTGATCCATCTATTGATATTCCATTGTCATCGAAGAGAACTATTAGCTTCCCAAGCTTTTGATGTCCCGCTAACGACGCCGCTTCATGGCTTATCCCTTCCATAAGACAACCGTCTCCTACGATACAATATGTATTGTGATCGACAATCTCATCACCAAATTTAGCGGCCAGCTGTCTTTCAGCCATTGCCATCCCTACTGCATTTGCGAAACCTTGGCCAAGCGGGCCTGTAGTCGTTTCCACTCCATCAAGCTCTCCATATTCGGGATGGCCTGCTGTTTTGGATCCAAATTGCCTAAAGTTTTTAATCTCGTCTAAAGAAATATCTGAATAGCCGGTGAGGTATAGCAACGCATATATAAGCATTGAGCCGTGGCCTGCCGACAAAACAAATCTGTCTCTATCGACCCATTTTGGATTTTTTGGGTCAAATTTGAGAAATTCTGCAAAAAGAAGAGTTGCAACGTCTGCCATGCCCATTGGCATGCCTGGGTGTCCAGAGTTTGCAGCTTCAACTGCGTCTATAGTTAGTACCCTAATAGCATTTGCCATTCTAGAGTATTTATTTGCATCTAAGTTTTTATTGATCACTTTTAGCGACGCTCCTCCACTAAGGTTTTCCAGGATGGTCAATCGACGATAGGGACAATGTCGTATGTTTGGCATTTTGAATAATGCAATTGGTCCGCGTTGTCCATCTTGATAAGCTTAATTCTTTTCGTGCACTTGGTTGACGATAAAGCTATTTTCTACATAATCCAAGAAAAGCTTACAAACAAGAAGCGTAACCGGGAAAGCTATAAATGACTGGTGTTGATGAAGCTGTTAATAGTCTCAAGCAAGTTGTTCTGGAACTTGAGCAAAAAATGCAATCGCGAACAGTTCGTGGGGTCGAGCAATTACAACAAACTGATGAGCTGAAAACTGCTTTATCTAGACAACATGAATTGGAAGAGGCATTGTTAAGTGTAACAAATTCCTTAGATAGTATTATAGGCAAATTGATAGATCTAGCGGAGGATTGATCGTTGGCTCAGGTTGATGTTTCAGTTAACGGACAGTCTTACAGAATAGCCTGTGAGGATGGGCAAGAGGACCGATTAGTTGACCTAGCAGCCATGGTTGATGAAAAGGTTATAGAGTTAGTTAACCAAATAGGCCAGGTGGGCAGCAACCGCTTATTGGTTATGGCAGCATTGATTATAGCCGATGAGTTAGTCGATTTGAAAAATGAAGTGGGTTCCTCGCGAGAACTAGAGGATAAAATTAAACAGGAAAATATGGTGCTCACTTTGCAAGAAATAACAAAAAGAATAGAAAATATTGCTGACGAGGTCGAACAAGCGTAGATTTAGATCGAACGGTTGCTGGACGATGCGACAGGTTGATATATCTCTGGGGCTATAATCAATCCTTTGGGAGCTACCGCTGTCGAGGTCGTGGCCTCGATATAGTGGCACCCACCTGTATTCACAGGCCACAGAGGATACTCTTTGCCAACGGTCGATTTGGCTTCCGTTCGACCCCATTCGAACAAAAAATTAGGGTTTTGGTTCAGAACAAATTTTGAAAATACAGGAATTAAAAAAGAGGCTACGCGAGAAGGCAACCTTAAACAGGGGCGAAATTAGCAATGAGGTTGCTGCTGAAGCCGCAGATGCAATAGCAGCACGTTTCTTTGGGACTTGGGCTCCCGGGCGTTCTAAAGTGATCGCCGTCTATTGGCCCATAAAGAGTGAAATTAATATCCGACTTCTTATTGAAAAACTATACCGAGCTGGCTGTGATATTGTTCTTCCGGAAGTCGTGGCTTCAAGTAAGGTACTTTTATTCAGAAAATGGACGCCGGAAGCTCAGATGACAAAGGGAAGTTATAAAACGTCTGTTTTGACAGCAAATGCCGCTGTGATGGAGCCCGACTGGATTTTAGTACCCTTATTAGCTTTCGACTCAGAGAGATTTCGACTGGGTTACGGCGGGGGTTATTATGACGCTACGTTAAGTCATTTAGCAAAAAAGAAAGAGATTTTTACGATTGGTGTTGCTTATGATGTCCAAGAGTTTGACGCTGTACCAAAAGAAAGTTCTGATTTCCAGTTAGATGCCATACTAACAGAAAAAAAGGTCATACAAAAAGAGGAAAAATACTAATGCGTTTGATGTTTCTTGGTGATATCGTTGGCCAGACTGGTCGCACGGCTGTGATGGAGAAGCTGCCTGAATTAAAAAAGTCTCTTGAGCCCGATTTTGTTGTCGTAAATGGGGAAAACGCGGCTGGCGGATTTGGTATAAATATAGAAATAGCTGATAATCTTTTTGCTTCTGGTGTAGATGTAATTACGACTGGAAATCATGTTTGGGACCAACGAAACATCCTAGAATATCTTGATCGAGAGCCTCGTATACTTCGACCTATTAATTACCCGGAAAATACGCCAGGTAAAGGGGCAGGCCTGTTTCAAACGACCGATGGCCGCCGTATCCTAGTTGTAAATGTAATGCTCAGATTATTTATGGACCCATTGGATGATCCTTTTCAGGCAATAGAGCTTATAATTGAAGATAGTCCTCTGGCAGGCGGTGCAGATTTTATCTTCATAGATATGCATGGGGAAGCTTCAAGTGAAAAGATGGCTTTTGGGCACAATTTTGACGGACGTGTGACGGCCATACTTGGAACACATACACATGTTCCCACTGCTGATCAGATGATTCTTGCTGCGGGTACGGCCTATCAAACTGATGTTGGAATGTGTGGGGATTACGACTCCGTAATTGGGATGAAAAAAGACACACCGGTGAAAAGATTTGTATCGAAACTGCCGGGCTCACGTCTGGAACCAGCGGATGGAGAAGCCACTATTTGTGGTGCCATAGTAACCAGTGACGATAGGACGGGGTTGGCAACGAATATAGAGCTTATAAGGGTTGGTGGGGTTCTCAGCCAATCAATGCCTGATCGGTAATAAAGTTGGACTTTAGCTTGTTTGAGTTTTGCTCGCGTACTAAATGAAAATATTAATTGAAATAATCTTACGCAAAGAGCATTCCAATAACTCAAAAAGAGGTTGCGAAAATGCTCGATCAATTAGCCCGTATCCTACCCTTAATATTAATGACGAAATTCTGAAAAAGTCAGCCTCTAAGCTTATCGAAACCAATCCTTATCGGTTGCATAGGACTTGTATTCAATGATGCCTTGTACCCTCATTATGGATAAATACGCTGGATCTCGGTTTGACAATTCGGAACAAAAATAAAGAAACTTGACAATCGGTTAAGGTCCGACCGTCATGCGGACGGCAGTGGGTATGTGCCAAGAGCAGCTCTTATTGAGGCATTTAGAAAGACAGGGCTAAAGCCACAAATCTCTCAGAGGTGTTCCCAGCACTAGATTTGATATAGATATTTTAAAAGTACCACAAAGTGAAGCTGTAATAGAGTATAGGCATTTTGATTTTTATATAGTTTTGAGTTTCTTAAAAACTCTCGTCCTAGCAATGTTGAAACACATCAGGTCAGATTTGTACCAAAAGACAAAAACAAAAATGCAACAAACTAAGCTCTATCGCGAGGTTGGTGTCAAAAACTAAGAACTAAATTCGCCGATGTTTAAGGAAAGTCGGTGGCGCATCGCGGTGCTAGGATGCCTAATCATAATAAAGCCATATTTGAGCTATAACTTTGGTGTTTTTATTCCTCCTAACACAAGATATAGTGTATTAACTTTATTGAATAACGACTATTTGTAAACTCATTCGGGCTTGAGAAGATGGCGGGACATTCACAATTTAAAAACATCATGCATCGAAAGGGGGCGCAAGATAAGAAACGTGCTAAAATTTTCACACGTCTGATCCGAGAATTAACCGTGGCGGCAAAAGCTGGCGCTGATCCAGATTCAAACCCGAGGCTACGAACAGCTATAGCCGCGGCAAGGGCGGCAAATATGCCTAAAGATAATATTGATAGGGTGCTCAAGAAAGCCACTGGAGGTGGAGAAGAAACGAATTATGAAGAAATTCGGTATGAGGGTTATGGCCCTGGCGGGGTAGCGATTATTGTTGATGCTCTCACAGATAATCGAAACCGTACAGCGTCGGAAGTTCGAGCAGCTTTTAATAAATATGGCGGAAATTTAGGTGAGACCAACAGCGTTGGTTTTATGTTTGATAGAATAGGGTTGATATCATACCCAAAAGATTTGGGCTCAAGTGAGGCAGCTTTCGAGGCCGCAGTTGAATCAGGGGCCTTAGATGTCGAAGCAACCCAGTCAGGCTATGAGTTTATCTGCAGTACGGATGAATTCAATAACGTGCGGGAATATTTGGAAGACGAATATGGTCCACCGGAATCAGCTGGTTTGTCCTGGAAGCCGCAAAGCACGGTCGAGTTGTCTGCAGATCAAGCCAGCACTCTTTTAAAATTATTAGATGTGTTGGACGACAATGATGACGTTCAGTCGACTGCCGCAAACTTTGAGATTAGTGATGAGGTTATGGAAAAGCTTACGAATTAGGGCATGTTGGGTAAAGTGACAAAAGAAAATTATACCAGAATACTTGGCCTTGATCCAGGATTGCGTCGCGCCGGGTGGGGAATTGTAGATTACGATGGCAATACTATTCGTCACGTTGCCCACGGCACCATAATGCCTTCATATAAACTAGAACTTGTAGAGCGGCTCGTTGTTCTACACCAAGACCTTCTAAAGGTAGTTGAAGACTTTAAACCTGCTACAGCCGCTGCAGAAGAGACATTCGTAAATCAAAATGGTGCTTCTACTTTGAAGCTTGGTCTTGCCAGAGGTGCGCTATTACTCGCGCCAGCATTATCCAACATCGCAATAACCGAATATGCTCCTAATCGAATTAAAAAGTCATTGGTCGGGGTGGGTCACGCCAGTAAAGATCAAATAAAGATAATGGTTGGCAAACTTTTACCAAGAATAAATGTAACTTCCGCTGACGCTGCTGATGCACTCGCCGTAGCCATTTGTCATGCGCACTATCAAGGAATGGGTCTAAGGCTTCAGAGCGCCAATGACAAAAACCTTCGAAGAAAGTCGACCAAAGCAATTTCTAATGGAATGAATGAACTAATAAATCGTGCATTAATCAAGGAAGCCCTGCGATGATAGGCAAGTTAACGGGTCGCCTTGATACCGTTAGTGATCATAGTGCTATTATTGACGTTGCTGGTGTTGGATATTCCGTATTTGCGTCAAGTCGAACACTTAGCCAGCTTGGTAGCGTTGGAGACGTTGTTACAGTTTTGGTTGAGACGCATGTTCGAGAAGACCACATACATTTATACGCATTTTATTCAGATGATGAAAAGCGCTGGTTTCAAACGCTGCAAACGGTTCAAGGTGTTGGTTCCAAAGCTGCTCTTGCAATACTGAGCGTGTTAGATTCAGACGGTATTATGAATTCCCTTCTGAGTGAAGATAAAACAATGTTTGTTAGAGCAGAAGGGGTTGGCCAAAAACTTGCCTCAAGGATTATCTCCGAACTAAAGGACAAAGTAGATGGGGTTTCTTTAGGCAATCTTAGCAATACTGAAATAAACAAAAATCAAGATACTGCACTATTAGCAGACGCAATCTCAGCAATGGTGAATCTAGGTTTTAGCCGTTTTGAAGCGCAAAAAGCGGTATCTCAAGCTAGCAGCGAACCAACGAACACTGAAACACTGGATAAGCTTGTAGCCGCCACGCTCAAGGAGCTAGCTTCGTGAGTAAACAGAATACAAGAAACAAGAATGAAAACGAGCGTATCGTCAACCCGGGAGTCGCTGACGACGATTATCAAAATAGCTCCTTGCGACCTCAGAGTTTGGAAGAGTTTATAGGCCAAAAGCAAATCAGAGGCAATTTGCGCGTTTTTATAGATGCTGCGAAAGGTCGCCAAGAAGCGATGGATCATGTCTTGCTGCATGGGCCCCCAGGTTTGGGAAAGACAACATTAGCGCAGATTATAGCTCGTGAATTAGGCGTTAATTTTAGAATGACGTCGGGTCCCACCATTACAAAGGCTGGCGATTTATCGGCTCTATTGACTAACCTATCACCTAAAGATGTTTTGTTTATCGACGAAATCCATCGTTTGAATCCAACTATAGAAGAAGTACTTTATCCCGCAATGGAGGACTTTCAGTTAGACTTGATGATAGGAGAGGGGCCCGCAGCTCGATCATTGAGGATAGATCTACCGCCATTCACTTTAATTGCCGCTACAACTCGTTCTGGCTTGATAACGACCCCACTGAGAGATCGTTTTGGAATTCCAATGCGATTGCAGTTTTATGCCGAAGATGAGTTAGAAGAAATAATCAAGCGAGCAGCCGACAAATTATCGTTCAATATAACAACCGATGGTGCAAACGAAATAGCAAGGCGTTCAAGAGGTACGCCAAGGGTCGCAGGGCGCTTATTACGTCGCGTCAGAGATTTTGAAGGAGTTCTTTTTAGTGAAGTGATTGACGCAAAAGCTGCTGATTCAGCATTGGGGCGACTAGAAGTTGATAACCTGGGTTTGGATGCTATGGATAAACGTTATTTAAATTGTATAGCCAGAAACTACTCTGGGGGTCCTGTCGGGGTTGATACACTGGCTGCGGCTCTCTCTGAACAAAGAGATGTTATAGAGGAAGTTATTGAACCATATCTCTTGCAGCAAGGATTTATCGATAGAACTCCAAGAGGTAGAGTACTGTCCCCAAATGCGTATGACTACCTCGGGCTAAAGCCGAATAAAAAACAAGCTCAGCTTGATATGATGTCAAATGATGAGCAGGATATTTATTAGTCTATTAGGTCTGATACTTATGATGAATAAAATAAGTTTAGCAGATATACCTTGGTCTAATGGGGTGCACAATTTTAGAGCGAGGATTTATTATGATGCTACTGACGCAGGTGGTATTGTTTATCACACAGAATATCTAACTATCGCAGAACATGCTAGGACAGAAGCGCTTCGAGCTCTTGGATTGTATCAAAGTCGTTTGACTAGGGATCAAAATGTTTTGTTAACGGTTCGTCGGTGCAGCGTTGAATATATCACCCCTGCTTATTTGGATGATTTGGTCGAAGTACGAACCAGTTTTAATAGCTTTACAGGTGCTAGGATTTTTCTTGAGCAAACTATCCATAGAATTAACGAAAAAAAAGCAACAGATGATCTGCTCGTTTCCATAGAGACGGAAATTGCATGCGTCAGCGCAATGGGAAAGGCAAAGCGTTTGCCAAAAGAGTTAAAAGAAGCCATCTCGGGCAAATTAATCAAGAACGAATTTTAGAAATGGTGGTCTAAATGGAGCAAGCTATTGTAGATAGTGTTCAATTAGGAGGATCGGTAGACAAAGACCTCTCCATAATGGGCTTATTTTTAGCCGCTGATCCAGTAGTAAAAGTGGTGATGCTAGGTCTTATAGTAGTTTCTATTTTTAGCTGGACGGTAATTTTTGATAAAATTCTCAAATTAAGGGGATTGAGGACTCACGTTAGAGCTTTTGAAGATAGTTTCTGGTCTGGTGGATCTATTGAAGAGCTTTACGACAGAATAGGAAACAATCCGCTTGATCCAATGTCTTTAGTTTTCTCAGAAGCAATGAGAGAATGGAGAAACTCTAAGGATCTTGCGCGGAAGAGTGAGGAGGCAAGAGGTAGCCTCCGAGTGCGTATTCAGCAAATAATGAACCTCACTATAGATCGCGAAATGGAACGTCTAGAGAAAAATATGTCGTTCTTAGCATCTGTTGGGTCTACCGCACCCTTTGTTGGTCTTTTTGGAACAGTTTGGGGTATAATGGACGCCTTCCAAGCCATTGCGGCGACTAAAACGACAGCATTATCGGTGGTCGCTCCTGGTATTGCAGAAGCTTTATTCGCAACGGCGTTAGGATTAATTGCCGCGATACCCGCTGTAGTGGCATACAATAAAATTAGTCATGACCTTGACCGTTTTGCGCAAAACCTAGAGGGATTTGCGGCAGAATTCATTTCTATACTCTCACGAAACTTAGACAAGGGAGCGTAATATTGGGGATACAGACTAGTAACCGGACAGCCGAGCGGAGAAAAAGATCCCGGCCAATGAGCGAAATCAATGTTACGCCTTTCGTAGACGTAATGTTGGTACTTTTAGTTGTCTTTATGGTTACAGCTCCCCTTCTTGTTCTAGGGATCCCCGTCCAACTGCCAAAAGTAAGTAAAGAGTATATAATTGCCGATGATGACACACCGTTAAATGTTGAAGTTGATGAAGATAAACGTATCTACATAAACAAAAAAGAAATACTGCTGCCTTCATTGGCACCCCAATTAGCTCAAATGAAGTCGGCAAACCCAAAAGTCAAAGTGCACCTGAGAGGGGACGCGCGACTGAATTACGGAGCAATAGCGGTGGTGGCTGGTGAAATAAGGAATGCTGGAATTCAGGTTATTGCGTTAAGAACAGATCTAGCAAACCTTAGGAGTGAAATTGAAGCGTTTCCAAAACAAAACGTTCAATAACCCCAGAGAATTTGGATGAAACTCGGGTTTATATCATCTGGTGCATTACACCTATTAGTAGTTTTAATAGTTTGGCTTGGATTACCGCATATAAAACGCGACCCACCGAAACTGGATAGGTTAATTTTTGTAAAATTAGCTGATGTAGCAAAAGTTACTAATCTCCCGCCAGAGATGGACACTCAGCCAAAGAAAAAGAGCAAGATCAAATCGCCAAATACGAAACAATCTGCAAAACAAAAAAGGGCTTCGTCTCAAGAAAACAAAAAGCCTCAATTAGTTAGAGATAAAACTGTTCCTGTACCTGAGGCGAAGCCACGTAAACGGCCGAAGCCTGCAAAATTGAAAGCTACCAAACCTAAAGCGAAGCCGAAACCGCGTCCGATTGTTAAAGTAAGAAAGAGACCAAAACCGACGAAACGCCCTATAAAAAAGCAGTTCTCTAGTCTTTTGAAAAACCTGAAAAAAGAAAAAATAGATCAAAGGAAGCGTATTGAAAATAAATCGATAGGAGATAGATTGAGGAAATTATCCAAAGGCCGCAGTAGTGGCGACTTTCGGGAAGATCGAAAAGTGACAATGAGTGAAATAGATGTGCTTCGTCAGCAAATTGCTGGGTGTTGGAATATTGCTGCGGGCGCTCGTCAAGCTGAAGCACTGAGCGTTGAAATTGAGATGAGAATGAACCCAGACGCAACCGTTAGAACCGCTCGAGTTGTGGATGGAACTAGAATGAACTCTGACCCGTTTTTCCGAGCAGCAGCTGAGAGTGCTTTGCGTGCTCTGAGCCACCCAGACTGCATTCCCCTAAAGCTGCCAGTTGGAAAATATGAGGTTTGGAAATCATTTACCTTCAACTTTGATCCAAAAAATATGTTACAGTGATTCGGGAAGGCTTCTTTTTTATGGAGACTAGTTTGTTACGTTTAGAGTATCTAAAGATTCGGACATTTTGTTTGTATTTTGCTGCTTTTTACCTGATATGCCAGAGCAGCCACGCGGAGTTAAGGATAGACGTAACACAAGGGCGTGCTGATCCTATGCCAATCGCGGTTACAATTTTTAAAACAGATGAGATTAAAAATGAGAATCTTGGAAAGAAAATCTCAACCGTTATATCAGCGAATCTGGAGCGTTCAGGCTTATTTGCACCGATAGATCCAAAAGCCTTTCTAGAAACATCAATAGAAATGGATCTGCGTCCTCAATTCGGAAATTGGCGTGTTCTTAATGCTCAGGCAATGGTCCACGGAGCCGTAAACATTAATGCCGACGGTCGATTAAACGTTCAATTTCGTCTCTGGGATGTTTTTGCTGAGCAACAAATGGTAGGAAATGCATATTTTACTACTCCGAAGAATTGGCGGCGTGTGGCACACATTATTTCTGATTTAATTTATAAAAGAATCACCGGGGAGGATGGCTATTTTGATACTAGAATAGTTTACATCTCGGAGAGCGGTGACTCGGATAATCGAGTTAAAAGATTAGCAATTATGGACCAAGATGGGGCTAACCATCGTTTTCTAACTGATGGATCAGACCTTGTACTGACACCAAGGTTCTCCCCAACAATGCAGGAAATTACCTACCTAGCCTACTACAATAGAAAACCGAGAGTTTATATCTTCAACATTGATACTGGCCAGCAAGAAGTTCTGGGCGACTTTCCCGGTATGACGTTTGCTCCCAGGTTTTCCCCCGATGGATCGAAAGTTATTATGAGCCTCGCAAAAAATGGGGTTACGAATATTTACACAATGGATTTGGCGACAAGAAGAGTTCGACAACTAACCCAGAGTCCCTCTATTGATACATCTCCAACATATTCTCCAGATGGATCTCGGATAGTCTTTAATTCTGATAGAGGCGGCACGCAACAGCTATATGTTATGAATTCAAACGGTCGCGAGGTTAAAAGAATAAGCTTTGGAAAGGGTCGCTATGCAACGCCTGTTTGGTCGCCCCGCGGCGACCTAATAGCGTTTACTAAGATGTTTCAGGGTAAATTTTTCATTGGAGTGATGCAGCCCAATGGCAAGAATGAGCGGATCTTAGCCGATGGCTACCTTGTAGAGTCGCCAACTTGGGCCCCAAATGGACGCGTTTTGATATTTTTTAGACAAACAGAACCGACTGCAGACGGTGTTACAAGGTCTGTAAAATTATTTTCAATTGATCTAACCGGCTACAATGAGCGTGAGATTGTTACTCCGTTAGACGCCTCAGACCCCGCATGGTCGCCGCTTAACCCTTAAAAATGAAAGAGAATCGAATTTTATTTGTAATTTAATTTATTTTGTTTGGTTTATTCCTTGGCACTCTGTTACAAAGTAAGGAATATTCTCATTCTTACGTTCGAGTCTAAGATGGTTTGGACGTTAGGGCTAACTATGTTTTTTAAGAGGTGGATTATGCGACTAAATATTTTAGCACTTTTGGCCTCCGTAGTCTTGGTGTCTGCTTGCGCTCAAGATCAAGACATATCCAGCGGGTCTAGTGGAACAGGTACTGTAGCAAGTACCACCGGTTCATCCTCTGGCAGTGGAGTAGGATCATCGGCTTTAGAACCAGGCTCAAAGGAAGAATTTATAGCCGAAGTTGGGGATAGAGTATTCTTCGGATACGATAAATCAGATCTGACCTCATCGGCCCAATCAACACTTGATAGCCAAGCACTATGGCTTCAAAAATATCCAAGCGTGCGTGTAACAGTGGAAGGGCATTGTGATGAGAGAGGGACGCGGGAGTATAACCTGGCTTTAGGAGAACGAAGAGCAAGTTCAGTTAAAGACTATTTGGTCGCGCGTGGGATTGACGGTGGACGAATTAGCACAATAAGTTACGGTAAAGAACGCCCAACTGCGCTAGGTAACAATAAAGGTGCATGGATGCAAAACCGTAGAGGTGTAACGGTTGTAGACTAGTTGACTTTTTAGCATTAATTTTAAGGGCGCCATCCAGATAAAATCGGATGGCGCCTTAATTTCCAGACGTTTTAAAAATATAACGTTATTATTTAGAGACCGTGCATACTAATAGCTGGCATCGAATTATGCGGAATAAACTATCGCGAACAGTAGCGTTATTTTGGCTTCTTACTTTTTTTATCCAGCTCGTTGCACAAAATGCGGTAGCGCAAACTAGTTTCAATTCGGATATCGACAATAGACTAAATCGTCTTGAACTAGAAATAAAAGATCTTCAAATCCACCTTTTCTCAAAACAAAAATCAGACACTGTTCAAAAGAAAATCATAAGGAACGACAAAGAATCTACTAATACTCTCGGGAAACAAGTCTTTCCAAAAACAGATTCGGTGGCTAGTACAATAGTTAAACTTCAAAACCTTGAAGCACTAGTTAGGTCACTGCAAGGTGTTGCTGAAGAGCTGAACAACCGGGTCGATAACTTAATCTCGGATCTGGATGCACGTTTAGCATCTTTGGAAGCAAAAAATTCGTCGAGAAAAAAATCGGAACAAATAACAGGCATGCCTAACGATAAAAATTCAGATGGAAGTGAAATTGTTGTACCCAATCAAATTTCAAAGCCTGGTGTTTTAGGGTATATAAGCCGCGATGATCTCGCTAAAAAACAGATCGGATCCTCTCGTCATTTAGATGACAAGAGGAACTCGATTAAACAGAACCGAGAGGCTTTATCTCGTATTAAGGTGGGTTCTGCCAAAAAGCAGAATCGATTGTTACCAGAAGGTGATGCCAAAGCAAGATATCAATATGCTTTTGGGTATCTGCGTAAAAGAGAGTTTGAAAAAGCAGAGCTGGCACTGAAAGAATTTCTGATTACCCATCCCGATGATCCTCTAGTACCCAATGCTATGTATTGGTTAGGAGAGACATATTACACAAGAGGGAAATACGAGGACGCCGCCGAAATTTTTATTTCTGGCTACGAGCAGCACTCTAAAAGTTCTAAAACTCCAGATAATCTGCTGAAATTGGGTCTATCGCTTCTAAAATTAGAACGTCGAGCGGATGCCTGCATCGCTTTTGCGCAGCTATTGTCAGAATTTCCAAATAGCTCGAAAAGCTTGATTCGCCGCGCTATCAATGCGCGTAAGCGGCATGGTTGTGCGGCATAAGAGCATTGGTCTCAGATAATAGATATAACTTCATCACTCCTCCAATTGATAACAATGAATTTCTAAAGTTAATGCGGGGATCGTTTATAAATGGAAAATATCTGCACGTTGCCGTGGGTGTTTCTGGAGGTGCAGACAGCTTAGCTCTTTGTCTGCTTGCCCACACGTGGGGGGAACAAAATGGTGCGAAAATAACGGCATTAACTGTTGATCACGGGCTTAGGAAAGAGTCAGCAATAGAGGCTGCGCAAGTTAAGAGCTGGCTGACAAAACGGGCAATTCCTCATGTGACACTTCTGTTAGATCAGCCTTTCCCACGCCACGGAATTCAGGCCTTTGCACGTAAATGGCGATTTCAACTTCTTGGAGATTGGTGCAGAATTAACTCGGTAGGCGCGGTGATGCTAGCTCATACCATTGAGGATCAGATGGAAACTATTTGTATGCGCCTTTTAGCGAATAGTGGGCCGGAAGGTTTAAGCGGAATGCGCAGCAACGCCGTTGTTGGAGGCTTACGTATACTTCGTCCTTTATTAAAAATTTCAAAACATCGTCTAATAGCAACTTGTAAAGCCTTTAACCAAGAATGGGTTGTCGATCCCACTAATCAAGATACAAAATATTGCCGAGTAAAAATTAGGCAAATGATGCCGGATATCGAGAAAACGGGGCTTGAAAGAAATAAAACCCTCCGGCTTGCATCTGCAATGGAAAAACTAAGGGACGCTTTTGACCACTTTTCGTCCAGTTTTATTAAAAATAATGGTGGAATACTTAAAACGGGCATAGCATGGATCAATATGTCGAGTTTCGAGAAAATGCCGAACAAATTCAAGGAACTTATTCTACTTCGCCTTTTGATTAGTATAGGTGGAGCGCCATGGCCATCAAATAAAAAAAAGATTAGTCGTTTGATCGATATTTTGAAACGAGAGAAGAATGGCAAGACTACGCTTGGTGGTTGCGTGATTGAAAAGACAATTTCGGGTAAAATTTGGATTTATAGAGAAATCAAAAGAAGATGTCTGTCAGTTGTCATAGCGCCCGGCGCAAAACTTAGATGGGATAATAGGTTCGAAGTATTCCAAAATTTTGATAAAAAGTTGACGCTAGAACCTCTAGGAGAACAAGGATGGAGAAAAATCAAAGAAGATCAGACACCAAGTTTATCCGATATTTTCGATTTTTCGATACCTTTTCATGCAAGAATAACGATTCCTGTAGCTAGAAGCCTTGACGGCGACCTTATCATACCCCACTTTGAGGGTATTGATCGAAAAAAGTGTGAAAGGTCATCGAATATCGTTTCCTGTGACTTCCGGCCTGACGCCTCTTGGGTCCGCGGCCTTAAAGCCTAAAGTAGATGGCTTCAATCGACTCTATAAAGCCTTTTTTGGGATTTTTACATGTATGCAATTTTAATAAGTTTTACGAGGACTTTTAAGTGAATAAATTCGGCCGAAATATAGCTTTGTGGGTAGTGATTGGAGTCTTGCTAGTGGCTCTCTTCAATCTGTTTCAGAATAATACCTCTCGCAGTAGCTACTCCAGCCTAGCGTTCTCAGATTTCTTAGGGGAAGTAGAACAAGGTAGGGTGAGCGACGTCACTATCCAAGGAAACAATATAAACGGACATTTTAATGACGGCCGAGCATTTTCAACCTACACACCGAACGATCCCGGTATAGTCGACAGGTTGCGAGAGGGTGGCGTCAGGATATCTGCAGCTCCTAAAGAGGAAGGTATGTCAGGACTGCTAGGTATTCTCATTTCCTGGTTTCCTATGCTCCTATTTATTGGGGTTTGGATATTTTTTATGCGTCAAATGCAAGGCGGCGGCGGAAAAGCAATGGGCTTTGGGAAGAGTAAGGCGAAACTACTTTCGGAGAAGTTGGGTCGCGTTACATTCGACGATGTCGCCGGCATCGATGAGGCAAAGACGGAATTGGAAGAAATTGTTGAGTTTTTGAAGGATCCACAGAAATTTCAACGACTGGGAGGAAAAATCCCCAAGGGTTGTCTTCTGGTCGGTCCACCGGGTACTGGAAAAACACTTTTGGCGAGAGCAATAGCGGGTGAAGCTAAAGTGCCTTTCTTTACAATTTCCGGATCTGACTTTGTTGAAATGTTCGTTGGCGTCGGTGCTAGCCGAGTAAGAGATATGTTCGAACAGGGAAAGAAAAACGCTCCATGCATCGTATTTATCGATGAAATAGATGCTGTCGGGAGACATCGCGGCGCAGGCTTGGGCGGTGGAAACGACGAACGGGAGCAGACACTGAACCAGTTGCTCGTTGAAATGGACGGTTTTGAAGCAAACGAAGGCGTAATATTAATAGCCGCAACAAACCGCCCCGACGTGTTGGATCCAGCATTGCTACGCCCAGGTAGATTTGATAGACAGGTGGTTGTTCCAAATCCGGACATACTAGGTCGCGAGCGCATACTAAAGGTTCATATGCGCAAAGTTCCCCTAGGGCCGGATGTAGAGGCTCGTACTATAGCAAGAGGCACACCTGGTTTTTCTGGAGCCGATTTAGCCAATTTGGTAAATGAGGCAGCTCTTCTTGCGGCCAGAAAAGGTAAGCGAGTTGTCTTCATGAATGAATTCGAAGAAGCAAAAGACAAGGTGATGATGGGGTCCGAGCGGCGCTCCATGGTGATGACGGATGAGGAAAAGAAACTAACAGCTTACCATGAAGCAGGGCACGCTGTTGTTGCTCTTCACTGTCCAGATTCCGATCCTATTCACAAAGCGACAATCATACCAAGAGGAAGAGCCCTCGGTATGGTTATGAGACTACCTGAGGGTGATCGAATATCCCTTTCGAAAGCGAAAATTTACGCTGATCTCCGGGTAGCGTGTGGTGGTAGGATAGCGGAAGAAATGATTTTTGGAGAAGAAAAAATCACTACTGGAGCATCATCTGATATTAAGATGGTGTCTGACATGGCGCGCCGGATGGTTACCGAATGGGGTATGAGTGAAAAACTTGGATTTTTGGCGTATGGGGCTGACCAACAAGAGGTTTTCCTCGGGCACTCAGTCACGCAGACAAAAAACCTTTCTGATGCAACAGCTAAGTCCATTGATGAAGAAACGCGACGAATAATCGATGATGCATATCGCGATGCGTCAAAGATCCTTAGCGATAATGACTCCGAATTGGAGATGCTCGCTCGCGGACTATTGGAATATGAGACCCTTTCTGGTGACGAAATTCAAAGCCTTATCAATGGCGATAGTCTATCAAGAAATAAGCCTTCCGACGAGAATGGACGCTCAGAAAAGGGGAGATCATCTGTTCCGACAGGAGGGCAAGATATATCTGGCAGCGATCTTGAGCCTGATCCACAACTAGGTGATTAAAGTCATATAATGATGGATTTAACGAAAAAGGCCGCGCCCGAGCGCGGCCTTTTTGTTCCTGGAAGTAGTTTGTTTGCTCGGCCCGTTTCGTTAGGGAAAAAAAAATTAGTTATCGACGATGGAGCTAAATCCATAAAGTTAAGGGGGGGGCCAAATCAATTTGATAAATTAGAACTCTTGATTAGAACAAGAGAGAAAATCGTTGCTTTTGTAACCGAGATAGATGAAGCGCGAGAGTGGGCATTAGCCGATGGTTGTATCGAGGATTTAGATTATATTATTTTTAACCTAACTAGTAGGGGGGCCAAAAACATTTTTGGAAATCCACCTTCGCCACTCCTCATGGGTGTAGTGAATGCTACTCCAGACAGCTTTTACGATGGAGGTAAGCATTCGGATGTGAAGTCTGCCATCTCTAGGGCCCACAGTCTAATAGCGGCTGGGGCAGACATAATCGATATTGGGGGTGAGTCAAGTAAACCTGGTGCTATTCCAGTGACAGCTAAAGAAGAGATAGAGCGAGTAATTCCAGTTATAAAGGAAGTTGTAGGATTTGGGGTTCCCGTAAGTGTAGATACTAAAAAGTCGGCTGTGATGGAGGCGGCAATTATCGCTGGCGCATCCATCGTTAACGACATCACTGCTTTGTCTGGAGATTCACGGAGTATCGGTTTATTAAAAGAAACTGGCACTCCAGTTATTCTTATGCATATGCAAGGTTCGCCCGTTAATATGCAGAATGAGCCGTATTATGAATTTGCACCTCTCGATATCTTCGAATATTTACGCCAGAGAATAACGATCTGTTTAGAAGCCGGTATTTCCAAGAGCAACCTGATTGTTGATCCGGGAATAGGCTTTGGGAAAAATCTTAACCACAACTTAGCTATACTTCACCGGCTCAGTATTTTCCACGGTTTAGGGGTCCCTATTGCAATTGGTGTCTCAAGAAAATCCTTAATTGCCGCATTAAGTGAAGACGAGCCTTCAGAACAAAGATTGCCGGGCTCACTAGCAATGGCAATTTGGGCTTACAGCCAGGCGGTGCAAATACTAAGAGTTCATGATGTTGCGGAAACAAAACAAGCGTTAGAAATATATAAAGCTATAGTTGATGATAACTTCTAGCTGTTATATTTTTTTGGAGGCTTAAGTTAAATCAGGGTTTATAGTAATTTTTCTTAAAAAAGTATTAAAAAATGGTGCGAAAGCTTTTTGGAACAGATGGAGTTCGAGGGACTGCAAACCTCGAGCCCATAACGGCGGAAACAGCCCTAAAGTTATCTATGGCTGCGGGAACTTACTTTTCTCCCGTATCTGACAAACAAAGGCCGCTAGCAGTTATTGGAAAAGATACGCGGTTATCCGGTTATATGCTTGAATCTGCGATGGTAGCTGGGTTCACCACCGTTGGAATGGACGTAATATTGGTTGGTCCTATGGTGACACCGGGGGTAGCTATGCTTACTAGATCATTACGGGCCGACTTAGGTGTAATGTTATCTGCTTCGCATAACCCATATCACGATAATGGAATAAAGTTTTTTGGCCCAGATGGGTTTAAATTGTCTGATGAAATCGAATTAAGTCTTGAGACTATCATAAGAGACATTGATGATTCTGTTAGGGTTTCACCTAAGCACCTTGGACGTGCTAGGCGGCTAGACGATGCTGATGGCCGTTACATAGAAATGGCAAAAGGTACTTTCCCAAAGGGCTTGAGGCTAGATGGCTTAAAACTTGTCGTGGACTGTGCAAATGGTGCGGCTTATAAATTAGCTCCAAAAGTGTTTTTTGAATTGGGAGCGGATATAGTTGCTCTAGGTGTTGAACCAGATGGATTTAACATAAACCATGATTGTGGCGCTATGGCCCCTCAATCCCTCCAAGAAGCCGTTAAATCAAACAATGCTCACGCGGGGATAGCGCTAGATGGTGACGCGGACAGGATAGTGTTAGTAGATGAAAAGGGGAAGGTCGTTGATGGAGACCAAATTCTTGGTGCCCTTGCTAATGCTTGGCTCAAAACAGATGAATTGAATGGTGGCGGTATTGTCACCACAGTCATGTCAAATTTAGGGCTTGAAATATATCTTAATTCTAAAGGATTAAAGTTATGTAGAACCCAGGTTGGGGATAGGTATGTTTTAGAGTATATGCGGCAACATGGTTTCAACTTAGGTGGAGAGCAGTCTGGTCACATTATTTTGAGTGATTATGCCTCTACGGGTGATGGTATAATTGCAGCCCTCCAAGTACTCTCCATAGCCCTAACAGAAGGAAAACCGATAAGTGACGTAACTCGTTTGTTTGAGCCAGTTCCACAGCTGTTGAGAAACATAAAAGTTAAAGATGCTAACAATTTTGATGACACTATCCTGAGAAGTATTTCAGAAACAGCAGAAAGGCAGATTGATAAAATGGGGCGGGTGTTGATTAGAAAGTCGGGGACAGAACCGGTTTTAAGAGTCATGGTTGAAAGTGAAGACGAGGTATTGATGCTTAAACTCGTCGATGATATCAACTCAAAACTGCTGGAATACGAAGCAAAATAGGGGGTGTTTAATGCCGAAAGATAATCGAACTCACCCTATGAAAGGCCGTGTTTTGATATGTGCTGGTTCTGACTCAGGTGGTGGTGCAGGGATACAAGCAGATATTAAAACAGTCACCGCTCTTGGATGTTTTGCGGCTACAGCTATTACAGCCTTAACTTCCCAAAACACGAAGGGTGTTTTTGATGTGCTAGACATACCTACTTCATTTTTACGCCAGCAAATGACTGTTGTGTTAGAGGACATCGGGGCTGACGTTATAAAAACAGGTATGCTTCACAACGTGGGGGTTATAAGAACAATCTGCGATACTATAGAGGATCTACGGGGTAGCCCCAGCCTTGTGATAGACCCGGTGATGGTTGCTAAGGGTGGACATAGCTTGCTCCAAAGCAGCGCAGTAGATGCATTAAAGAATGAATTAATCCGCATGGCCGATGTTTTAACCCCAAATATTCCTGAAGCGGAAGTTCTGACAGGGATTGAAATAACGTCTGTTGATGACATGAGAAGAGCGGGTGAATTTCTTTTAAACATGGGGCCAAAATCGGTCTTGATTAAGGGTGGGCACTTAACAGATGATACGTTAACTGATATTTTGCTAACTGAGTCTGCGGAAACATTATATAGCAGTCCCCGACTCAAGACTGTACACACTCACGGAACAGGATGCACTCTTGCATCGGCAGTCGCTGCGGGAATTGCTCAAGGACTTGAGGTTCAAATCGCTACAGAGCGCGCCAGAAGATATGTGTTCACGGCAATACGTACAGCACCAGGTTTGGGAGCTGGTCATGGACCGCTAAATCACGCTCATACTATAAGCAAAATGGCAATATAAGGCATAGGGATATGGAAGATTTTGGTG
>Ga0160423_10001014_pt1 | contig 23290 bp, 23 predicted proteins | sample CRUFie14St8metaG_FD_108191 | JGI IMG/M metagenome (GOLD analysis project Ga0160423, IMG submission 108191) | Marine microbial communities from the Costa Rica Dome - CRUD Field 142mm St8 metaG | ecosystem: Environmental > Aquatic > Marine > Oceanic > Photic zone | place: Costa Rica: the Eastern...
CTGTCTTCCTAAGTCTGGACAATGAAAAAGGACCAGCGTCTGTTTACAACTCAGATGGACAGATTCTGACTCTGCTGCGACCAGGAGGACCTGGCGAGGACGTGAATGGCGTGCCGCTAAGAGTGGCATCCGTTCTTCCAGCCAGTGGCCTTTTATTGAAACGCGATCCCGGCGTGCCGCTTGTTTATTTGGGGTTTGCCGTCCTACTTCTTGGAGGGGGAATGAGTCTGGTCTCAACCCGGCAAATCTGGGCTGTTGCGGATGAAGGGCAGTTACATGTGGGTGGTTTGTGCAACCGGAACCTCACGGCCTTCGCAGGGGAGATCCCAAAACTTCTGTCGCAGATTGATGGATTGGATCAGCAAGGCTGACGGCTGCCGTGGCTGACCCGCACCACAGTGTGGACATTGCCGCGAGGGTTGAAATCAGCCTCCAGCTGCATCCAAACCGGATCAGTTGCCGCAACTAAGTCGTCCAGGATGCGGTTTGTCACCTCCTCGTGGGAGATCGATCGATCTCGGTAGCTGTTCACGTAGAGCTTGATCGCCTTGAGCTCCACCACGCGCGGGCCAGGCTGATAAATCAGGCGCAAAACCGCGAAATCGGGATATCCCGAGAACGGGCACTTACAGGTGAATTCGGGCAGCTCAATCGACACTTCATAGGGCCGACCTCGCCTGGGATTGTCGAAGCAGATCAGTTCGGCCTTTTTAATCGCCCGCTCTCCATAAAGGGGGGTCTGGGTCTGCTGATCCGTCATAAAGTCGTCGAAAGGAGGCAAGTAGCCAGATGATTGCTGAACGCTAGAAGGCGAAGGCGTTCAATCGGTTACAGGAGCTACCCAGTCGACAGCTATCCACGGCAAGCTGGAAGCAAGGCAAAAGTTGTTCAGCCATGAAAAAAGTAGAAGCCATCATCCGTCCGTTCAAACTGGAAGACGTAAAGGTTGCCCTCGTGGAAGCCGGAATCATCGGCATGACCGTCAGTGAAGTGCGAGGTTTCGGCAGACAAAAAGGTCAAGTCGAGCGGTATCGAGGCTCAGAGTTCACCGTTGAATTTCTGCAGAAACTCAAGATCGACGTTGTCGTCGACGACGAACGGGTTGAAGACGTAGTGAAAGCCATCGCAGATGCAGCTCGCACGGGAGAAATCGGTGATGGAAAAATTTTCATCAGCTCTATTGATTCCGTTGTACGAATTCGCACTGGAGACCGTGACAGTACAGCGCTCTGACAAGGTGACAAAGCAAACCCAATTCAACAAACCAACCCACAACAGTTGTCACCATCATGACAAAGAATTAATTGAGTCTAAAAGACAAAAACCTAAAGAATAGGTATAAAAAATCAAAAAAGATACAATACTTAAGCCAGGAATGAATAGGATCCACATCAACTGCTTACGAGTGAAATGCAGCCGATTCCGAAATAAGAGCTAATATATTAAATCGGTTAATATCGCCTCACAGAAATACAAATCAAAAAGTCATCAATAAAAAAATGAGGAGAAAAATCAATAAACATCAGCAATTTCCCCTCTGCCACTCAGGAACCAACTCAGCTAAAAGTTTTAACGCTGCTTCAACATCCTGATCCTCGATCGCAAAATCAAGGCTCTTCAGTTTTGGCCAAAGTTCCTCTGGAGAAAGTGATTGCTCCTGAGCCCTATAGATAAGCGGATGCATTGTGGGCTGGGATTGAGCCTCAATTAACAGCTCCTCAAAAAGCTTCTCACCAGGGCGCAAACCAGTACATACGATCTCAATATCTCCGTCAGGATGCGATGAATCACGCAATGAAAAACCACTCATTCGTACCATCTGCTCGGCCAATGCTTTGATTCGTACAGGTTCGCCCATATCAAGCAAGAAAACATCACCTCCTTGGGCAAGAACAGATGCCTGCAACACTAATGAAGCGGCCTCCGGGATAGTCATAAAATATCGAATAATCTCAGGATGAGTAAGAGTGACAGGCCCACCTTCTGCAATTTGACGACGGAACAGTGGAACCACCGACCCCGATGAACCGAGCACGTTGCCGAAACGCACCATTGAAAACTTAGTATTGCTTCCCTTTGCCGCATAAGCCTGTACAACGAGTTCTGCCAATCGTTTGGAAGCACCCATAACGTTAGTAGGACGGACAGCTTTGTCGGTTGAGATAAGAACAACCTGACGCACTGCAGTGGTTAAAGCAGCTCTGCAAATTTGAAAAGTTGACCCCACATTATTGGCTAAACCAGCCAATGGGTTACATTCAACTAAGGGCACATGCTTAAAAGCTGCGGCATGAAATACAAGCTCAACAGAGTGATTTACAAACACGCGATGAAGTAACTTCTGATTAGTTGCACTACCAAGAACAACCAAAAGTTCAACATTCTCAGGCAGATTAACACGTAATTCTTGTTCAATGGAATACAAAGCCGGCTCACTACTCTCTAATAAAACAAGACGTGCTGGCTTCAACATAAGAATTTGACGACAAAGCTCAGAACCAATCGAACCTCCTGCACCGGTGACGCAAACCACAGCACTTCGAATGCCAGGCCCTAAGAGACTTGGATCAGCAGGAACCTCATCACGACCAAGTAAATCTTCAATGGCGATTGGGCGAAGAGCATCTATTCGAGCGCGCCCAGAAGTGAGATCATCAACAGATGGGACTTGTAGAACGTCGAAACCAAGATTTTGAAGATCATCGACAATGTGGCGTCGTTCACTGCGGGGAAGGGAGGGAATAGCAAGCAAAACCTGATCAATAGAGTTTTCAAACTGACTCAATACTTGGGGTGGCTGGATAGAAACACCATTGATCGAACGACTCCAGAAGGATGGGTTATCGTCCAAAAAAGCAACAATTTTATGGTTGCCGGCAAGACGAAGAGCAGCTGCAAGCTGAGCCCCAGCTTCACCGGCACCATAAATTGCAACACGCACTTGCTTCTTATGCTGAATAGAGCGTAAATTTAGAAGAACATCACGGAGTGCAAAACGAACAACTCCCGTAAACCCGGTTAAAAGCAGCCAAAGGAGAATCCAGCTGCTTCTGGGAGGCATAGGAAGCCGAAACATCACACCAAGACTTGCCAGCAACAGAACCAAAAGTCCGTTGCGACCGGCCAAACTATAAAGAGCAGGACTACCTACATAACGTGTAAGACCCTTGTACTGACCCGTCAATGAGTACAGGGGAAGACCAACTAGAACAACTGATATCATTAACCAGCTTCCCGCGGCAATAAAGCTGGGGTGAAAAGGCTGGGCTAGACGCAACCAGAAGCTCAGCCACACCGAAAGGATGAGCAGAAGTGCATCGAACGCAATAAATAGGATTCTGCGATTCCAGGGAGTTAAACGCAACAACCGGTTGGTGACGGTCAAAAAGGGCATTTAATTAGTTCTCTTCAAAGAGTAAGAAGGAATAAAACTTGGAGATCAGAAAGAAAATGCTAGTGCAGAAAAAAGACTAGAGGGCTTAAATGAAAATCAATTATACTGTCAGGAGAACGAAGTGTCGGGTAACATAGCTGAAGCACAAAGGTCTCGCCACTAAGAGGAAATTTTTACCAAGATCCAAAAACATAAACACCCTAGATAACATAATTTCCTGGAATAAAAATAAATATAGAAAACATATTATATCTTACAGCAAAAATAACTTTAGCAATAAGGCACTATTACACGTTTTGGCAAGAGTTAAAGATTAACACCATGAATAGCTAGAGGCGAAACAAATGAGTTAGACAGAGATGATAAAACACAGTAAAACACAAAAATTAGCAAAGGAAAACAAACAAAACGAAAAAGAAAAGTAAAATTTGAAAAAAGAGTTGGTTGATGCAAAAATATTAAAAACTATTTTTCAGCAGATGCTAAAGAAAAGGGAATTGCAACGTGTCGATCAAAATAAATTCCGAGAATTATAACTGAAGAAACCGAAAAAATAGAAAATAATTTACTATCAAAAAGAAGAGATATACCGATAAAAGCACAACTAAGAGCATATAACAAAGAAACAGAAGAATGGGACCACCCAGCTTGAGTTAAACGTTGGTAAATATGCAAACGATGAGCCTCGAAGATTTGTTGACCAGAAAAAAACCGACGAATCACACAAAAACAAGAATCTAGAATGAGAGGAGTAATTAATAAAAGGAAACAAATTGCTTCATTCCATGATGAGGCTTGTAACAAGATACCCGCGTATATCGCGCCAAGAAAGGTACTTCCAGAATCACCCATGAAAACACGAGCAGGCGACCAATTACAAAAAAGGAAACCAATTAATGAACCCAACAAAATACAGACTGATAATGGATAATTGAGAAAAAATGCAATAAAACCAAGTGCAACAATCAGTGAAGAAGAAACCAGTCCATCTATACCATCCATGAAATTGACAAAATTAATAATCGCCGAAACAAATAAAATCAGGAAAATACTAAGAACCAAGGAAAACAAAGATTGAGAATCATTGGAGAATAAAGATAAAAAAAGTGGGCTCACAAGAAGCAAAGAAATAGCGGTCAGTAATTGAAAAAAATATCGAACCAGGGAGGACAACTGAAAGCGATCATCTAATAAGCCTACTAGAGATAAAGGTAAAACAATTAGTGGCAGGATTACAAATGTAGATTGAGTAAGATCAAAACATATAAAAATAATACTACTCAAAGTTGCAATTAAAATAAATGAAATACCTCCACCACGGGGAGTTGGCAACATATGCGAGCTACGTAGATTAGGTATATCAACAAATGATTTTTTTAAAAAAGGAATGATAGCAATCAACAGCAAAAAAGACAAAGATGCTGAAAAAAGAATTAACAAGAAAGGAAAGAGTTGCATTAAATAAAAGGTGAGACTGGAAAAGACAAGGAATCGGTTCTAAGGATTTTAGAAACAGAAGAATATCCGGAAAGATTTGAACACATACGGACTACCGCTTCAAATTTCTTCGGAGACACAAACAAAAGAGGAATAGCAAGCAAAAAGAAAATACGATTCGGAATAAGCAATAAACGACATTGACGTGCAGAGTCGTTATTAGGTAAAGCATGTTGCAACAGCCTAATCATTGATTCATAAGAGATAGTAGAATCACCACCCAAAATTAAACTTTCCGAAAGAGATGGATCCCAATTCGAATTATAAAATTTGGAAATCATTTCAACCGCTACAGAGGCAAGCTGAGACGCGTGAATAGGTTGCCGTAATCCTGAATTCGCAGGCAAAGGTAAAAATGGAAAAAGTCGCATTAATTTTATAAGAATTGTAAGATTACGATCTTGAAAATGTTCGGAAACTCCATAAATCAAGGATGGCTGGAGTATCATAAGAGGAATATTTAATTGAGAACATATGGAAGAAAGATCTTCTTCAGATTGCTTTAAGGTAGAGATTAGTAAACGATCAGAAGTATTAAAACTGAAACGCTTGGCTAATACAGATGAGGAAGAACAAACAATTACTGCGGCAATATTCGACAACCATGAGGAAGCATATTGAAACTCCCTTTTTAAGAAATCAATTAGAAGCCACAATGGAACAAAACTAACAATTACATTGGGTTCCTCAGGAGAAACTACTAGATTTTGAGATGAATTTGAAGACAAGTCCAGGAAAACGACATCGCTATTTAAAGGATCATATCGACTAGAATAACAGATAATATTTAAATCAGATAATTTAGAAACTGCAAATTTTTTAAAGTAATCACCGGTAGGTGTGGAAGCCCCGAACAAATGAATTTTCATGGTTATCTAGAAAAGACGAAATCCCCAAATGGAAACATAAACAAAGTAAGACTTGCAAACATGGAGCATTTGTGAAAGTGATTTATGCGAACCTCTCGACCAAAAATGAGTAACTACACCATTCGGGCAATGGAATGTTTTACCAAAACAAGAAAGCCTACGAACAAAGTCCGCGTCTTCAAGGTGGAGAAAATAGCGCGAACAAAAACCACTTATTTTAGCAAAATAAAATGAAGGTACAATCAAGAAACATCCAGAAAGATAAGGAGAAGAGATGAAATCAGTAGTATAATCAAAATTCATATTTTTATGGAAAGTACTATAGCGTGAAAGAAAAGGAATTTTTGTGAGAAAAGAAAATCTACCTAAAAGAAGAGACAAAAAAGTAGGATTATGTTTAGCAGTATACTGAATAGATAAGTCATCGGAAAGAATCAAAGGTGCTGCACAAGAAATATCAGATCTAGATGAAATCCATTTGATAAGAGGATAAAGCTTATCAGCAGAAAACATAACATCAGGATTCACGATCAAAAAAAGAGAATCGGAAGACTCAAGTCTGGGGGCTAAATTAAAATTATGCGCAACTCCAAAACCAACATTTGGCCCAGTTTCATAAAGCAAATTTACATTGGGGATAAGCTTTGATATTTCAAAAGAAGTAGGACTTGGAAAATCTTGAGGTGAGGCATCATAAACACAAAGAGTGACATCGAGATGTGGATATGACAGACAAAGATCGAGAACAGAAGATAACAAATGAGTGATTGAGTCTAGTGTATGACGGTAGAGAACTACAGAAATAAAAATGGGAGGAATCATAGAAGTTAAAAAGTCATATTTAGATCATACTATTACGTCGTCGGACAAAATCATTATACTTAATAAGGAAAACAATCATCACAGGCATCTGAATTGTCAAGGAAGCCTGAGCTGTATATAAAGTAGACAAAAAATAGGAAAAGGAAGAAGAAAAAATAATGACAAATAAAGGATCATTAAAATTGTGCATCCTCAACCATAATGCAGAACGATAGAGTGGGATAATAAATATGGCCGAAAAAACAATGCTAAAAAATATACCAAGGTCAGAATAATATTCCAAGAAAAAATTATGCGGGTAATCTCCTGTATAATCTGTAAAAACACCTGGTGAATTACCTATGAAAAAAACAGGTAAGCTGGAAAGAAACTGATCAAAAAAGATTGAAAAATATTCGATTCTGGTTAAATGAGAAACGGAGAGATCCGAAGAAGCAGAAAACAAAGGATCAATAAATCGTGGGTAAATAAACTGATCCCATAAACTAATGAAAATAAAAGATAAAGACAATAAAAAAGAAAAAATAACAGTGAAAATTGATTTATTGAAGGAAAGCTTTAAAATTGAAGAAGGCTTAAAAAAGCGGATACAAAGATAAAGTATAAATAATAATAACGCCCCACGTGAACCTGATATGAGCAAACAAACTAAAGATATAATAAAAAATAAAAGAATAAAAAATCGAGAAAATTTAGATTTATATAAAAGCAAGAGCTCAAGTGATAAGGATAATATAGGAATTTGATTTGCAGCAAATTGATTAACAGAGGCATTAATCCCTCGATAACGAAGAAGAGAGTAGAAATCCAACGAAATAAACTGATATAAAGATGAAAATAAGAAAAAACAAACTAAAACCAAATAAAAAAAGACAAGCTTACGCTCAAACTTGATGTCAAGTGATAATAATATAGGCATGATAATGAAAGCATACAGATAACAATAAGAAGCCTCGTTAAAGGGTAAAGAATAATATGAATAAGAGATACAAAATATTATAAGGCAAAAAAAACAGGCTAGGTAATACGCGTAGAAATCCCGTTTAATAGAGAGGGGGGAAGAGTAAAATTGAAGAACAAATATAAAAATGGAAAGAAAACTCGAGATACACAAATACAGAATGCCAGTATGAAATATTTGATTGTAAGCAAAACCTCGAAAAAAAGAAAATAAAACTGAAGCCAAGAAGAGAGAAGTTGTAAGTATATACATTGAATCTAAGCAGGAAAACTCCAGTACTCAAGCAAGGATTCAGCTATATTAAGTGTAGTAAAAGAAGAAGAGTACTTTCTGATCTTACGTCTCATACTTGTAATATCATTAGAATCGTAGCTAAAATTGAACTCATAATTATTGTCATATACAAGACCAACTTTAAATGTAGACAAAAGATGAGTTAAACTAGTGCACCATGCGGGTACAATTGGAATAAGACCTAGTTGAAAGTAATCAGATATTTTTGATCCAATTATAGTAGCTGCTAGGTTTGCTGATAAAGGATTTTCAGGAGAGGGACTAGCGTATGGTAAAACGCCGAAGTCACAGAATTCAGAATAATGTGAAATCTCGGTTAAAGATTGAAAAGTATTTAATGAAGCTAAAGGAACATTATATAAATTAGAATTAGTATTAATTGCATTGTGATTCTGAATTGGTGCAAGTACATGAAGATGTACAGAGTTAAAAATACTCTTCAGAGACCAATAAACTCTTGAAAGCTCACTAAACGGATATGAAATATACCTATTACTAGACAGAGAACCAATAAAAAGAACTGAAATAAAATCAGAACTCGTTGAAGAAATGATTTTGGAGGAATTAATTTTCAGAGGAAGAGATGCAATTCTAATTATTTTTGATTTAGGCAAAAACTCTTTTTGTAAATCATGAGATATACAATTAGGGGAAACTATAGATACAAAATCAGACTGCTTTAATAAATATTTTTCAAGTTCAAAAGCTTGTTGTAAATATTTGTTAGAATTCAAAGGTGTCATCAACACCTCCAAAGGTAAATTGCCACGAGCGTCAAAGTTAACCAAAAAATTTAAATTAAAAATTTTTCTACACTTTAAAGCAGCAAGAGCAGCAATAGGACCTCTACAGTGAATCAATGAAGGCTTACATTTTGCAAATTGGTTTTTTAAAAAATACAAAAACACAAAAGACGACCAAAAATATCTATATATAGGATGCTGAATATATCTAAAATGACTTGATACTGGCATATATAAAATACGTAAATCAACATTAAGATTCGAAAGAGAATATGCTTTTATTTGTGACAAGTAATGTAAATATTCAAAGGGGGATTGCTTGAGAGAATCAACATTAAAAATTGGCAATACTGAAATCACACCACAAGAAGCATTTAGAGAAGAAAAAGCACTGGATAAGTCTAAGACTTGACTCTTATACAGTGAATCGTGGGTAACACGTTCACCAACTGTTAAAGTAAGAATTCTCATGATAAGTTAGATTTTTGAAGCAAAATATAATTTCCTCTATTAAGAATATTTCTCCAAATTGGGAACAACAAACATTTGAGAATGTGTTTAGAAGCGGTACCGCCAGTCAAAAACATAGCGGATCTATATTGAATATTCATGGGTAACTTTATACTCTTAAGTCGTAATCTGTCTGCAATATAACTAAAGGTTTTAGGATTAAAATAATTTATATGCTCTAGAGGTGCAATAAAATTCAGACTATGACGCTTATTTTTAGGTATATTAAAATCTAGAAGATTGAGTGACTGAATAGGATTTGAAGAATATGGAACAGAAATTTTTAAAATTCCATTTGGCTTTAATAAAGAGGAAAGCTCTGTCAAAATATGCATAGGAGAGTCAACATGCTCTAAGACCTGTTCCGTGTTAATGAAATCAAAATGAAAATTACGAAGTTCAGATATATCAGTTCTACAGGATATACCTATCTGGTTGGCGTTTTTGATCTGCACAGGAGAACGCTCAATTCCGATAACATTACAACCAAAAGAGCGAGCCATTGAAGACCATTGCCCCCAGCCCATACCGAAGTCAAGAATAGAAACATCAGATGGATTTTTTTTTAAGACTGAGATTACAGTGGAAATTTCTTGTGCATACCAAAGAAAACTAGATAAAGGTTTGTTTAAATGATTTATTTTGGTAATATCAGTATTAATCCACTCAGTGTAAAGAGAGTGTGATAAAGAATCTGATGGTACGTTTGTTTGATATAAACAGTCGCAAGAATTACATTTCATTACCTCGTATACATAGCCGGCCAAAGAGGCATGATCAACACGATTACAATAAAAAGAATCAAGATAGTAACGAATTTTTTCACTACTAAAGGGTAAACTTACAAGAGAAGAAATATTATAAGTTTCATCGCAAACAGGGCAAGCGGTACGTTTAAACATAGCTAGGGTTTAGATAGAAGAAAACGAAACAAGTCACGGTCTGAGTTATTGTTAAAGTGACTATTATGCCATAGAATTGAGAAATTTCCTTCAACAGCCATACATAAATATTTAAGCTTAGAAATAAATTGATAGCATTGTTCAGTATAGCCAAGACCAAGATAGCGACTATCTATAGCGGAACATTCCATAAAAATAAGTGGCAACTGCGAAATAGAAGTAACAGAGTTTGATAATACATCATACATTTTAAAAGGATGACAAGTTCCACAACGAAAACCGGGAGAATCTGCAAAACCTAAAGTTGAGTCATAATCTAAGTTGGAGGATCGAATCATCTGCAAGGAATGTAACCAATCCCAACGAAGACAATGCATTCTTGAGCCAAAAGAAGGTTGATAAATATTTAATGATGATAATTTACTCCTAAGTCTTGAAACTTCAAAAGAGAAGGAGGAAGCCTGAAAACTATTAAAACTAGGATGGATGCCAATATTAAAACCTAGAGAGCTTATCTTAATCAAAAGATTTTCTATTGATGCGTTATCTAAACTATAATTTGCATCAAGCAAAGGTTCTGTATTGCCAGCCATAAAATAAAAAGTTGGGATATAATTAAATTCGTTTGCACATGCAAATAAAAAATCAAAAGTATTATAAGGATCTTTGGGATGAAGATATTTCGCGGAATTTGCATATATACAAAAAGAATAAAAGGGTGAAATAAAATCCCGATTTTTTATTATTGAGCTGGCGATAGAACGAATAAAAGAGCGCTTATTTCTAAAGCCATACATCAAAGGGACATCGACATCATGCGAAACTAAAATGTCAAAAGATGATTTATTGAAATGAAACCGTGGTAAAAAGTATAAAATTATTTTTTTCAAGGAAATGATCCACTCATCAACAATCGGACGCAAAAGATAATTATTATGATAGGAATGACTATGAAAGGCAGGAAATCTATTCCAATGATCTAGCAAGTAAGGAGGTGCATAAACTTCTTCAATACGATTAATCGTCCAATAGATAAATCCAGGTATGTCATACCTAAGAAAGGCTATATTTTTATCAAAAGTTAAAATTGGATCAGTAAAAGATGAAATGCCAGGAAGCGGCAATGGTGTGTCCGGTAGAAATTGAGATAATGAAAAATCAGAAGATAAGCAGGAACAAGGAAAATTTGATATATAGCTCTGAATAAAAAATAATTTGTTAACAGGAAAAACAAGATCAAAATCATGATTTTTGACCGATAGAATCCATTGACTATGATTCCTTAAGGAAAAGGATATATCAGAAGAAAGGCGATCTTGGAAAAAACTATTTAACCATTTAATGACATTGTCATGAACGAAAAACATACCAATAAAATTATTAAACAGAGGATAAGGTAGATAAAAGCTGAATGATGCTATTTTTATCTAGATTATAAACTGTCAAAAGATCTGAATAATCTCCAGAGGAGAGATATGCATTAGGCAGAGAGTGAAAAACAACATTTTTTGAGGGAAAATTATAATCAACCAATATTTCCTTGACAATAGAGCACAAAGCACCTGTCTTGAAGTGTTCTTCAATTACTAGAATTTTATTAAATTTAGAAATTAAATCAACAAGCTGTGAAGAGGCTGACAAATATGGGACATTAGCCACACAAATAGAGTGAGTGTTAAGTGTATCAACCGAGCTTACAATATTTGCCAAGATTGAACCATAGGATAAAACCAAGAGATCATTGCCGTCTCTTAAAATTGGAATATTTTCAGGAATAAATTGATAATCGTCAGGAAGTAATGACGTGGAAGGAGATGTACCAGTTAACCGCAAGTAAGCAGGACCATCATAAGAACTTAAGTACTCAAGAATACGAAACAGCTCAAGACAGTCACAGGGTGCATAAACAGGAATATTTGGCATTGATCTAATTATTGATATATCCTCAAGACCAAAATGCGAGTTGCCGAGATATCCCATTGATATACCGCTACCAATAGAAACTATTTTGACATTGCTTTTCATATAGGCAAGATTCATTCTAACTTGCTCAGCAGCCCTCATAGTGATAAAGGGAGCAAAACTAGATAGAAAAACATTCTTAGATAATGTTGAAAGTCCGGATGCAAATCCGATCATATTTTGCTCAGCAATACCGATATTCAAAAATTGTGAAGCAAAATCTCTCTTGAAACGATCTAATCCGGATGAATTACCTAAATCAGCCGATATGGCAAATAATGATGAATTACCTTCGCTTGCCAATTTTAATAATGCTTGACCATATACGCCGCGTTGACCAAGACGAGACCATTGTCGGATAGTAGAGCTTTTGAGATTAATCATGAAAGTTCAGCAATAGCTTGCTCAAAAGTAGAAGAAGTGAGACGTCCATGATGCCAAGAATTATCATTTTCCATAAAAGAAATACCTTTCCCTTTAATAGTGTTAGCCAAAATTAGCTTAGGCTTTATTGTCTTTATTGAAAAGGCATCCAATAATTGGGAAATATCATGGCCATCAACCTCGATCACATGCCAGCCAAAAGAGTTCCAGCGCAATTGCATAGAGACAACAGATTGAATATCATCTGTATGACCATCACTTTGATATTTATTGCAATCTACAATACATGTAAGATTAGAAAGCTGTAATTGTGAGGCAGACATAGCAGCTTCCCAAATAGATCCCTCATTACATTCACCATCCCCTACCAAAACATAGACTTTTGACGACAAGTTGCTCTGCTTTAGCCCAAATGCAATACCTGCAGCATACGATAATCCGTGACCAAGACTGCCATTAGAAGACTCGATTCCATACTCTAAATTTTTTATAGGATGAGAGATAAGTTGAGTTCCTGGCGTTTTATACGTATTATAAATCTCATCGGATATATATCCGTAGTGATGAAGAACGGGGTAAAAACCCAGGACACCGTGCCCCTTTGAAAGAATAAATCGGTCCCTAAGAGGGTCAGCCGTAGAATTGCTGCAATTATTAATGACGGAGCCGTAAAGTGTTGTCATTATATCAACCATTGACAAACCTCCGCCCAAATGCTGACCACCTGAAGAAGAAAAAGCTAGATTTATAATACTTTTGCGAATTTGCCTAGCGTCTTTGTACAAATTAGAAATGTCAGTCATGACTGGCCACCATCAACAGTGAGAACTTGGCCGTTAATATTACTTGATTCAGGACTAATTAAAAATGCAACTAGATTCGCAATTTCTATCGGTTGCGTTAGTTTTTTTGTTGCAGACGACTCCAATTGTAAATCAATAGCTTTTTGATCCATGAGTGAAAGCATAGATGTTTCAGTAACTCCTGGACAAATGGTATTAATACGAATACCGGAAGAAGAAAGCTCTTGAGCTAAAAGCATTGTCGAAAAGTTTAAGGATGACTTTGAAGAGGCATAAGCTAAAGTGCCTGGGTCGGAACGATTAGAAGAAGCAGAAGAAATGTTAATCACACTAGGATTGAGAGATTTAGACAAAAATCTATAAGAACTCTTGATAAGCATTATTGGCGCAAAAAAATTGACATTAAAAACATTTTGCAAGTCATCAAGAGTAAGGAATGGAAGAAGAGATCCATGTGCAATACCGGCACAATTCACCAATAAGTTGAGACGCTTATATTTAGACCATATAGATTTTAGCAGTTCATTTACCTTCGAAGTCTCGGAGATGTCAAAATAATTTGGGAAAAGATTTTTGCCAAGAAAGTCATTCGATAAATCAGTCAATAAACTAGAAGGACTTCTTGAAATAGTAAAAACAATAAAATTTTCTTGTAAAAGCTTATTGACAATACTAAAACCTATCCCTCTAGAGCCACCAGTGACAATGGCGATAGGATTATGAGTCACAGATGTCATGATACTCTGCAAATTTAAAAAATTCTAGCATAGAATGTTCACTGGGTAAAAGACATAACTCTGTAAGAACTATAGGTGCTGAAAAGTAAGAGTATAGAAGCAACCTTGAAAGATGTAAGAAAAATTTTTCAATGTGCTCCCGCGGAAGCTTATCATTTAGTGACATACGAAAGTCATGAAAACCAGAAAAAGAATTTAACAGATCGAGTAAGGCCAAAACATCTGAAAAATCAATGGCGAACTTATCCCAGTCAGAAATCAATCGCTCTGATTTAAGCATGAAAATTATCGAAGATGGTGCTAAATTATGTGAGTCATCGCAAGGAATCATCGAATCAATTAACTTAAGAAAATTGTTTGATTTCAAGAGATTGTTCATGAATTAAATACATTAGATGCCAGTTTATCAGAAAGATAAAGTGACAAAGCTTGTATTGTAGAGCAAGGATTAACTCCTCCAGAGGTGACAAAAATGGAAGCATCAAAAATATATAAATTATCCATATCATGGCATTTGCCATTTTTGTCAACAACAGAAGTATTTGGATTTGATCCCATTTTACATGTGCCTAAAATGTGCCATCCAGTTGATCGGACTGGCCCGAATCCAAACGACTTATAAGCGCCAGCATTTTTTAAAATATGACGTGCCTTAGAGACACCATGAGAAAGCATTTTTTTGGAATTGTTAGACAATTCATAGTGAACAGAAACACTTGGTAAATCATTGGAACGATTATTAGAATTAGAAAGACTTACACAATTAGAAATCTCAGGCAAGTCTTCACAAATAATAGCTATGTGAGCCGAATGATTGAAATACTTATGAAATTCATCCCAAAATGATGAGCCAAATTTAATCAGTTTTCGACGACATAAACTAATGGCAAATTCAATAGGATTGGGTCCACGCAATATTTGCATTGTATAACCTCTCTTGAACGAATGTTCAGGCCGTGTATTGTAGAATTCCTGGGAGAGTATACAACAACCTTGAGGACCATGATTAGAAAGAAGATTTTCATGAAAAAAGCCTTCAGCATAACCAAGAGGATGAAGCATCAAATTCTTCCCGACTAGATTAGACGAATTGGCAAGACCTTTGCATTCAAGCTTACTTGAATCAGATGAGAGAAGTAATCGAGGCGTACCTATCCCGCCACAAGCAAGAATATATATAGAAGCAGAAAGATAGAATGAAGAGCCGTCAATATGTCGACAAAATACAGATGTAACATGACTATCAGTGTTCTGAATAGATAAAACTTTAGTATTGCTAAAAAGTTTAAGGCCTAATGTTAATGATTTTTTTAAGTAAGTATGATTTACTGAACCTTTCGCCCCAGTAGGATCGCCAAGATTAGTTGGTCGTATATATGAATCTGCAGGTCTGTTGTCGTATTCCTCTGTATTTAAAGCTGAATAAGAAGGCCACCAATGCCATCCCAAACTATCGTAGGATCGTGCAAGAATATTACCCATTGGTCCCAAAGGGACATGGGGCATTAAATTATCTTTTATGTGAGGATACATTGGATCTCCCAATTGTCCAGAGACGCCCGTTATTTTATAGTCTAAAGAATAATATGGAAGTAATTGATAGTATTCAATAGGCCAATCGAAACCACAATCATCAATTGATTTTGTCTTGAAGTCAGACTTATGAAATTGTGGATATTGAGAGGAATGTAAAATAGTTGACCCGCCTACTGCATTAAATAAAATTGGTTGTATAGGCGAGTCTGTACTATCTAACGACAGAGAAGCAAAGGTTTCATGCTGATTAGTATCAGGAGATAAATCATAATACTTTTGCAACTCCCCGCCACGGTCAAGAGGAATAAAACTATTTTCGGAAAGGAAATCACCTTGTTCTATACATGCAACTTTTAATCCCTTAGTCAACAATCTCCAAGCAGCCGCCATGCCAGAAGCTCCAGAGCCGACAATAATTACGTCGAAAAAATGAGAATTCATTTTGGTAGATATCTAGTGAAAATGTCTGGAACTGTAATCATCATTTTAGCTGAAGAAACTTTGTGACCATCAACAGTGCAAATGGCAGAACCATGAGCTATGCCACGCTTCCATGAATTTAACTTTGCATGAATATCTAATCTGTCTCCAGGTATTACTTCCTTAAAAAAACGAACATGATGCTCGAGCGCATGCGTCACTTTTCCTTTCAATCCTTCTTGGGTAGTGATTGCAACCGTCAGCATTTGAGCCATAGCCTCTAGTTGGAGAGCTCCAGGCATGTTCGGATGACCTTCGAAATGCTTAGGAAAATACCATTCGTTGTTGGTAAGATTCTTGAAACCAATTGCATACTCGCCAGGAACAACGGAAGAAACTCTATCAATCATAAGAAAAGGATATCGATTTGGCTGGTAATCAAGTAATTCTTGAGGATTTAGCTGAAATGGGTTACTCATTATTTAAAGGTTAAATGTTTAGTTGACATGGCAATGATATCATAGCCATCCCAAAGAAGATGCATATCTATAGCACGTCCTGCTGGAACTATTCTGTTGATTGAAGAACATTCGATTTCGTAATATAGGTTAAGAGCTGACTCTGCAGAATGCGGCAGCAGTGTGATTGTTTGAGCAGTTAAAGGAGGATTAAAATCAGAAAACTTTCTAACATAACAAGCATAAAGCAAAGAATTTGAAGGACGCTTTAAAGCAATAATTTCATTAATCTGTTCATGCTTGTAAAAAAATATATTCAGATAAGGTGAACGATGAACACCAAGCGGAGGCTCTATAAGAGAAATAGATGCGTCACTAGCACTATAAAAAGAATCAACAGAATTCTTTTTTTTGTTGATTGCTAATTTTTGTAATTCACAGGAAAGCTGACTAAAGAAAGAATTTGAATGATAACTGGATGACGACTTAATGACCAATGCTATAGGAGAGGAGCATGCATTTTGGGAATACAATTCAATATCACTTGCAAGTCGTTGAAAACAACTAAGCTTCGCTTTAGTGTCTAATTTATCAAACAAATCTTTATCAATATAAGTATAACTTGTTTTGCTAGGAAAAGTTATATCTACGCATGTATTGAGGGTCGAAAGTGACTTAAAATAAGAAACTGTATCATCACCACCCCAAATAAGACGTACATTAGCCAAGGAAGATAAATATGCATTTAGATCCTGATCTCTAGGATACGAAATACAAGAAAATAAAGGTAATTGGCTAAAGGTACATTCACCAATAATCTTATTAATAAGTTTAAATATAGGCTTTAGCTGCTCTTCAATGCGTTCAGACCCTCGAATTATCGATGGATTTCCAGCGAGTAAACCAAATACCAATGTATAGAGAAGATTAGCTGGAACATTTGCTGGTGCGATATGAAAAGACAAACCTCTTCCAAAAAGAAAAGAAGGATATTTTTTGTGAATATTAAGTAAATTATTCAATCTTATCCAGAAGAAAAAAGATGAATACTCAGAATAATCTGGATTTGACTTGCAAAACTTTAAACCAGCATCCGAAAGTAAGCACAAAAAGTCAAGTGTGTCGTTAGAGAATGCAGGAGTCGGCTTAGCTGTTAGAACTTCTAACAAGTCGTGACCGAACAACAAGCGAGCATTTGATAATTTCTTCATGGTTGAAATGTATCACTACAACCTCTGATTTCGGCCGTGGGTATTCTTCCATTAACGACAAAAGCTATCCCTTTTAGACCGCAAGGACAATCTGAAAAATGCTTTACTGAAATAAGATCATCTGTTAAAATACTAAAGCCAGGATAACTTGTTGGCAAGACGGATAAAACTTGGCAAAGCGATGGAACGTTAATATTTAATTCCGGTAAAAGTGTAACCTGGTTTCTTGGAATAATGGAGGCAAATGAGTTACTGTGATAGAAACCATGAGAGCACTCAAAAAAAATAGATCCTGTTTGTTCTACCATTCCATAATAACTTTTTACATCATTAATTTTATAATTTTGAAATAACTTAGACTTAAATTGTTCATCAGTTATCCCTAGATTTGTTAATTTTTTCCAACCTCCACCATGCAAAAGAACAGTTTTATTTTTAAACTGAATCTTTGAGTTAGCACTTAAAGACGCGAAAAATTCCCATATTATAGAAGTGAAACCAAAAACTAGAAGCTGATCAGATTCATTTATTGATCTTAAAATTTGATCGGCGTCAATATTATACTTTTCATCTAAAGCGTGATATGATTTTCTGCAAAGAGAAGAAAAACCTAGTATTCCTGCCTTTCTAGCAGTAAACGAAGCAGTACGAGAACTTACAGCCGGTGAGTCAACAATAAGAATATTAGGTCTTTGAAGACCAGTATATGATGTGAAAAGCTTCGATAAAGCAATAGATTGATTTCGAGCATTAAATTTATCTAGAAAAATTTTTGAAGGAGAATTTCCACTAGTGCCAGATGATTGAAGTACTTTAAAAATTTGAGATTCTGGAACTGACAATAAATTATGAGCCTTAAAATTTCGCGCAGAAAGGTAAGGTAAATCAGTGATGTTATTAGAGCTTGCTAAAAATAAATTGTTTGACACTTTGCAATACTCAAGGCAATTTACAGAATGATGAAAGTGTCGTTGCAGCAGCTGATCAAAAAAATCTTGATCAATTGGCATAGAAGGATTTGAACAAGCAAGATAATCTGATAGATTCATATTAGAGCATTAAATGCAGAATAAAGAATTTTACCTGATTCTGATCTAGGAAATTGCGAAATAAATTTAGGTTTAAATATATTACTTGGCAATGAGAATCTTTCTGAAAGAAGTTTTTTAATATCAATAAGATCAGAAGAATTTTCTGAAAATATATAAATATATTCATCATCGGATACAAGATAATACTCGATATCAAAAGCAGACTCTAAATCATCTAAAGATAATCTGACTCCCTTAATTTTCGAAAAACGTGATTTTCTTCCGGTAATAAAATAGAAACCTTCAGAATCAACGTAAGCTAAATCGCCAGTAAACAATTTTTTTCTAGATTCTGTTAGCATTAAGTCATCTAAAGAAGATGCATATCCACAAGTAACATTTTCACCTTCATATACAAGCTCACCTACTTTATAACTTGATGGCGATGGATAGATGTCATCATAACTAAGACTAAAAGTTCCACCAGGTATGGCAATTCCAATACTTCCTATCTTAGAAGACAAACTAGAAGGCGGTAGATAGCTCATCCTGGCAGTTGCTTCAGTTTGGCCATACATCACAAAAAATTTTTTATCATATTCCGAGCAAAATGATGCAAATTTTTGGAGTGATGTATTATTTAACTTACCCCCTGCTTGTGTAAATGTTGTAAATGAATAGCTAGACAAACGAGAGAAACCAAACTTTTCTAAAATTTGGTAGGAATAAGGAACTCCGCTAAAAGTATTAGGCTTTCTATCCTTAACAATCTGCCAAAAATTGGCATCCAATAGATTGGAATCTGTCAGGGAAATATGCGATCCGCTTGAAATATGAGTATTCAAGCACGACAAACCGAATGTATAGGATGCAGGCAATGATGTAATATGATGTGATGAAGAGTTAATATCTAAGTAATTAACAATGGAATTTGTATTAGCTTCCAAATTTTTTCGTGAAACTTTTACAAATTTAGCTGAGCCCGTACTTCCAGATGTTGGCAACAATAAAATTGGTAGACGATTTATATCTCCTACAAAAGAGTCAATACTTATATTATAGAGAAAATCGCACTTTGTTTCATAAGAAAATTTAGATTCAACCGGCTTTGACGATGCGAACAACAAATCAATTTTGAAACTATCAATATACTTATCCAACAAACTGGATTGGATGTTGTCATTTAAAAGAATTAAGCATGCATCGCTGTTTAAAGATGCAATGTAGAGAGATATAAAATCGAAACTATTAGTTGCCAATGCAGCAATAATGCTACCAGACTTGATTTGCTTGTAGTAAAATATTACGCGCTGATAAAGATCCTCATAAGAAAAAATTTTGCCTCCACAAAATATTGTAGAGCTGCTATTAAAATCAAAAGGAAGACCTTGTGGATTCTTGAAGATCATTCGATATTTACACCATACTTAGAAAGAATTTCAATACCTTTTTTAAAAGAAGCGAAGTCAATAATATCGTCCATATCTAAAACGATGTCAAATTTTTCCTCCAATAAAGACATTAGCGACATATGACCTACAGAATCCCAATTATCAATAGATTGATATTCTAAAACATCTGCAGAGCCAGGCTCAATTTCAAAGGCTTCTGCAAAGCAGCTGCGATACTTGTCAAGCATTAGCAAAATTTAAAACATGTCCATCCTAACACGCGACGAGAGCTCAAAGATATCTTTCTACTACTAAAAGGGAACTGTCAAAATTTTGATAACAACCAAGAGTATTATTACTGTATCAAAAATTTAGGATCGCAACCTAAAAACTTTATTCACTAAAAATTTCATCCAAAAAAATAAATTAAAATGTATTGGGCTTCCTTGACACGTAGGACACATCGGATCATCACAGGCGAGTAACTTTTTATCACACATATATATTTGATAAAATATATTAAATGATTCACGACACGGAATTAATGCACTCTTTGAATTACCAACGAAGCCTATATTTAATGCGTCATTGATAATATGATGCCCATAAGATTTATATCCACCAGCAGTACAGCCTCCAACGCCTTTACGCGTGAAAAGATGTTTGGATCCATCATTTCCTATATAATAAGTCTGAAGAATATTGGAAAGATAGTGCTTGTTAGTAAGTCCTAAAACCTCTTGAGCATAGTGAATAGCCATAGGGGATAAATGCTTACTGTTCAGTGCTCCAATCATTAGATTCTTACCTCCGAGTTCGACTATCTTTCCATATGGATAATATGATGTTGAATTAACATCATGATCTTGAAGTATATATTCAGCATATTTACCTATACCAACACAGGAATTCGTTGGATGAGAGCTTCTATATGATGAAGGATGATTTAATATAGCTTGGCTTAAAGGACCGGATGATGAATCGACGGTATTTGAAAAAATAATATTATTATTTTTCTTAAAACGTTTGAATGTTTTTGTATAAGAGGGTATGATAAGTGTACCCGAATTTCCTACACAAGCTAATAATATATCAATCCAATCAGAAAGAGTTTGTGATCGATTTTTGGAGAAGTATCCAACCCGAAGTAAGTCCGCTGCGAGAAATAAAACATCACCTTGTTTCACTCCAAGTGAAATTAAAGAGTCTATAATTTGTTGTTTTGTGAACTTATTCATGATTTTAAACTGAACCTTTTGTGTACTCATAATTTACGACTGTATGACGCATGAAAACATAAAATGACATATATCCACAAAACGAACCTAAAGAATAAAGCGAATAACCAATGACTGAATTCAAATTCATGTATATAGGGAGCAATGTAAAAACTATTGTAATGAATGCTTGTGAAATGTGTGCGCTCACGTCATACAAACGTTTTTTGGGTACGGCCATTGCAGTACTCAATGACGAAACTGTAAAAATACCAATGAATCTAGGCAATATTATTAACATAAATAACGGAACATTATTCCAATCACTTCCCAAAATAAATGGTGTAAGTGGTGATACAGCTAAAATCACTAAGCATAAGAGTATAGAAACACTAAATAATTTTTTGAAGGAACGAGTGACTTCCTCTTTTAATTGATTTTTGTTGTATAGAGAGGAGGATCTAGATAATAGTTCATTTGCTATTGAAGTGGAAATTAGGGTGGTAGGTATAAGTATTAGCCTGTTACACAATAAAAACTCTCCAGCATCAGATAATCCGTAAGCAGAGATTAAAACTATCAAGGGTATTTCTCTACCAAAAACGTTAATAATTGCGGCAATACACGAAAGAAGCGAATACTTTTTATAACGCATAAAAAGTATATAGAGCTTTTTAATATAACTAAAGTCAAACAAAAATCTGAAAAAAACTATTTTCTTGCGAAGTAAAACAGTAATGGCAAAGAATTTTCCCAATAAATGACCTAATATCAACCCTGGTGGCCCAATAAATAGAAAGGAAAAAGAAAAAAGTGTTGCAAAAATTGAGTCTTCTATTTTACATCGATTAATTAAAGAAAAATACTTTTTTCTCGTCAGGAAAATTTTGAAAGACTGAAATACACCGTACAAGAAGACTGAGAAAGGTAGATATGGAGCAATTTGCAATAAATTCAAAACAATATCTGTTTGACTTTTGTCGGACAGCAATAATAAATCTTCAAATATTTTCCAAATAGTAAAAAGTATTATGGAGAAAATTGAGCTTATAAAAATTGACAAATGCAACAGTGATTTTGATTCACTTTCGTACTTTGGAAGAACAATTGTATTTTCATAACGGAGGCTGGAAAGTACAGCAAATGCTGAAGTTAAAGATATAAAAAACGCAAAGAGACCAAATCCTGCTGGACCATAAAATCTTGATAATAATGGAGTAGATACTACTATTAGGCCTTGACTTACAAGTGTCCCAAAAGCTAACTTAAATACATTCTTATTTTTTGATGTGTTAAAATGATTAAAGATTGACTTAATACGTGGAAAAGACAAAGACATTTATCAAATTAATAAATTCTGACGATATTCCATAAAGATTATATTGATGAGCAAATAGATCAACCAAATCAAAGAAAATATTAAGTCAACGTGGCAAAGGTAATTTAATTGATTGTTTATTTTCGGAAGATTTGTATGCTGCGATCAATAATTCAAGACTTTTTAATCCCTCTTCACCATCACACATTGGCATATGCTTCTCATTTGTCAATGTTAGCAACATATCATCGTAATACAACGGGTGTCCAAATCCGTAGACGCTTGTAGTTTCATAACTAGCGCTATCGACGAGATCATCATCAGAATTGGTATCAGCAAAACACCAATAATCAATTTTATTAACAGCTGGACCACCGATTTTTACAGTGCCAGTCTCACCAAGAATAGTAATTGATCCTTCAAGGTTTTTGGGATATGTGAGCATAGTCACAGCCATTGTTCCTAACGCACCATTTTTCCACTGCAAATGCATAGCTGCTGTGTCTTCTGCTTCAATATTACGGCCCAACGTTGCAATAGAGGCAGTAAGAGTATCAACAGGACCTACCAACCATTCCAATAGATCAATATAATGACTTGCTTGATTCATCAGTGCTCCCCCATCCAAATCTAAAGTTCCGCGCCAACTGTCTTGATCGTAATAACTCTGAGGTCTTTGCCAAAAAACATTTATACAAACCATGGCAAGCTGTCCAAATCGTCCAGCCATCACCTCTTCTTAACCGGTTGGAAAACGCCTCTAAATCTATTCTGTTTAACAAGAAATTAACGGACCCCTGATACATCACAAAGCTATACCCATTGAAATC
>Ga0160423_10001015_pt1 | contig 23280 bp, 18 predicted proteins | sample CRUFie14St8metaG_FD_108191 | JGI IMG/M metagenome (GOLD analysis project Ga0160423, IMG submission 108191) | Marine microbial communities from the Costa Rica Dome - CRUD Field 142mm St8 metaG | ecosystem: Environmental > Aquatic > Marine > Oceanic > Photic zone | place: Costa Rica: the Eastern...
GAAAACACCCGCTTGGTCATTGAGCTCAAACGGGATGCCATTCCCAAGGTCGTGATCAACAATCTCTACAAGCACACTCAGCTTGAAACGACCTTCAGCGTCAACATGCTGGCCATTGACCATCAACGGCCCAAGACGCTCAACATAAAGGAAATCATCAATTGCTACATTGAGCACCGCAGGGAAGTCGTCCTTCGCCGAACCAGCTTCGAGCTCAAAAAAGCGGAAACGCGGGCAGAAATCCTCGAAGGTTATCTCATCGCACTTGCCAATCTAGATGATTTCATTCGCATCATACGGGATTCAGCCAATCGAGAAGAGGCGAAGCAAAAGCTCATGGCCTACGCGTTCGATCAGCAAACCGTCGAGCAGTTCGGAATCCTGATTCGCAGCCAGGCACGCCTGGAAGAGGGCCGCTATGTTTTCAGCGAAGCCCAGGTCAATGCCATCCTGGAACTCAGGCTCTACCAATTGACGGGAATGGAGACCGACAAGGTGAAGAAGGAATACGGGGAACTCCTCGAAACCATCAAAGACCTGATGGATATCCTCGCCAGGGAAATCCGCGTGCTCACCATCATCAAGGAAGAGCTACGGCGTATTCGGGAAAAGTATGCCACACCCCGACGCTCCGAATTGATTCCTTTTCACGGCAACATGCTCATTGAGGATCTTATTGCCAATGAACCGGTGATCATCACCTTGAGCCATAATGGGCTGATCAAAAGAACCCAACTCAACGAATATCGTTCGCAACGTCGCGGAGGGAAAGGCGTCATTGGCATGGGCATGCGTTCCAAAGCTGTGGTGGATGGTAAGGACAAGGACTTTGTCGAACATCTCTTCTCGGCCAGCACCCATGATTACCTGATGTTTTTCACCAACACGGGACGGGTGTATGTCGAGCGTGTTCACGAACTTCCTGAATTGAGCCGCACCAGCCAGGGAAGAAACATTGCCAATGTGCTGGAGCTCCAACCGGATGAAAAAGTGGCCGCGTTGATTCGTGTGGAATCGGTCATGAATGAAAACAAGAAGGACATCACTTGGGAACAACCCGGCTTCCTGATTTTTGCCACGCAAAATGGGACGGTCAAGAAGACCGAACTGGCTGCCTTCAAGAATTATCGTAAGGGAGGCATCAAGGCCGTCAACATTATGGAAGAAGACCGATTGATTGAAGTCAAAAGGACTTCCGGAGAGGACGATGTGGTTTTGATCACCCATCAGGGCAAGAGTATCCGCTTCAATGAATCCGATGCGCGCTCCATGGGCAGGGCAACGAGTGGTGTCAGAGGCATCAACTTGGTCGAAACAGATCGCGTGGTAGCCCTTTCCATTGTTGAGGAGGGTGCGACCTTGCTGGTGGCGAGTGAAAATGGTATAGGCAAACGCACCACCTTCGAGGAATACCGCCAGCAGTCCCGCGGTGGCAAAGGAATCATCACCATGCGTAAGGGTGAAAAAACAGGCGGTATCATTGGGGCTCTAAGTGTTCACGAACATGATGAAATCATGCTTATCACCGTGGGAGGACAGATGATACGCATTGCAGTGGATGGCATCCGGGAAGCCGGTCGAAACACCATGGGCGTCAAATTGGTCGACACCAAGGGTAAAGACAAACTGCAGGCCATCGCCCCCGTGATCAATGAGGATCAGGAGGAAGATGATGAAGAGGATGCAGGATTAGGAGAGGGCGCACCCGATACCGAATGATTCCCCCGAGATAAGGAGCTTGTTGAGGTTTTCGATCTGTTGAAAACGAGACAATCGTTGAATTTTCAGTGGCCTTGTGGAGTATCCATCTACGGTGAAGAAAGATAGCTGGTGGTCCCTAAATCACCACCAAATCCATTTTGTCTGAGCCCTTCAAAAAGCACTAGAGCTACGCTGCTGGAGAGATTGATGGAACGGGCCTCCGGGTGCATCATGGGTATGCGCAGCCACCTGTCTCGGTGAGCTTCAAGCAAGCTCAAAGGCAGACCTGAGGATTCGCGACCAAAAACCAGGAAGTCACCATTACCAAAGTCGACCTCGTCATATCGTTGAGGCCCTCCGGATTCAACAAACCAAAATTTCCTTCCCTCTTTCATGGAATCTTCGAGGGATTTCCAGTCCTTCCACCGATTCCATCGGAGCATGGACCAGTAGTCCATACCGGCACGTTTCAGCTGGCGATTCTCCAGATCGAAACCGATGGGCTCAATGAGATGAAGGCCCGATTGTGTGACTGCACAAAGCCGGGCCACATTCCCAGTGTTCGGGGGGATTTCTGGCTGAAACAACACCACTTCCATGGTTCAGCAGCCTAATAAAAGAGCTTGAAGCGTCCATGGACATGAACCGCAGAAGCAAAGCTCCATACCGGCAGTTCGATGCTTGATGCCGCTTCATTCTGAAAAACCTTCTGACCCTCAGCATTTATAAGAGCCCAACGCAATTGCCCCCCTTTGCCCCAGCCGGCCCCATCGGCCCAGGAGAGTAGCACCTGCCCATCGGCTCCCATCGCAATCCAGGGATGTTTTCCTTTCCATGCACCATCCCGGGGAGTTTGGGACACCCATGCCTGATTCGGTAATTGCCGATGCAATCGTATCGACGACTCCCACTCGTTGGCAATCCAAGCCACCCCATTGGTATCGTGAGCCATACTGACCAAACTCATGGGACAGGCCTGGATATCCCAAGGATCAAAAAGGCGGTAGGCAAAAGTCTTGCCACGATCGATAGAATGTAAATGAACCATGGGGCGAGTGGTTCCTTCAAGCCCCCTGTAGAGCATGTGAACCCCATCCTGCGGGTCGACGTAGATGCGCATCCCACAGCAGGAGCAAACTCCCTGAGGGGTTTTTGAAACCGCCTGTTCTCGAGAAAAAGTCTTCCCTCCGTCAATGGAAACACTCATGAATATCTCTCGACCCTGTTCCCCTTCCAGCTTGGAGTCCCCTCGACCATGCCAGGCCACAAACACGGCTCCATGGCGATCGACGGCCAAAGAGCCGCAACCATCCAGATACCGTGTCCAGCTCAAAAGATTTTTTTCAAGAGTAAAGGCTTCCTGACCCGCTGGAAGCGTGGCGATCATCAGGGGGGAAGCGGCATAGGATGGCTCACTCTTGGGTTCCTGCCAGTATTTGTTCCCAAACCAGATGACATGAACCGCACCGTCATGAGCCACCGCCAACTGGTGCCCCCTTACGGTGCCTGTTGCCACAACCGAATGCGGAAAACGGTTGACCTGGATCGGCGTGGACCACTCACCGAGGTCTGGTTTCATCCTGACGTAGAACAAATCTCCTTCGCCAGGCTCCCCCTTGTGATATACCAGATGAATGACCCCCGAAGGGGCCACCTGAACCTGCGGTTGAACGCCACGATCAGGCATTGGAATCAAATCCACCGGAGGCTGATTGGCAGATTCAACCTGAAGCGCAACGAATAAAAGATACCATCCGAAAATCCATATCATTCCCAAAGTCTCGCACTCCTTGACCGGAGTCTTCAATCACAATTCAAACAGGCCAAAAAAGAAACCGGGCCCGTAAAAACGTGCCCGGTCCTGCAAATGAATCGTGAATCTCTTAATGTCGGTTTTATTCAGCAATGTAGAATTTAGCAGCCTTGATGGGCGACACCGAGAAAGGCGAGCTTGCACCTACCACTGCACTGTAAGGACCAGTCACACTTGAAGCACTCTTGAGCGTTCCAGTGTATTCAATGACCACATTTCCACCGCTCAAGGCGACGGAACTGATGGCACCTGCCCGCACGACTTCCGGACGACTATCATAGAGCGAGGCCACTTCGGCTGCGGTCAATCGACCGGCATAGGTTGCCCACGCATGCATGGCAGAACCCCCACCCATATGGTCAGTTGCCTGCTCCAGACGGGCCCCCATCACCTTGACCTGACCTGAAAGCGGGATGCTTCCTGCCCAGTGACCGGAAAGAACACCATTGATATAGAGGTGCGATTCGCCAGCAGCGCTATCACTTACGATGACCACATGCACCAGGGTATCGAAGACCGAAGCCACACTCTGACCATCGACCGCAGAGAACAGATTGTCTGCCACACCGAACTGAGTCGTGCCGAACAAACCCTGTTCATTCCATTGGTCCAACTTAATGGCAAATGCATTGTCACCAGCAATTGCGGTAGACGCACCTGCCTTAATAGCCGTGAAGTAGAACATGTAGCTGGCATCTCCATCCAGTGAACCGAAGTCCACCACACCAGGCTCAGTGGCGCTGCCTTCGGCAACGAGCACCGCAGGGCCAACAGGTACCTCAACAGCTTCAGTCACCATGAAGAAGTTCAGATCAGGATCTCCTGCGAGAATCGTTGCACGCAGGGTCACCTCACCATTCAAGGTAACCTTCTTGATATTTCCGCTGGAATCGGTCAGCGGGATCCAAGCATAACCGCCGCCTGCCCCCTGAAAAACACCCAATGATTTGGTGGTTTGGTTTTCAACTGTGGCATCGGAAGTCACCCGGTCCAATTGAACCGTATCGGTTCCTAAATCCGTACCATCAAAGCTGGTTTCGTTGAACCGCCCGCGCAGCCAAATGTTGGCGTCTCCTAAAGTGTAATTCCGCGTGTAATTCAACCATTCACCGACTTCGGTATCCGTGACGCTGTAATCAGCATCAGGATCATCAGCATACCTGGATCGATCTGCCTCGTTCCCATTGGATTCAGTGTTGGGCATGTTCCCTACCAGTGGGAAGCGCCAGGCCGTTTCATTCGCAAAATCGAAATCATCGGAAAGTTCATGGAAATCAATCCCCTCACTATCCACCGAACCTCCAAGGTCAAAATAATCACCTACATCGGAGTTATTAATATAATCACCTCGGTCGTAATTCCAATCTTCCGCTTCAAAAGTAAAGCTATCTGAGGAAAAGGTTTCGAAAGACAGCAACTGAGAAGTCAAGCCCCCTTGAACCGAGCGAATTAGCACTTCACCTTCGTAGACCATGTTGGCAGAAAGGGAGAGTAGGGAAACATTCCAAGCACTTTCATCTCCTTCAATGGAAAGCTCGCTTGAATAATCCAGACCATTGAGAACCACACTGATATTATCTTTTGGGATGACACCATCAGAGGTTACGCGAAAGGTCACTCCCTGAGAAGGATCAACACTTTTGGCACCCAAAGCAGGCTTCAGCTCCAGGATATCTGTGTTTACGATGGTGGCTCCGTTGGGAGAATGCACACCTGCTTTGACACGGAAATAATCGATGTCCAGAGCCGCATTCTGAGGGGTCGCCGTCGCTCCCATGGCAAGGTAGCTAGAGCCAAAATCGCTCCCGGGACCTGCAGTCGCCTTGAAGGTCGTGGGAGCCGTCGATCCATCCATGTAGATACGAACCACATGAGTTCCTACCTCTGCGGTATCCTTCTCCACGGTGATCCAAAAGTTATGCCAGACTGTGGGGTCGAAGGGGATGACGTTGGCCCCTTCACCCTGACCAAAGTTCACATCACCGGATATAGCGTTACCATTGAACTCATTGAAGCTCAGCCCACCGAAGTTAGTGACGTTGTCATTGGGATTACCATTGGGTGTGTCAGTGGCAGTCGTCAGAGAGAAGGCAATGGCGCCACCAGCTGCTTGTTTGATCACAAAATTACCCTTGCCTCCATCAGATGTCACATAGCCATCTCCACCAGCAGGATAAGGTTGGGTGCCGTTAGCCTGCTGGCCGTTCGGGTGCAAAATATCCAGAGGTCCATCGCTGGGAACGCGAGCGCGAAAGTTTAAGGTCACCCCATCATCCATGATGGTGTTCGAATAGCCGTCGGCGGTCAGATCATGGCCCAAATACACCTTCCGGTTGGAGCCCGGGTCGCCATAGCCATAATCGCGTGGATCTCCGGTATCCTGAATGCGTAGATAGTTGACATTGGCTTCTTCGATGATCATGGCCCCACCCGGACGATTTCCATCGCCAAACTCACCCCCGATCGCCGATCCATCCCACTGATCCGAACCATTGTCATGGCTCCAAGTACCATCCAGAGAGGCGAACCCTTCCCCATCCGGCGCATAGTCTGCCAAGTCACCCTCGTATCCATAATCCCATCCTCCATCAGGGTCCTGATAGGATCTTGGTGTGGGCTCCACAGCACCCACCTTCATGCCAAAAAAGTCGATGTCCAAGGCAGCGCTCTGTGGGGTTGCCGTCGCTCCCATAGCCAGATAGCTACTTCCAAAATCACTCCCAGGACCTGCGGTAGCATCAAATTGACTGAAGGCATCGCTGCCATCCATCCAAACCTTCACCACATGCGTCCCATTGTTTTTTTCGTCTTTTTTGATCGTGATCCAGAACTCATGCCAAACCGTGGGATCAAAAGGAATCACATTAGCACCATCACCCTGGCCAAAATTAACGTCTCCCGAAATAGCGTTCCCGTTGAACTCATTGAAGCTAAGACCGCTGAAATTGGTCACATTGTCATTGGGGTTGCCGTTGGGGGTATCGGTAGCGGTGGTTAAGGAAAAAGCGATGGCACCACCTGAAGACTGCTTAATCACAAAATTGCCCTTACCACCATCGGAGGTCACATATCCGTCTCCGCCTTCAGGATAGGGCTGGGTGCCGTTGGCCTGTTGCCCGTTGGGGTGAAGAACGTCGAGTGGACCTGAGGTAGGCAATCGAGCTCTAAAGATGAGTGTCACTCCATCGTCCATGATCGTATCAGCGACACCATCTGCGGTCAGGTCATGCCCCAAGTAAACTTTGCGATTGGAACCTGGATCCCCATAACCATAGTCTCTAGGGTCTCCTGTATCTTGAATACGCAAGTAGGATGCAGAGCCCTCAGTAATAATCATGGCTCCGCCGGGTCGGTTCCCATCCCCAAAATCTCCTCCAATGGTCGAACCATCCCATTGATCCGAGCCATTGTCATGGCTCCAGGTCCCATCAAGACTGGCAAACCCTTCCCCGTCCGGAGCATAGTCTGCCTGGTCACCTTCATAAATGTAGTTCCATCCTCCATCGGGAGGTGAAAATGAGAGTTGGGCAGTCATAGAAACCGTAGGCACTACTAAAATGCAGGCAGCAAGCCAATGGAGCCTGTAATTTGCTTTCATTTTACTTTCCATATGATTCTTTGTTGGTTTTGATCAGACGAGGTTCGATCTTCAATCATCCTATTACGGCGAAGAATTCGAACGGCGGGATACTCTAAATTATTCAATCTGCCAAGTCAGCGTCAAGAACAGGAATATAAAGATAGTGGCCTAGCATGCATTGAGGTAAACGTCTTCCCGTTAACGTGAAAGAATCACGATTCCTGATCCAATGAGAATTACGCGGTGAGATACCTCTGTCAAATCTCAGGGATTTTATCCAAGCAGGTGAAAAGCTGGATTAGCTTAATGTGAAGATATTGGAATCACAAAATTCACAGGAAGCGCGAAATGCAGAGATCTATCCCCTGACAATTCGTTGGGCGGATTCGGCTGCTACCTGGAGACACGCCCGAATGTCATCTATCGGATTTTCGGGGTTTTCCTCATACTCCAGTGAAAGGGCACCATCGGCCGGAAAGCCAATTTTCTTGAGGGCCTTGAATACACCGCCCAGGTCCAAATGCCCTCTTCCAAGGATCACACCCTTGGTGTTTTTTTTCTGCTCGGCGAAGTCCTTGAGATGGATGCCATACAAACGATCACCCAATTGGTAGACTACCTCCACCGGATCCACACCCGAGCGAATATAATGCCCCAGATCGGCACAAAACCCGATACGCTTATCGTAGCCAGCCACTGCCTTGAGCCCATCCAGTGGGCTGTCATAAAGAGCGCCTGGCCCATGATTGTGGATGGCAATGCGAATATTGTATTGGGCCACCAGTCGATTGAGACTTTCAAAGGAATCAGGCTGCGGATTGGCTGAAATATTTCGAATGCCCGCTTTTTTTGCGAATTTAAAGAAAATCTCATTAGCCTGATGATCACTTGAGAAAGACTCCACTCCATGGGCACTGATGGAAATGTCCCGCTGGGAGAGCTTGGCATTCATTGCTTCGATCTTGCTGGCGTCGGGTGTCGGAGGAAAATGCATGCGAAAAAACTCCACATGATGCAGTTGCAATTCCTGGATCTTGTTCAGAGCTCCATCGACACCGAAACCTCTCAGAGAATAGCTCTGGATCCCCATGGGAAACCCTCCGTATTTCAACAGGGAAGCATCTCGGGTATCGGCCATCAATTGCGGCACATCGAACCAGGTGGCTCCGGTAGCGGCAGCACCCAGAAGGGTTTTATGAAAAAAAGAACGTCGACTGAGCTGACAGGGAGGTGGTTTCATGGCCTTCCCAGTAAACTACTTGACCACCAGATTCACAAGCTTTCCTGGCACGATGATGACTTTTTTCACCTCCTTGCCTTCGGTGTGGATTTGAACCTTGTCCGATGCCAGCACCATCGATTCAAGCGCCGCCTTATCCATGTCGGCGGGAACTTCCACGCGGTCTCTCAGCTTGCCATTGACTTGGACCGGAATGGACACCTTGGTCTCCTTGAGGTGGGATTCCTCATAAGCAGGCCAAGGTTCATAAGCCATGATCTGTTCAGGATCGTTGCTAAGCATGGCATAGAGTTCTTCTGCCAAATGCGGCGCGAAGGGGTGAAGCAGCACCAGAAAGGAGCGTAGGGAAGAGGCAGGTCGTCTGTCCCAGGCAGTCGCCTCGTTGACAAAAACCATCATGGCTGAAATAGCCGTGTTGAACCGCATGCCTTCCAGATCATCGGTCACTTTCTTGATGCATTGATGAAGAGACTTGAGCTGCTCAGCGGTCGGTTCAGCATCATCAGAAATTCCCTTGTGCCTCTGCAGGCAAGCCAGGTGTTCTTCACCCTTGCTGGCATCGATGGACAGTGCTTGTTCAAAGGCCACCTCGCTTGCTTCGTCCACGAACAATCGCCAAACCCTGCCGAGAAAACGATACACCCCCTCCACTCCCTTGGTGTTCCATGGCTTGGACATCTCAAGAGGTCCCATGAACATCTCATAAAGCCGAAAGGCATCGGCGCCATAAGCACTGACAATGTCATCCGGATTGACCACATTCCCACGTGATTTGGACATTTTTTGCCCATCTTCTCCGAGGATCAACCCTTGGTTGACGAGCTTGTAAAAAGGTTCCCGACAGGAAGTCAATCCAAGATCATGAAGCACCTTATGCCAAAAACGGGCGTAAAGCAGGTGCAATACCGCATGCTCGGTGCCACCGACATAAAGATCGACGCCCGGTGTAGCTTCTTCAGTTCGAGTTCCCATCCAGTAGGCCTCGGCTTCCTTTCCACAAAATGCCTCATCATTGAAAGCATCCAAATAACGTAAATAATACCAGCAACTGCCAGCCCATTGAGGCATGGTGTTAATCTCTCGAGTGGCACCACTTGGATGAGCTAACCAATCCGTGGCCCGAGCCAGAGGAGGTTCCCCATCTGGGGTGGGTTTGTAATCCTTGAGCTCGGGCGGAAGCACAGGCAACTCGCATTCGGTCACCGATGCGTGCCCGCCTTCTTCCCAAACAATGGGGAATGGTTCTCCCCAGAATCGCTGCCGGCTGAAAAGCCAATCTCGAAGCTTGAAATTGATATAACGATGCCCGTGGCCACTCTCTTCCAGCCATTGAATCATCGCAAGCTTGGCCTCGGGGGTGGCCATACCATCCAGAAAATCGGAATTCACGCTCGTTCCAAGACCGGTGTAACCGATGGAATCCTGACCCTCGGGTGCCTGCACCACCTTAAGCACCGGTAATTGAAATTTTTCAGCGAATGCCAGGTCGCGAGAGTCATGGGCAGGCACAGCCATGATGGCTCCGGTGCCGTAGGTCGATAGGACATAATCCGCAATCCAAATAGGGATGCGCTCACCATTGACCGGGTTGATGGCGTGTGCCCCAATAAAAACACCGGTCTTTTCCTTGGCAAGCTCGGTGCGTTCGAGGTCACTCTTGCGGGCAGCCTGCTCCCGATAGGCGGCCACCGCGGCTTGTTGGTCTTCGCTGGTCAAATCATCGATCAAACCATGTTCGGGAGACAGCACCATGTAGGTGGCCCCAAAAAGGGTGTCTGGACGCGTAGTGAAAACGGTGAGAATATCGGAACCTCCTGCCACCTTGAAATGGACTTCTGCCCCTTCGGAGCGGCCAATCCAATTGCGCTGCATTTCCTTTAGTGAATCACTCCAGTCAATGTCTTCAAGACCCTCAATCAACTTTTCGGCAAAGGCAGTAATCCTCAACATCCATTGGCGCATGGGCTTGCGCACCACGGGAAAACCACCCACTTCACTTTTTCCATCCACCACTTCCTCATTGGCCAGAACCGTTCCCAGTTCCGGACACCAGTTCACCGGGGCCTCGGCCACGAATGCGAGTCGGTGTTGATCAACATACTCCCTTTTTTCCTGATCAGTGCTCAGATCGGAAGGTATGCCAAGGGTCTCAATCGACTCGGCCTGCTTGGTTTGAGGGTTGAACCATGAGTGATAGAGCTTGAGGAAAATCCATTGGGTCCAACGAAAGTAATCTGGCGAAGTCGTGTCCACTTCCCTCGACCAATCATAACTGAAACCCAGCGATTGGATCTGTCGTTTGAAGTTCTGAATGTTCGCCTCGGTCGTCAGCCTTGGGTGTTGTCCGGTCTTGATCGCGTATTGCTCTGCTGGAAGTCCAAAGGCATCCCAGCCCATCGGATGCAAGACATTGAAACCGCGTGCTCTTTTGTAGCGCGCTAAAATATCGGTTGCCGTGTATCCCTCCGGATGCCCCACGTGTAAGCCAGCACCCGAGGGATAGGGAAACATGTCGAGGATGTAATACTTGGGTGGCAGCTGGGAGGCAGGCACGGCGCCCTTCAGCCCGTGGCGCATGGCGAAGGGGTGATCCCCAGGAATCGGCTCCTCGGGATTCCAGGCCTTGAACGCGTGAGTTTGTTCCCAGATTCGTTGTCGTCTGGGCTCGATCAGGTCAAACGGGTATTGCTTTCGCATGGTATGGGTAAAAAGGGTGTGAAGGAGTCTCGATCGCTGGATCGCATGGGCACCAAAAGCCCATCATTTGCCAGGGCAGCATCCAACCGTGGTAAGGCTTAGGTAAAAGCACCCAAGCTTACCTTCGGCTTAGCGCTTACTCAGGAGAATGCCTAGCAGGACACCGCTCAGGGCAGCAGCCCCGATGGATTGGTAAGGATATCGGCGAATGATCTGGTCGACGACCTCAACCCCCGAATAGGTTTGTTCATCGATCTGATGGCAGGACTTCTTGAGTCGCTCCAGTCGTGCCAGCAATTCACTCTTGCTCTTCTCCGAAAGGTCTTCGGCGGTGTTCTTGATCAAACCCTCGGCTTCCTCGATGAGTTTGCCGATGTCCTGTACCAATTGCTTGCGACCACCGTCCTCGTCGGTCAGGTTGTTGAAATAGGTTTCCATGAATCTAATCGAGACGAATGGTAGTTACTGGGACGACCATCGTCGTGGTGTTGTTTATGGGGGATCGTCGCCTCTCCATCAAGTGTTTGCTCAGATCAGTGACGGATATTTGAAAGACCTGTGGATTCGGACATTCTCAGCGGCTATAAGGAGGCCCGTTAAATAGGACATTTGGGAGCGGATCGGAATTAATGATCCTGTAGGTGGTGACCCACTTGACCATTTCAGCGCTCCCACCAAAAGACCCTACTACTGCTCCACCTGGCAAATTGTCGACCTTACTCTGCCCGTTGGGGTTGTTCAATTCCCACCAGTTGGCGACACCCGCATGGCGGATGGAAATACCGTTGCCGGTGTTGCCTGGAGGGGGCACATTGGAGGCATCGTTGAAGTTCAGGGGAGACAATTCATTTTGTTCCCAAAGCTGCCAGTCGGTGGGGTTGAAATTGGTCGTCTTATAGGTTTTGCCGCCGAGGGAAGGTTTACCAATGTTGTTGTAGCCACCGATGGTGCCATTCCAGCAGTAAGAGGTCAGTTTGACCGGACGTGCCAACCAAAGGTCTTTCAATTTACCACGTCGGCGGGTTGTGATGTCCTTAGGACACCACAGAGCCTTCTGGTCGCCAATGTAGGTTCCCAGCTGGCTGATGCGAAAGAACGCCATTTGACGTTCGAACGCAGGCGAATCGATGTCGTGTCCCGCGGCAGACCCCGGAGCCGAAGGTCCTCCCGGAATGCGCCCATTGTTGCTGGTGGCATAGACCCAGTTGTCCGGTCCTGTCAGATTCCCTCCCCAGGAAGGGTGTGCGAGATAATCATTGTTGTCCCCAGAATACATCAAACTGGCAAGGAGGACTTGCTTGACATTGTTCAGATCCAGCGTGAGCTGCGCTCGATCCTTTGCTCGCCCCAGAGCGGGGAGAATCATACCAGCCAAAATCGCAATGATGGCAATGACAACCAGCAACTCAATGAGGGTGAAGGCCAGTGAACTCAAACGGCCCTTACCTCGTAAAATGAGAGATTTGTTAGGTAGGATCGATTTCATACTTTCCTCATCATGCCCTTCAACCTACCGGGTGAAAAGAAGAATATATGGCGCATACCACCTGGACCTGGTGACGGCAGCCTCCCGAGACGCCTGGATCATAGAAACTAGCCTATGGCGTCGAACCACTTGGAGCCTCTTCCTTGGCCTCCGCCTTGGGTTGATGCCTCCATTGGATGTGGAGGTCCCGCATTTGACGAGCGTCTACCGAACCTGGTGACTCGGTCATGAGGCAAGTCCCCTTGGCGGTTTTGGGGAAGGCGATCACATCGCGAATGCTCAGAGTGTGACAGAGCATGGCAATGAGTCGATCAAAGCCCAAAGCGATGCCCCCGTGGGGAGGGCAACCAAATCGAAACGCATCGAGCATGTAGCCGAAGCGTGCGTGGATCAGATCCTCAGGAATCTGCAGGACCTTCTCAAAAATGGTTCGTTGTAGGCCAGGCCGGTGGATACGAATGGAGCCACCTCCCAGTTCCACCCCATTGACCACCAGATCGTAATGCTGTCCACGCACCGCTTTTGGATCGCTTTCAAGCAACGCAATATCCTCTTCAACAGGCGCGGTGAACGGATGATGGCTGGAGTACCACCGATTCATCTCCTTATCGAAACTCAAGAGCGGAAAATCCGTTACCCAAAGAAAGTCAAAACGATCCGGATCGATCGAGAGGCGCCCCCTCTGCTGAAGGAGTTCCACACATTGGAGGCGGATACGGCCGAGCACTTCACAAGCAGCCAGCCAGGCATCGGCCGCAAAGAGAATTAAGTCACCATCCTCAATGGCGAGCGTCTGCTGAAGGGCTTGCTTTTCCTCCTCACTGAAAAACTTGACGATCGGAGACTTCCACTCTCCGCCCTCCACCTTGATGTAAGCCAGGCCCTTGGCGCCCTGGCTGATCGCCAGCTGGGTCAGCGCTTCCATCTGACCCTGTGTCACATCAGCCAGACCTTTGGCATTAAGTGCCTTAATCACCCCACCCTTTTCAAGCGTAACACTGAATACCTTGAAGTTACTCTTGGCAAAGGCATCGCAGAAATCATGGATCTCAAGACCAAAGCGAGTATCAGGTTTATCGATGCCATACGTGTTCATGGCTTCTTCAAAGGTGATACGGCGAAAGTTTTCAGGAATGGTCAGCCCAAGGGCAGACCGCCAGACATGCCCCATGAGGCCCTCAATGAGTCGATAAATGTCCTCTCGGTCAATGAAGGACATTTCGATGTCCACTTGGGTAAATTCAGGTTGGCGATCGGCACGCAAATCCTCATCGCGGTAGCAGCGTGCCAGTTGGAAGTATTTTTCCACGCCTGAAACCATGAGGATCTGCTTGAACTGCTGAGGGGACTGGGGCAGTGCGTAGCATTGCGAAGGGTGGACTCGACTTGGGACGAGGAATTCGCGCGCCCCTTCGGGAGTGGATTTGAACAAAGTTGGGGTCTCGACTTCCAGAAAGCCCTCTTCTTCCATGAACACACGGGTAGCGGTTGCCACCTTGCTGCGCAGCCGGAGATGATGCATCATTTCGGGTCGCCGCAAATCCAGATAGCGATACTTGAGCCGCAACTCTTCATTGACCTTGGAAGCCGTCTCTGGATCATCCACGGGAAACGGAAGGACATCGGCCGCGTTGAGCACCTCCAGTTCCTGCACCATGATTTCCACTTCTCCGGTGGGAATCTTAGAATTATCTGTCCCCTCAGGGCGACGACGCACTTTTCCGGTAACCGCGACCACACTTTCGCTATGCAGGGATGCCGCTTGATCGAACAAATCACTGGGCACATCTGAAGGGTCAAAAACCGTCTGAGTCCGACCTTCACGATCCCGGACATCAATGAACAAGACCCCTCCAAGGTCTCTACGGGAATGGACCCAACCGTTGAGGGTGACCACCTGATCGATGTGCTCGGTACGAATCTCGTTACAATGAATGGTGCGTTTCTTCATGGAAAAGGTGTGTCAATTCAGCCGCTCTGGACTCAATCGAGCGGCTGTTTTAAAGCATTTGAGGATAAATCAAAGCAAAAATCACCTTAACGCTGCCGACTCGGAGCCCTTGGGGAGCTGATGAAGAAATCAAAGATCATTTCCAAAGAGCCAACGAGCCACTAAACTGCGGTCATGGAGGAGGCTAGCGACTACAGCATCGTGTGGGTCACGGCGCCGGACCTCAAGGTGGCCCGGGATCTGGTCAAAAAGGTATTGGCTTTGCACCTGGCAGCCTGTGCCAAGATCATTCCAGGAATCGAATCCCACTACTGGTGGCAGAACCAGCTCGAATCGGCCTCGGAATGCCAGATTGTTTTCAAAACACGTAAGGCGTTGATGGCAGCTCTGGGTGAGGTCATCCAGGCTCATCATCCCTACGAAGTTCCCGAATGTGTCTCGGTGGCCATGCAGGACGGCCTGCCCTCCTATTTGCTATGGATTGATCAGGAAACGGATCAGTCCCCTACAAATGAGTGATGCGCCTTCTGGAGAGCCGACTCTCCATCGCCAGCCTGAACCACCACCGAAATTTTGATTTCGCTGGTTGAGATCATCAGGATGTTTACTCCTACCTCTGAGAGGACTTCAAAAAGCTTGGCAGCCACCCCGGAGTGCGTCCGCATCCCAACTCCGACTACTGAGAGCTTACAGATGTTTTCATCAGAAGTGATCTGTTGGTAACCAATACGTTCTTTCTGAGTTTCGAGCACTTTGAGAGCCTTGGTCAAATCCGTTTTTTCCACGGTAAAGGAAAGATCGGTGGAACGCTGCCCTCCCTCGTGGCTGACGTTTTGCACAATCATGTCCACATTGACCGAGGCATCGCTCAGGGGTTTAAATATGGTGGCGGCAATACCGGGATGATCCGGGACGTTTTCAAGGGTAACCTTGGCCTGATTCTTGTCGAGCGAAACACCGCGCACAACGACGTTTTCCATGTCAGCAGAAGATTCTTTCACAATCGTACCAGGGTTGTCATTTAAACTGGATCTTACTTCAAAAATAACACCGAATTTCTTTGCAAATTCAACGGAGCGGGATTGCATGACCTTGGCTCCCGAACTGGCCAACTCAAGCATCTCATCATAGGAAATTTCCTCAAGCTTCCGAGCCTCTATAACCACGCGTGGATCCGCGGTGTAAACACCATCGACGTCCGTGTATATTTGGCAGAGGTCGGCCTCCAGTGCCGCTGCCATGGCAATGGCAGTCAAATCAGACCCCCCTCTACCGAGTGTGGTGATTTGGCCTTCATTGGTTCTTCCTTGAAAGCCAGCCACAATCACCACCTTACTTTCGTCCAGGTGAGCTCTAACCTGAGCTGGGGTGATGTTTCGTATTTTTGCCTTTGAATGAACACCATCGGTGGTGATACCCGCTTGAGCACCGGTGAGCGATGCTGCGGGAATACCCATGGCGTGCAGGGCCATCGCCGTCAGCGCAATGGTCGTCTGTTCTCCCGTCGCAAGCAACATGTCCATTTCTCGCTCGGCAGGAAGCTCCATCATTTCTTTGGCCATCCCAATGAGTCGATCGGTCACTCCGCTCATGGCAGAGACCACCACAACGACCTGGTCTCCTTGGGAACGGTAACGAGCTACTCTCTGAGCCACAGCCTTGATGCGGTCGGTCGTGGCCACCGAAGTACCACCATACTTTTGAACAATGAGCGCCATGAATAAGATCGTCCGGTAAAAGAAACTCGCTATAGCCCTATCAAGCGGGAGACATCTTCCAAATGAGGTTCACACACATCGGGCTTCTGAGCCGCACAGCCGATGGCTCGGTCAGGATCCTTGAGCCCGTGCCCTGTCATGGTCGCAGTGACCACACTGCCGGCAGGAATCCGCCCGGCTTTGACCGACTGGATCAAACCAGCTAAGGGTGCGGCACAAGCCGGTTCGACGAACACCCCTTCGGTGCTGGCAACCAGTTTGTAGGCTTCCACGATGGCCTCATCCGTGACCTTGTCAATCCAACCTGAGGATTGCTCGAGGGCATTCAGAGCCCCTTTCCAGCTGGCCGGATTGCCGATTCGAATGGCAGTGGCCAAGGTCTCAGGCGATTCCACCGGGTGCCCATCAACGATGGGAGCAGAACCTGCCGCCTGATAACCGCACATCGCGGGAGCGGATGAGACCCAACCCGCCTGAAGGTATTCCTGGTATCCTTTCCAGTAGGCTGTGATGTTTCCAGCATTGCCCACGGGTAAAAAGTGAAAATCCGGAGCTCGCCCCAGTTGATCGCAAATCTCAAAGGAGGCTGTTTTCTGCCCCTCAATTCGGAAAGGATTGATGCTGTTGACGATCTCAACCTTGCCCGTTTCCCCCAGGTCGCGAACGATGTTCAGAGCTTTATCGAAATTACCACGAAGAGCGATGGTTTGTGCCCCATACATAAGAGCCTGAGCCAGCTTGCCCATAGCAATGTTACCGTCCGGAAGAATCACGACGCATTTGAGTTTTGCCCGCGCTGCATAGGCAGCAGCCGAGGCAGAGGTGTTGCCGGTGCTGGCGCAGATCACGACCTGAGCCCCTTTTTCAACCGCCTTGGTCATGGCCATGGTCATCCCCCTATCCTTGAAAGAAGCGGTCGGATTGAGTCCCTCAAATTTGAGATAGAGATCGAACTCCCCGCCAATGGCCTTCACCAACCGCTCACAGTGGATCAAAGGGGTATTTCCTTCATGGAGTGAAACGATAGGGGTGTCCTCCCCAACAGGAAGAAAAGAGGCGTATTGACGGATCAAGCCCCTCCAATATGGAATGGGCTCGGAAGTGGCAGTAGTGGACATCATGACAAACTAAAACTCAAAATTTTCAACGCGAATCACCTGGGGGGCACCATGCACAACCTTCAAACGACAGATCCGCTTGACCGCCTGCTGCATGGACTGAATCTGGGCATCATGCACCATCAGGATAAGGGGCACGGCATCCCCCTCATGCCCTTCGGGCTGGATGATGGATGAGATTCCAATGCGGGCCTCTGCAAGAATGGCAGTGATACGAGCCATCGTTCCAGGTCGATCAACGACGTGAAGTCTCAAGTAGAAAGGAGCGATCGTCTCCGACCAGGGGAAGACCGATCCATTCTCGACGTGAGACACAAAAGCAGGCAGGCGGCTGCCTTGTGCCTGCTGTAAATCCAGTGCGGCATCGGCAAGATCGCTCACAACAGCACTGGCGGTAGCATCCTGCCCCGCTCCGCGACCATAATAGAGGTTTTCCCCAACCACATCACCACCGATATAGACGGCATTGAAAACATCTCGAACCCCCGCCAGAACGTGCTGCAGAGGGATGAGCGTGGGGCATACAGAAATTTGCACCCCTTTTTTGGGAGTCGGACGAATCGTCGCCAGCAACTTGATGGTATAGCCCAATTGGTTGGCAAATTGAATATCCAAGGGGGTGATCTTGCGAATACCCTCCACATGAATTTGATCTGGAGGAATCCAGAAGCCATGAGCCAGAGATCCCAAAAGGCCCGCTTTGTGCATGGCATCGAACCCATCCACATCCAGAGACGGTTCGGCCTCTGCGTAACCCAAGCGCTGTGCATCTTCGAGAACCCCCTGAAAATCAGTCCCCTCCTTCTCCATGCGAGTCAGGATGTAATTGCAAGTTCCGTTGAGGATCCCATAGAGATAGCTGATACGGTTACCCACCAGCCCTTCACGCAGCACTTTAATAATGGGAATTCCCCCGGCGACACTGGCCTCGTAATACAGATTGGTGTGATGCTTGCGTGCCAGCTCGAAAAGCTCTTCGCCGTGTTCGGAAAGGAGAGCCTTGTTCGCTGTGACGACCAACTTACCCGCTCTGAGGGCTTTTCGAACCATTTGACGCGCCAAGGTCACCCCTCCCATCAGCTCCACGATGATGTGGTTGCGCTCATCCTCGACCACCGATTTCCAATCCGTGGTCAGCTTGCCCTTGGGAATCGACACGGCACGAGGCTTGCGCAAATCGCGCACGACGACGTGCGTGACCGACAACTGAACCCCCAAGCGAGAAGCCAGCAAGCGACCGTTTTGCCTGAGGGCCTTGTAGACACCTCCACCCACAGTCCCTCCACCAATGATTGCAACGTTGATTTGCCTCATAAAAGCAAGCAGAATGAAGTTGCACAAATCAGCATGGCTCGACAAATCCAAAATAGTAAAAATCACTTAAATCGATGCGAAAACTGCTTTGGATACGTTCAAAATTGCCAAAGCTGATGAGAAGGTTTTGTCTATTCCCCTGTCATGACCCAAAAAACTTCATTCGATGTTCGTCTCGGAAAGTGGACCCGACGAGAATTTCGTCAGGCCATGGAATCCTGCCAACTCAAGGGGTGCATCCTCCCCTTGGCCGCCGTGGAGCAGCACCTGGAGCACATGGCTATGGAACATGACTGGCGCAGTGTCAACATCATCGCAGAGCAGGTTGCCGAAGCCCTTCGCCCGGGGGTTTTAGTCGCACAGGGCATCATGGCTGGCATCAGCGAACACCACATGAAGCATCCGGGCACGCTTTCCCTGAGCCCAGGGACCTTTCTAAGCGTAGTCGATGACCTGGTGGACAGTCTGGTTCGTGCTGGGTTTGAAAACATCTTTGTGCTCAACGGCCATGGCGGCAACGTGATACCCTGTCAACAGACATGGGATCAGTTTCTGCGTCGCTATCCCGTCAATTTGCACTTTATGTCCTACTGGGATGTCCTGAACCAAGAGGACGCCTTGGACCTTTTGGAGGGAGGACACCGCTTACCGGAAGACCTGCCCGGCCACGCCCAGGAATTTGAAACCTCCATGGCCCTGAGATGGTTTTCGGAAAACGTGCGGTCCCAGGCCATGCAAGATCAAAATGACCGAACACCCCTTTTGGGGACTCCTGAAAAAGGGGAAGCATTTACCCGCCGCATCGTCGAGCGGCTCACCGACTACATGCATGGCATGCTTGCCGGCTCAAGAAAACAAACCACTCCTCCCTTCCACCCTTGAATCCGGGTTGAAAGCCGCTTCACGGGACGCATCAAGAATAGGCCCAGCCGCGATCCGCAAGGATTTCTTGGCCGGTGAGCACTCTGCTGGCCTCCGAGGCCAGAAAAAGGGCTACCTGCGCGATCTCCTCTGGCTGAATCAATTCTGGAACGCATTGGCACTGGCGGAGCATGCGCCGAACCGCAGGGGTTACAAATTCAGATTTCTGGCGCTCGGTCATGACCCATCCCGGGGATAAGGTGTTGACCCGAATTCCTCGAGGCCCCAACTCCCGAGCCAACGAGCGTGTCAAGCCCATGATCCCCCCTTTGGTCGCTACATAAGCTGTCATTGGAGTGGCGCCGATATGAAAAGTAATACTGGAAAAATTGATAATGGAGCCGCCCTTGGGCATCGATGGGAGCGCGGCCTGTACGGTTAAGTAATAGGCGCGCAAGTTGAGGGCAAATAGATCATCCCACTGTCGCGCGCTCATCGCATCGATGGCCATGCGCGGGTCACTTGCCGCATTATTGATCAGGACATGGATAGTACCGACTGTCTTCTGGATCCTCCTGATCCAGAGCTTGATCTGGCTTTCCTTTTTGAGGTCCACCAAATGAAAACCCACTCGGCCTCCCAAAGCCTCTGACAACACAACTCCTCTCTTTTTATCCTGATCACAAAAGAAGACGCGAGCACCCTGTTTTGAGAAACTGCGCACCAGAGAAGCTCCGATACCATTGGCTCCTCCCGTGACGATTACCACCTTATCGCTCAGATCGGCATAGGTCGCAGACATGACATTACCCATAGCCAAAATGACCTTTGGCGGCAACCTCGGACCCAACCTCCATGCGGGTCTTTTTGACTCATATCGATCCAGCTAAGCGCTGTATCAGACCAGAAGGGCTTTAGCAGAAATCCAGAGGCCTCGTGGTCCTGATTTATTGCGAAAAAACCCTTGTGAAAAATTTCACGATTTATAGACTACCCTCTCTTTCAGGTATGAACTATAAAGTTCATCCTGTAAGATCACTTGAGTGACCCCATTTACATGAAATTTTTGCGTTATTGGACCCTGATTTGCCTCTTTATGGGCTCGTCTTTTGGTGACCTGTCGGCTGCCGACACCCAGCAAGCAGTAGCTGAAGTCGCCAGTGGCGAAGAGATGCACGCCATAAAGGATGCCGATGGGCACGGTGACGCACACGCTGAAGGCGAACATCATGGCCTTCCCCCAGCCGCGGTTCCCATTTTCAAATTAGGGCCCATCGTAGTGACCAACTCAATGGTGGTTTCGTTCGCAGTCGCCCTCATACTGATCATCGGCGCCCAGCTCGCTACTCGGTCAGTGCAAGCGGTTCCATCTGGATTACAAAATTTCTTCGAGTTACTTGTGGAAGGACTCTATAAATTTTTTGAGGAAATTCTTGGCAGACATCTCGTCAAACAAACCTTCTGGTTTTTTGCGACGGTGTTTATCTACATTTTGACGGCCAATTGGTTTGGATTGATTCCAGGGATTGGAACGATTGGTTATGGCCACTCCGTAGACGGGCATTTTGTGGTCACCGAACCCTTGCTGCGGGGAGTGAACGCCGATCTGAACATGACCGCTGGGATGGCTCTTTTCTTTTTTGCGCTCTGGACTTACTGGTCCCTGAAAAATGTAGGAGCGCGTGGCATGCTCGGTCACATATTCAACTTAAAGGGCCATGGTGGTGGATTCTTAGGAATTTTCCTTATGTTCGTCTTTCTCTTCGTCGGAGTGGTGGAGATTGTTTCGATCTGTATCCGCCCGGTTGCATTGATGTTCCGTCTCTATGGCAATGTCTTTGCCGGGGAAAATATTCTGGAGACTGTCATGCACATGGGGGGGTGGTTCTTCGGATGGCTCCTGGTATTACCCTTTTATCTGCTTGAGCTGTTGGTCGGTGCGGTTCAGGCATTGGTTTTCGCATTGCTAACAGCCGTTTTTACAGCATTGATGTGCGAGCATCACGGGGATGAGGCTCATTGAGCCCTGAAGAAAACTTTTGGTGGTCAGAACATGGCAAGACCGTGTGGGCCATCATTTAAACGACAACGAAAGATAAAAACATTATGACTGGAAGTCTTCATATTGGACTGGCTGCCATCGGTTCCGCCATTGGGGTGGGCATCATTGGCATGAAAGCCGCCGAAGCTACTGGGAGAAATCCCGGAGCTGCAGGTGAGATTCGTAACATAGCGATTTTGCTCGCTGCATTGGCAGAGGGTGTGGTTTTCATCGCCATCTTCCTTGGAGGTCAGTAATCGTCCAAGCACATTCTGTCGGGCAGGTCACTGCCCGACGTTTTCCCCCTTCTCAAATATATGTCGATAATTCATTTTTTAGCTGCCTCTCAGAATCCGGTGACTGCTGTCACTGAAGAATTTGGGGTCAACGGCCAATTGCTTTTCAGTCAGCTGCTGGCGTTTATCGTCGTCGCCTTTTTCCTAACAAAATTTGCCTATAAGCCTTTGCTCAAAGCATTGGAAGACCGCCGTCAGCATATCGAGGAGGGCCTCAAGAATGCCGACAAAATCAAGCAAGAACTGGCTGAAGCCGAGGCCGCTCGCAAGGAAATCATGGAAAAGGCCAATGCTCAGGCCAACAAATTGATCGAAGAGGCGCGAGCCGCAGCCAATCAGGTCAAGGATCAGGAAACCCAGAAAGCCATTTCCCAAGCCGAGCAAATCATCTCGAAGGCTCGTGAGGCAGCGCAAGCAGACCACGACCGCATGCTCGCCGAATTGAAGCAGGAGATTGGGCGTCTGGTCGTGCAAACCACCGCCGCGGTGGCTGGCAAGGTCTTGACCGACGAGGATCAGAAGCGATTGGCGGAAGAAGCCAACAAGCAAATGGCTGCCTAAGCTTGCAGCGCTGGTTGATGGAGATCCTCTCACCTATTCCATGAAAATCACAAAACAAGCCAGAAGAGACGCCAAGGCCTTGTTCCGTTCTTGCCTTCAGGAAGGCCAGCTGAATGAGGATAAGGTGCGCCAAGTCTGCAAGGTAGTGCTTGAAAAAAAAACCAGAAGCTACATTGCCATCCTTTCCCACCTGCAGCATCTGGTAAAACTCGACATGCAGAATCGCACCGCAAGAATCGAGTCTGCAGTGGCTCTGGACGATGGAACTCAAAATGCCATTACCCAGAATCTTTCACAGCGCTATGGCAACCAGCTGATCACGGAGTTTTCCGTCAACTCCTCTTTGGTCGGAGGCGTTCGAATTCAGGTGGGAAGCGACGTTTTTGACGGAAGCATCCGGAGCCGCCTTCAAACCCTGGAAGGCTCTTTCGGCCAGTAATAATTTTTATTTTTCAGAACCTTTTTAATAAATACCATGAGCAACTTAGTTGAAGAAATCGAAGCCCAAATAGCGGGAGCAAAACAGGGCGTCGCCAAGGAAAACGTTGGCGTTGTCCGAGAAATCAGTGACGGTGTGGCCAAAATCGAAGGCCTGACCGATTGCATGCTCAATGAGATGCTGGATTTCGGCAATGGAACAACCGGTTTGGCACTCAACCTCGAAGAAACCGAGGTCGGAGCCATCATCCTCGGTGAATACACCGACATCAAAGAAGGCGCCGAAGTCAAGACCACGGGTAAATTGCTTCAGGTTCCCGTCGGCAAAGCCATGCTGGGCCGCGTGGTCAACGCTCTGGGCCAGCCCTTGGATGGTAAAGGTGCCATTGAGGCAGAAACGCATTATCCCGTCGAAAAGATCGCTCCTGGTATTGTAACCCGACAGGCGGTAAGCCAACCGGTGCA
>Ga0160423_10001017_pt1 | contig 23258 bp, 14 predicted proteins | sample CRUFie14St8metaG_FD_108191 | JGI IMG/M metagenome (GOLD analysis project Ga0160423, IMG submission 108191) | Marine microbial communities from the Costa Rica Dome - CRUD Field 142mm St8 metaG | ecosystem: Environmental > Aquatic > Marine > Oceanic > Photic zone | place: Costa Rica: the Eastern...
ACGACAAGCCGGATCACATCGGTGCCAAGCGGTGCGAACGGAATGATGGCATCCAGCCGGTTGCGGAATTCCGGCGTGAACATCCGTTCAATCGCCTCGGCATCCGCACCCTCGCGGTTGTCGCGGTTAAAGCCGATGGCTTTCTTCGACAATTCCTGCGCACCGGCATTGGTGGTCATGATCAGGATGACATTACGGAAATCGACAATCTTGCCGTTATTATCCGTCAGCTTGCCATGATCCATCACCTGCAAGAGGATGTTGAACAGGTCAGGATGCGCCTTTTCGATCTCGTCCAGCAGCAGCACCGCATGCGGTGTCTGGTCCACGGCATCTGTCAGCAAGCCGCCCTGGTCAAACCCGACATAGCCGGGCGGTGCGCCGATCAGCCGTGATACGGTATGGCGTTCCATATATTCCGACATGTCAAAGCGCATCAGCTTGATGCCAAGCGCCTCGGCCAGCTGGCGGGCAACCTCGGTCTTGCCGACCCCGGTCGGGCCGGAGAACAGGTAATTGCCAACCGGCTTTTCCGGCTCGCGCAGACCGGCGCGTGACAGTTTGATGGCGGACGCCAGCGCGGTGATCGCCGCGTCCTGGCCGAATACCAGCCGCTTCAGATCATCTTCCAGCGACGCCAGCGCCACCTTGTCATCACGGCTGACATGTTTCGGCGGGATGCGCGCCATGGTGGCGACGGTCGCCTCCACCTCTTTCTGGCCGATGGTGACCTTGCGCCGTGATGGCGGCAGCAGGTTCTGCGCCGCGGCCGCCTCGTCAATCACGTCAATCGCCTTGTCCGGCAGCTTGCGGTCATTGATATAGCGTGCCGACAGGTCGACCGCTGTTTTCAGCGCCGCGCTTGTAAAGCGTACCTTGTGGTGTTCCTCATAGCGTGGCTTCAGACCGGCAAGGATCTTGATGGTGTCAGCGATGCTTGGCTCGTTCACATCGATTTTCTGGAACCGGCGGACAAGCGCCCGGTCCTTTTCGAAATAGCCGCGATATTCCTTGTAGGTGGTCGAGCCGATACAGCGCAGCGTGCCTTCCTGCAATGCCGGCTTTAACAGGTTCGAGGCATCCATCGCCCCGCCCGATGTGGCCCCGGCACCGATCACCGTATGAATCTCGTCAATGAACAGGATGGCGTTGTCGTCATCCTGCACGGCCTTGACCACCGCTTTCAGACGTTCCTCGAAATCGCCGCGATAGCGCGTGCCGGCCAGCAGCTGGCCCATATCAAGCGCATAGATCACGGCGCTGGACAGCACCGGCGGCACCTCGCCATTATGAATGCGCAACGCCAGACCCTCGGCAATGGCCGTCTTGCCAACACCCGGGTCGCCGACATAGAGCGGGTTGTTCTTGGTCCGGCGGCACAGTACCTGCACCGTCCGGTCAACTTCGCGGTCGCGGCCGATCAGCGGATCAATACGGCCGGCAGCGGCCTTGGCGATCAGGTCAACCGCATATTGGCTGAGCGGATCGGTGCCCTCGGCGCTCTCGGCTTCGGTGGTCTCGCTTTCCTCGGCCGCACGGCTGCCCGCATTCTCGGCGCCATGGCTAATATAGGTAACGGCATCAAGGCGCGTCATGTTCAGCGACTTGAGGAACCAGACAGCATGGGATTCTCGTTCCGAGAAAATGGCGACCAGCACATTGGCCCCGGTGGCGACCTCGCGCCCGGATGACTGGGTGTGAATGATCGAGCGCTGGATCACCCGCTGAAAGCTTGCCGTCGGCTGCACATCTGCGCCGCTGTTCGGGTTCATGATCGAGGTCAGCTCGGTCTCGATATAATCCAGCAGGCGGGCACGCAATTCGTCGATATCCACCTTGCAGGCCGACAAGACCTCAAGCGCGTCACTATCCTCGACCAGCGCCAGCAGCAGATGTTCCAGCGTCGCAAACTCGTGGTTGCGATCGGTGGCATTGCTCATTGCACGGCGCAGCGTTTCTTCGAGTTCACGTGATAACATACCGTTCAGTCCTTTTCGATCTGCAGCTGCAGGGGATGTTCATTCTGGCGAGCGTAATCCATGACCTGGGTGGCCTTTGCCTCGGCCACCTCATAGCTATAGACGCCGCATACGCCGACGCCGCGCTGATGCACATTCAGCATGATGGCGGTGGCCTGATCGCTGCTCATGCTGAAAAAGCGCTGCAGCACATAGACCACGAATTCCATTGGTGTGTAGTCATCATTCAGCATGATGACCTTGTACATGGACGGCTTCTTTGTGCGCGGACGCGTCTCCAGCACGACCTGTGACTGGCCATTGCCGTCATCTGTCTTTTTGTCAGCCATGGCGTTTCATTCAGTCCCGAACACATGGAAATCAATCATTGGTGCGGTGATATTGTTCAAGAAATAACCCCTTAACGCAACACCGCCGATACCGCTTTTGCCGTCACCTTTGCCGGTAACAAACCGCCCGGCTCTATGGATATTGGCATTTTCGGTGCAGGCCAAAAGGCCAGCAGGCAAAAAATATCAAACTGCGGCAATTTGCCGACACTCCTGCTACGGACCGGCAGGGCGAACAGCAACAATCGCCCTTTGAAGATCGGCCGGGCCAGGCCTTTGATTCGCCTTTTTTGCACGCCATGCTGCGCTGGCAGGGCAGGTGACCTTGCGGTTGATCGGGGCGTTAATTTCTCTATGATGCGAAGGGGTTTGAAGAACGTGTTGTTTGTCTTCTGGAGGCCGATGAATGCCGCTGCGCACAAGGACAGTTTTTGACAGTTTTGTCAGCGCTGTCAGGCCATCTGTCGCCGCTGTCCCGCGCTTCCCCAAAATGGCAATTCCGGCCCGGCTGTTTGCAGTTTTTCTGATCATTGGCGGCCTTGCCATGATGCAGGCAACCCCGGCCAGCGCCGCCAAATATGCGGCCATTGTCATCGAGGAACATAGCGGGCGCGTGCTGTTTGCACGCAATGCCGACCAGGCGCGTTATCCGGCGTCGCTGACCAAGATCATGACGCTCTATCTGCTGTTTGAAGAGCTGGAAGCGCGGCGGCTGACCATGGACACCAGGATGCGGGTATCGCGCACGGCAGCCGGCCGGTCCCCGTCAAAACTCTACCTCAAGACTGGCCAGACTGTAACGGTGCGCGATGCCATCTATGCGCTGATCACGAAATCGGCGAATGATGTTGCCACGGTGGTGGCCGAACATCTGTCCGGTACCGAGCGGGAATTTGGCAAACGCATGACACGCAAGGCGCGTGCCCTTGGCATGAACCGCACCACCTTTCGCAACGCGTCCGGTCTGCCGCACAGCAAGCAGAAATCCACCGCGCGCGACATGGCGCGGCTTGGCATCGCCATTCGGCGCGACTTTCCGCAATATTTCGGCTTTTTTTCCACCACATCCTTTCGCTGGAAGGGCAAGCGGTTTGGAAACCACAACAAGCTGCTCAGCAAATATGACGGCACTGACGGCATCAAGACCGGCTATATCAATGCATCCGGATTCAATCTTGTAGCGACAGTAGAGCGGCATGGCGTGCGCCTTGTCGGGGTTGTGTTTGGCGGCCGAAGCGGCAAAAGCCGCGATGCCCATATGGTGCAGATCCTGGACAAATCCTTCAAACGCGCCAAGCCGGCCGATATCCATACCCAGCTTGCCGATACCGGATCGCGCATAAGGGTGGTCCCGAAATCATTGCCGACCCCGCTAACGGCACCTGGCACGCTGCCGGTGGCACCGCCCCCGCGCAGCAGCAGAACCGGCAGCATCGATGTGGCGCTGGGGGGCGAGGCCGCCTATCTCGACGGCGATGACCCGGCAACCGCAACCAGCGCGGCCACGCCAACAAGATGGAGCGTTCAGGTTGGCAGCTTTGCGCGGCGGGTCAACGCCCACAAGGCTGCGGCAACGGCACGGCGGACAGCGCGTTCCGTGCTTGGCGCGATACCGGCACGGCTGACCATGGTCACGCGCGGCAATATTCCGCTCTGGCGGGTCCGCTTTCACAATCTTGATGAAACACAGGCACGGACAGCCTGCGCCGTGCTGTTCGCCGAAGGGCGGCCTTGTGTGGCCATTGCCGAGACGGGCTAGCCGGTTACCCCGCACCATCCCCGCAATCGGCAAGACAGCGTGCCATCATCTCGCGCAGGATTTTCGACGCCACCATCGCAGTAACGCCGTTCAGGTCACGGTCTGGATTCAACTCCACCAGATCGCCGCCAATCATCCAGCCATCAGACTTGCGGCTGCCAGAATTACGGCCAAAATTCTGGATGATGTGCAACACATCGCGCACCGACAGGCCGCCCGGCTCGTGATGTGACACCCCCGGCGCAAAGGCCGGGTCCAGCACATCCAGATCAATGGTCAGATAGACCGGTCCCGATATCGCAATATCTGCAATATCGACGCCATGCCGCATTTCATGGCAGTCAACGCCAAAACGCGTCACCTGCGCGCGCTGATGATCATTCAGGGTGCGGATACCAACCTGAACCAGACGGTCAACGCAGCCGCTTTCCATGATGCGCGCAAAGGGCGAGGCATGGCTGAACCGGTTATCCTCCATATTGTCATACAGGTCCGGATGGGCATCGAGATGCAGGATTGTCAGCTTTGGATGATGCGCCGCATGCGCCCGCACCGCCGGCCATGTCACCGAATGATCGCCGCCAAGGCTGATAACCGCCTGCCCGCGCGCCAGCACCGCCGACACACCGTCATGAATGGCATCATGGGCGGCCTGACCCGACAGACCGGACAGGGGCAGATCACCAGCATCCTGCCACAGCCCGGCAACACCAAGATCGGTGCCGGTTTCGGCAAACATATTTGCCGATGGTGACACCAGTGCCTGACGGATCAGCGGTGGTGCCAGCGCCGGCCCGCGCAGAAAGGTCGAATTGTCATCCTGCGGCAGGCCCAGCAGCGCAAGCCGCGCCATCGCTGTTTCACCAATGTCCGTCATCCTGTCACCCCTGTTCTTTCCCGGATCACACCTTGCCATCTTGCGGGGTGTCAAGATCGGGCAGATCATCCGGCATCACCGGCCCCCAGGACGGATGGTCATGCCGAAAAATCTGTCCGGCCACCACCAGCATGTCGCTGTCATCAAAGGCCCCCGGCGCAATGCTGATCTGGTCGCGCCCGTCACGCCTGTAGAACATCTGCGCCCCGCAATCCGCGCAGAACCCGCGTTCGGCCCAGGACGAGCTGCGGTACCAGCGCGGCCGCGCCGTCCCCAGATAGGTCAGGTGATCCGACATCGCCGCACTTGCCCCCCAGCTGGTGCCGGACAGTTTCAGGCAGTCACTGCAATGGCACATCAGGATCTGCCGCAGCGGTCCTTTCACGCGAAAACGGATCGCGCCACAATGGCAGCCACCGTCAAAATTCCGGTCTTCTGTTCCTGTGATAACTGCATCCATCTGGCACCTCCGCCCTGCTTGCTGGCAGCAGGGTACACGCAGCATGGACCGGCTGGCCAGACCTAGCGGAAATCACGGCTGCGCATACGTGTGCCACGCTGGTTGCGGCCCGCCTCGGCATCCAGATGACCCAGGAACCCGTTCAGGTTGAACAGTGACTCGGCAATGAAATGCAGCACTGCCTTTTCCCGCTGTATCCGCCCGACAACCCCGAGAATCTGTGACCGCAGCATGGCGTCACGATAGGTCTCGGTCAGCTTTGGCCAGATGATCACATTCAGCGAATGCAGCCCGTCCTCGAGCGTCAGAAACACCGTTCCCTTGGCGGTGCCGGGACGCTGGCGCATGGTCACAAGCCCGGCCAGTCGCAATCGCTGGCCGTCAGGCGCATCAAAGGCAACAGCACAGCTTTTCCAGCCAGCGGCCGCCAGCGGGTCGGCCAGAAGCGTCATCGGATGCGCTTTCAGTGACAGCCCGAGGCTGCGATAATCGGCCGCCACATCCTCGCCCGGCCGGGCGGCAGGCAGGGCCACCGCCGCCTCGCTGCCAGACAGGTCATGATGGTGGCGTGTGGCATGGGCGAATAACGGCAATTCATGCCAACGCTGCCTGGCAAGCGCCCTTACCTCCCACAACGCCTTTCGCCGGTTCAGCCCAAGGCTGTTGAAACCGTCGGCCCTGGCGATTGCCTCCAGCGCCTTTGCCGAAATATCGGCCCGCCGCATGATATCCGCCAGCCCGTCATAGCCATCGGCGCGGCTGGCCACAATGCGCGTGCCTTCAGTCTCGGCAAGTCCCTTGACCAGCCGCAGCCCCAGCCGCAGCGCATGGCGTGCATCATGATTGTCCGGATCGGGCTCCAGCGTGCTGTCCCAATGCGAATGCATCACATCGGTCGGGCGCACGCAAATGCCACTGCGCCGTGCCTCGGCCACCAGCTGCGATGCGGAATAAAACCCCATCGGCTGAGCATTCAGCAACGCACAGATGAATACATCGGGATAATGCCGCTTGATCCATGCGGATACATAGACAAGCAGGGCAAAGCTGGCCGCATGCGATTCCGGAAAACCATAGGTGCCGAACCCCTCAATCTGGCGAAAACAGCGCTCGGCAAAATCCGCATCATAGCCGCGTTCGATCATTCCGCGGATCATCTTGTCGTGGAACTTGCTGACATCACCATGCTTTTTGAAAGTGGCCATGGCGCGGCGCAGCTGGTCCGCCTCGCTGCCGGTAAAACCGGCACCGACGATGGCAATCTGCATCGCCTGTTCCTGAAACAGCGGCACCCCCAATGTCCGCTCCAAAACATTGCGCAGCGCTTCTGACGGGTAAGTGACCTTTTCCAGACCAGCCCGGCGGCGCAGATAGGGATGCACCATATCGCCCTGAATCGGCCCTGGCCGGACAATCGCCACCTGCACAACAAGATCATGAAAACAGCGCGGTTGCAGGCGCGGCAGCATCGCCATCTGGGCGCGTGATTCCACCTGAAAAACGCCGACCGATTTGCCTTCGCACAGCATGTCATAGGTTGCCGCATCCTCAGGCGGCACCGCGGCCAGCGTCAGTGGCCGGTTATAATGCTGCGTCAGCAGGCCGAAGGCACGACGGATACAGCTCAGCATGCCAAGTGCCAGTACATCGACCTTCAGCAGGCCCAGCGCATCAAGATCATCCTTGTCCCATTCGATCACGGTGCGGCCTTCCATCGCCGCCGGGCTGATTGGGCACAGATGGTCCAGCCGCCCGCGGGTGATGACAAAACCGCCAACATGCTGCGAAAGATGTCGTGGAAAGCGGCTGATATCACGCACCAGGCGGCGCACCAGTGCGATGCGGCGATCCGCCGGGTCGATACCGACAGCCTGCAGGGCTGCATCATCCGGACCGCCCGCCTCGCGCCCCCAGCTCTGCCCCGACAGCGCCGCCTGCACATCACTGCTCAGACCGAACACCTTGGCCACCTCGCGCAAGGCACTGCGCGACCGGTAGGTAATCACCGCAGCGGTCAGCCCGGCGCGGGTCCGCCCGTATTTGGCATAGATATACTGGATGACCTCCTCGCGGCGTTCATGTTCAAAATCAACATCAATGTCGGGTGGTTCGCCGCGTGCCTCGCTGATGAAACGTTCAAACAGCGGCTGCGAACGGTCCGGATCAACCGAGGTGATGCCAAGGCAATAGCAGACGGCGGAATTGGCCGCCGAACCGCGCCCCTGGCACAGGATGCCGCGGCTGCGGGCAAAACGGACGATATCAAACACAGTCAGGAAATACGGGGCAAACGCCATTTTCGCAATCAGCTGCAATTCACGCTGCAGATAGGCCCCGACCTTTTCCGGAACACCGTCGGGATAGCGGTCCCGCGCGCCATTCCATGTCTGGTATGTCAGCTCGTCCATGGCATCACGCCCGCCGGGTGCCACCTCGGTCGGATATTCATAGGACAGCTCGTCCATGCTGAACGCGCAGGCGCTGGCCAGCCTGTCGGCATTTGCCAGCGCATCGGGCCAATGCCGCCAGCGACGGGCCATTTCATCCGGGGCCAGCACCTGGCGTTCGGCATTGCGCGACAACAGCGCACCGGCATTGTCCAGCCGCTGCCCTTCACGGATACAGGCCAGCACATCGGCAAGCGGACGGCGCGCCGGATCGTGATACAGCGCGTCCCCCACCGCGGTCAGCGGCAGCTTCTGTGATGCCGCCATTTCGGCCAGTATCGCCAGGCGTGCCTCATCGCCCCCATCACGATAGAGGGCCGCCCCGACAAATACGGACGCGGTGACGATTTCACGGATCCGGCCAAGCTGGGTGGCATGCGCCGCATCGGGATGACTTGGCGGCATGACCAGCAGCCTGGTGCCGGACGTCACCCGGGCCAGATCAGCAAGATACAGGACCGGCGCACCCTTGCTGCCGCGCATATTTGCCTCGCTCAGCAGGACAGACAATGCCTCATAACCGGCCCGGTCGGTCGGGTGGGCAATGATATCCGGCCCGTCGACAGGGCGCAGGCGCGCCCCGACAACAAGACCGATGCCGGCATCGCGCGCGGCCACATGCGCACGCACAATCCCGGCAAGGGAATTCACATCGGCAATCCCCACGGCCTGCCAGCCAAGTGCCGCTGCCGCCTCAACCATCTCGGCCGGGTGTGACGCCCCGGTCAGGAAGGTGAAATTGCTATAGCAGCCAAGCAGTGCCGCCGGCCCGGATGGCGCGCCGGATGGCAAGCCGGATGGCGGCCCTTTTTTTGACATAGCCCCGCCCATCAGGCGAAGAAGCCGTGCAGGAACCAGCCAGGGTCTTCACCGCGTTCCGGCAAGCCCTCGCGATAGACCCAGAAACGCGCACCCGCTTCATCCTGAAGACGGAAATAGTCGCGTGTCCTTGTGCCGGCGGCGGCATGCCACCATTGCGGGGCAATGCGTTCAGGCCCGCTGGCGCGTGTCACCCTGTGGGTGCGTTTCTGCCAGACAAACTGCGCGGGTGGATGATCAGGCAGCAGCGCCACAACTGCCAGTTTCTGCGGCACCCCCAGCAGCCGGACCGGCCGCGGTGCGGCCGTCAGGCTTTGCGGGGCATGAGTCATCACATCCTCAAACCCGGCATGTTCCATATCGGCATAGGCGGCATATTGCGCTGTCTCGGGCTGCCAGCAGGCACGCGCCCGCAAATGCAGCACCGCACCATAGCCAAGCCGCGCCACCAGCCGGTCAACAAGGCTGGCATATGTTTCACTTGCCGAGATACCCTCATCAAAACGGGCCGCCACCGGGGCCTGCGGGCTGCAGTCATGGGCTTCCAGCCACATCCGTTCAAGCCCGAATTCGGGATCAATGGTTTGCGCGGCACCGGTCAGCAACCGGCGAAAGGCACCGCTGTCACGGCTGGGACGCGAAAAATGCACATCGCGTCCCCGCACCATATTGTCAACACGCTGCCAGCCAAGCTGCAGGCGGCGCGTCGCCAGCCCCTGCTGCTGCAGAATGGCTGTCATCTCGTCGGCAAGGCTGATGGCAAGTGCGTGAATATCGTCGGGGGCGGCCACCGGTTCGGCGAACTGGCGCATGGCCACACGCGGACGCGCCGGTTGCAGCGGTGCAAAGCTTTCATTCACATGCCCCAGTGCCGCATCCAGCTGATAGGTGACCGCCTGCCCGAACCGGGCTGCCAGCGGGGCCCGTGCCATGCCCAGGATATCGCCTATATGACGCAACCCCGAGGCCGCCATTGCCGTGCAGATGGTGCCGTCAAGGCGCAAGGCCGCCAAGGGCAGCCCGGCCATCAGGCTGGCCAGCTGGCGTGCGGACGGCGTTGCAGAACGGGTACATCCGTAACGCCGGGCCGCCGGGGCATAGCGGGCCAGCCCCCAGGCCGCCCCGCATGTCGGGGCGACGGCCAGCCTTGCTGTCAGACCGGCACGGCGTAACCGGCGCGCCATATCAGCCAGCAGCGGACGGATCCCCCCCTGCAGATGTGCGGCCCCGGCAACATCCAGCCAGATGCCATTGCCATCATGCGCGATACTGGCACCAGCACCCACCATATGGGCTGCGGCCGGTGCGGTCAGCGGGCAATAGCGCCTGGCCCACATGGCCAGATGATGCAGATCCTGCCTGTCAGCAGCCTCATCCGCGGCACGCGATACCAGATCCGGCTGCAAGGCCCTGGCATCGGCAAGCCGCATGCCGCCACGCAACCCCAGCCGATGCGCCAGCGGACAGACAGATTCCACCAGCTCTGCCCCGTTTACCGCACGGACAATCACCAGCGGCTGGGCCGAGGGCAGATCACCGTCACGACGCACGCGTTCAGCTGCCAGGTACGGAAACCAGGCATGGATAATCACCCGTGTCATGGCTGGCTATCCGGCCATGATGGCGGGCGATGTTTCGGCCGGAATCTGTGTCGAAACCTGCCCCGGAACCTGCCCCGAAACCTGCATTAACAGCTTTGCCCGCCCCGGCCCTGGCACCAGCGACCGGCGTGGCCGTGACGGGCCCGCTATATCGCATCTGCCTGAATCCGCAAATGGCAGGCATGCCGGCATGTCATCCGCTGCCGCCGTCATATTGGCAAGCTGGCAGGACTGGAACCTGTCGGCAAAACTGTCCCATAGCACGCCGGTCTGGCAGGGACGTCCGCCACGCGCATGCGCAATGCGGATATCCCAGACCGGATGCCAGGGGGTGGCCGCCGACAGGGCCGCGGATGACATCGCATCCGTCTCCTGCCGCCGCCCTGGCGCAACATACCACAGGCTGTCAAACCCGCTTGCCGCCACCGGCCAGCCAAGCAGAAAGCCGGTGGTGCCGCTGGCCTCGGCAGCAAGCTGTGCACGACGGGCCAGCCGCATCCAGTAATCCGAAGGCTGGTTCAGCCCATCATATTCGACAACCACTGCTGCCAGCCCCTCGGTGCGCAGAATATCCTCAAGCGCGGCAAGGCGGCGTGTCGGGCTGGGTGCATCGACAATCAGCAGCCGCGACGGATCGATTCCCAGAGCCGAGAACCCGGCAGCATACAGCATGCCGGTTCCTCCCATGGCCGCTGCCGGACACCAGACCACAGGCCCGTCCTTGCGTGCCATCAGACGGCGCACCAGCGCCGCTGCAAACCCGGTCAGCGCCGCATCATGCCCGGGGCGGCCACACAGCATATGGGCCCGTCCCAGCGCCAACCCGCCGGCAAGCGCCGAATCAAGCACATCAACCCCCAGCGCCAGACGCGGCGAATCGATATAGCCCTCAAGACGCGCCACATCGCGGCGCAGCTGGTGAAAATGCGACCGGCGGCCATCCGCCAGATGCCCGGCTGAATACCCGGCTGACTGCCCGTTACAGGCACCTGAATCACCATCCAGATTGTCAGTATCATGATTTTCAAGATGTTGATTTTCAATGGAAAAACAACCTTCCCCAGTTTGCGGGGCGGGTATTTCAATTCTGTCACTGATGGTCGCCATATTGCGCCCTCCTGCCATTTGACCCAGCCATGTAACACTGCCATTTGGCATATCGTTTTACATCATTTTGTTCATGATTTGTTCTAGAACAAAAAGGGAACAAAGTCAAGAATGACAGGAGGCCCCAAAACGCAAACACCCCCGCCGCAGCGCGGTGGGGGTGTCTGATTTCAGGGTTATGGCAGGGTCAGGGCCTTGGCCGTGCCTGCTGCGCAGCCTCAGCGTGCCAGTTCGCTTTCGACAAGCTGCACCCAATAGCTGGCTCCGATGGGCAGTGCCTCGTCATTAAAGTCATAACGGGCGTTATGCAGCATGCCGTCTGCCGGCGCCGGGCCGGTGCCAAGCCAGATATAGCAGCCCGGCTTTTCTTCCAGCATGTAAGAGAAATCCTCGCCCCCGAGCGACGGTTCGACATCGCGGTCAATATGATCACTGCCGATCACCTTTCCCAGCACCTGTGCGGCGCGCTCGGCCTCGGCGGCATGGTTGACGGTGGCCGGATAGCCATGATGCCAGTCAAATTCCAGCGTACAGTCATACGCCTTGGCCGTGGTTTCCGAGATTTCGCGGATCGCATCGCGCAGCAAAGTGCGGGTATCACGCAGGAACGACCGCGCCGTACCGGCAATGCGCACGGTATCGGCAATCACATTCTTTGCCGTACCGGCCTGGAAAATCGTCACGGATACCACCGCCGAATCCACCGGGCCAACCCGCCGGGACACAATGCTCTGCAGCGACTGCACAATGGCGGCGCCACAAGGGATCGGGTCGATACACAGATGCGGCTGGGCAGCATGGCCACCCCGCCCGGTGATGGTCATGTCGAACTGGTCGGCATTGGCCATGCAGACACCGTCATGCACACCGGCCTCGCCCATATCCATCTGCGGCATATTATGCATGCCCCAGACCGTCTGCATGTCAAATTCACGGAACAGCCCGTCCTCGATCATCGCCAGACCGCCGCCGCCGCCTTCTTCAGCCGGCTGGAAAATCAGATATACCGTCCCGTCGAAATTGCGCGTTTCGGCCAGATATTTCGCCGCGCCGAGAAGCATGGTCGTATGGCCGTCATGGCCACAGGCATGCATCCGGTTCGGAATTTTCGACGCATGTTCGAATTCATTCAGCTCCTGCATGGGCAGCGCGTCGATATCCGCGCGCAGGCCAATCGCCCGGTCGCTGTCACCATTGCCGCGGACAACCCCGACAACCCCGGTCTTGCCCATGCCGCGATGCACCTCGATCCCGAAGCTCTGCAGCTTTGCGGCAATGAAGTCAGAGGTCCACACCTCTTCATAGCAGATCTCGGGATGCTGATGCAGCTCACGGCGCCACTCGCGCATTTCCTCTTTGCGCTCGGCAAGCGAATTGATAACCGGCATATCTCTCGTTCCTCACTGTTCACTCTTACACACCATGTTCCGGCCAAGGCGGCGATGCGTCAAGGGTCAGATATGATGCACCCGCCAATGGCGTTGCGACGCTTTGTCACCACGGCTGCTTAAGACCCTTTCTCTGCCGGGGCCAACATTGTAGGTTTACGGCATTATTTTGTGTGGGGAGCTGTCATGGGCCGGCAACGGGCCATGGCGACATCTGTGCGGTGTCGGCAAGGTTTTAACCTTTGTCGGCACAAGGACAGGAATTTTCCCCACCGAATAGCAGATTGGCTCAGTTCATTACGGACTTTGCAAGACAGACGACACGACAGACAGATCGGGTCCGGCGCCAGCGCCCTCCCGGTTCGACAGGTGAGGACCCATGGCGTCAGAACAGCCCGATCGCGGCCTTCGCGGCCTGCCAGGCGGCAAGCCCCGCTATTCCGCTTTTGCCATTGCGCGAAAGGCAATGCGTTACCATCAGGACTGGCAACGCGCATGGCGCGATGCCCCGCCAAAAAGCGAATATGACGCTGTCATCATCGGTGGTGGCGGACACGGGCTTGCAACCGCCTATTATCTGGCGGCAGTCCACGGGATGAACAATATCGCTGTTGTCGAAAAAGGCTGGCTTGGCGGCGGCAACACCGGTCGCAACACAACCATCATCCGGTCAAACTATCTGTGGGATGAAAGCGCCGCCATCTATGAACATGCGCTGAAGCTGTGGGAAGGCATGTCGCAGGACCTGAATTTCAATGTGATGTTCAGCCAGCGCGGGGTCCTGACAATTGCGCATTCCGAACATGAACTTCGCGAGATGTCACGGCGGGTCCACGCCATCCGGCTGAACGGTATCGATTCCGATATTCTGGGACCATCCGAGATCAAGTCATTCGTGCCGATCATCAATATCGACCAGTCGATCCGCTATCCGGTGATGGGCGGCTTTCTGCAGAAACGCGGCGGCACCGCGCGCCATGATGCGGTCGCCTGGGGCTATGCACGTGCGGCTGATGATCTGGGCGTCGATATCATCCAGAATTGCGAGGTGACCGGCCTGCGGCGCACCGGACGCCGTATCGTCGGCATTGAAACAACCCGCGGCTTTATCAAGACCCGCAAGGTGGGCTGCGTCACGGCAGGCCATTCCAGCGTGATGGCCGCCATGGCCGATATCCGCCTGCCGCTTGCCAGCCGCCCGTTGCAGGCGCTGGTATCCGAACCGATCAAACCGATCCTTGATACGGTCATCATGTCGAACGCTGTGCATATGTATATCAGCCAGTCCGACAAGGGCGAGATGGTGCTTGGCGCCGGTGTCGACAAATATAACTCCTATGCACAGCGCGGTTCCTTCCCGGTGCCCGAACATATGATCGCCGCTGCGGTTGAGCTGTTTCCGGTCCTGTCACGGCTGCGCATGCTGCGCCATTGGGGCGGCATCGTTGACACCTGTCCCGATGCCTCGCCGATCATCTCGAAGACCGATATCGAAGGGCTGTATTTCAATTGTGGCTGGGGCACTGGCGGCTTCAAGGCCACCCCGGGCTCGGGCCATGTCTTTGCCGATCTGATTGCGCATGACAGGCCAAACAGGATCGCCGCCCCCTATTCGCTGGACCGGTTCCAGACCGGCCTGCTGATCGATGAACATGGCGCCGCCGGCGTGGCCCACTGACCCGCAGGAAAGAGACACAGGATGCTGCTGATTGACTGTCCCTATTGCGGGACCCGCGAAGAAAGCGAATTTTCCTGCGGCGGCGAGGCGCATATCGCCCGCCCGCTGGCTGAAAACACGCTCAGCGACCAGGCCTTTGCCGATTATCTGTTCCTGCGCGACAATCCCAAGGGCATGTTCCTTGAACGCTGGCGCCATGCCGCCGGATGCCGTCGCTGGTTCAACATGGTGCGCGATACCGTCACGCATGAAATCGTCGAAATCTATCCGATGGGCAGCTTGCCGAAATCAAAGGCCGGCAAGGCTGCCTATGCCGAAAGCTGGCGGCGCGACACAGCCGCCGAGGCAGCCGCACAGCCGCCAAAGACCAAAAAGGCACGTGCAAAGAAGGATCAGGGATGATGGGTCTTTTCAAAAGAACATCCGCGCCGCAGCTTGGGCGCCTTTCATCCGGTGGCCGGATCAACCGCGATGCGCCCCTGACCTTTACCTTCGATGGCAAAAGCTATCAGGGTTATGAGGGCGATACGCTTGCCTCTGCGCTGCTGGCCAACAATGTCCATCTTGTCGGCCGGTCATTCAAATATCATCGTCCCCGCGGCATCATGGCCGCCGGCGCCGAGGAACCGAATGCACTTGTCCGTGTTGGCAAGGGGGCCTTTGCCGAACCCAATCTGCGGGCCTCGCAGGTTGCGCTCTATGACGGGCTTTATGCCGAAAGCCAGAACCGCTTTCCCTCGCTGAAAGCGGATGTGGGTGCGGTGAATTCGCTGCTGTCGCGGTTTTTCCCGGCCGGCTTCTACTACAAGACCTTTATGTGGCCCGCCTCGATGTGGATGACCTATGAACATGTCATCCGCCGCGCTGCCGGCCTTGGCAAGGTAGCGGACGACCATATCGACCCTGACCGCTATGAAAAGACCAATGCCCATTGCGATGTAATGGTTGCTGGCGGCGGTGTGGCCGGGCTGATGGCGGCACTGGCCGCCGGGCGCAGCGGCGCACGCGTTATCCTTGCGGATGAGCAGGATGAATTTGGCGGCTGGATGCTGGCAGAATCAGATACAGAATTCGATGGCGACACGCCGGCCGCATGGATTGCCGCCGCCATTGCCGAACTGACGGCCATGCCGGATGTGACCTTGCTGCCGCGCACAACCGTCTTTGGCTATATGGACCACAACTATCTGACGCTGGTCGAGCGTGTGACCGACCATATGCCGGTACGCCCGGCGCATCTACCGCGCCAGCGCATGTGGAAAGTGCGCGCCGCCCAGGTGGTACTGGCGCAGGGCGCGCATGAACGCCCGCTGGTCTTTTCCGGCAATGACCTGCCGGGGGTGATGCTGTCCGGCGCGGTCCGTACCTATATCAATCGCTATGGTGTGGTGCCCGGCAACCGCACCATTGTCTTCACCAATAATGATGATGCCTACCGGACAGCGCTGGCGCTGCAGGCCGCTGGCGCCGAAGTCGTCCTTGTCGATTTGCGTGCCGAGGTGCGCAGCGCACTGGCAAAGGCGGCCAGAACTGCCGGCATCCGGATGATGCATGGTCATGCGGTCACCATCGCCAGCGGCACCCAGCGCATTGCGCGGGTCGAGATTTCGCCGGTCAATGAAGATGCCACAAAGGTAACGGATGATCCGATCCATATGGATTGCGACCTGCTGGCCATGTCGGGCGGCCTGTCGCCAGCCGTGCATCTGCATTCACAGGCGCGCGGCAAGCTGGCATGGGATGATGATCTGTTGTGCTTCAAGCCGAAATCGGTTCATGAGGCCTGTTTCAATGCCGGTGCCTGTAACGGGGTGTTCGGCCTCGGCCGTGTATTGGCCGACGCGGCAAAGGCCGGTGATGCGGCGGCCAGCGCCGCAGGCTTTGCCACCAGTGCGCACAGCCTGCCCGAAATCACAACGCCGGCTCAGAGCTGGCGCCCGATGGCGGCATGGAACATTCCAAACGGACAGCCAGACGGCGAAGGCCCAAAGGCCTTTGTCGATTTTCAGAATGATGTGACCGCATCAGACGTAAAGCTGGCGGCGCGGGAAGGCTATCAGTCGGTCGAGCATGTAAAGCGATATACAACGCTTGGCATGGCCACCGACCAGGGCAAGACATCGAATATCAACGGCCTTGCCATTCTGGCTGATGCCCTTGGCGACGCCATCCCGAATGTAGGCACCACCACCTTCCGCATGCCCTATACCCCGGCAAATTTCGGGGCCATTGCCGGCCGCGATATTGGCAATCTGTTCGACCCGACACGCCTGACCCGCATGGATGACTGGCACCGGGCGCATGGTGCCACCTTTGAACATGTCGGCCAGTGGATGCGGGCCTGGTATTATCCACAGCCGGGTGAGACCATGCAGGAAGCGGTCAACCGCGAGGTTCTGGCGGCACGGAATACGGCCGGTCTACTTGATGCCTCGACGCTAGGCAAAATCGATATTCAGGGGCCGGATGCCGCTGAATTCCTGAACCGCATCTATACCAATGGCTGGCTGAAGCTTGCCATCGGCAAATGCCGTTACGGGCTGATGCTCAAGGATGACGGCATGGTGATGGATGACGGCGTGACCACCCGTCTTGGTGAAAACCATTTCCATATGACCACCACAACCGGCGGCGCTGCCGGTGTTCTGGACTGGCTGGAAGAATGGCTGCAAACGGAATGGCCCGATCTGCAGGTCTATCTGACATCGGTCACCGAGGAATGGGCGGTTGCCACCCTGTCCGGCCCGAATGCATCGAAAATCCTGAAGACGGCCGGGATCGATATTTCGCTCGACCCGAATGATTTTCCATTCATGTCGATGCAGACCGCGCATATTGCCGGCCTTCCCGTGCGTATCTTCCGCATTTCCTTTACCGGCGAGCTGTCCTACGAGATCAATATCCGCGCCCGTCACGGCCTTGCCTTATGGACGCTGCTGATGGAAGCGGGTGCCGAACATGGCGTCACGCCTTACGGCACCGAGGCGATGCATGTATTGCGCGCCGAAAAGGGATTCATCATCGTTGGCCAGGAAACGGACGGGTCGGTGACACCGCAGGACCTTGGCATGGACTGGATTGTCTCAAAGACCAAGCCCGACTTCATTGGCAAGCGTGCCCTTGCCCGTGCCTCGATGGCCGACGAAAACCGCAAACAGCTTGTCGGCCTTGCCACGCGTGAACGTACAAGGGTGATCCCGGAAGGGGCGCATGCGGTGCTGGACCCGAACCAGCCCATGCCGATGGAGATGCTGGGTCAGGTGACATCATCCTACTTTTCGCCGAATGTCTCTGCCTCCATCGCAATGGCGATGCTGAAAGGCGGACGCAGCCTGATTGGCGGCACGGTCTATCTGCCGATGCTGGATGGCGACATTATCGAAGCCGAGGTGGTCGAGCCTATTTTCTTCGATCCGAATGGAGAGCGCATCAATGGCTAGCACAAGTAAGCAATCCCGCCTTCCGGGCCGCAATGCGCTGCCGGGCCGCAATAATTCAACCACCAACCATCCCGGTGGTGACAAGCCCGGCCTCATCATTGAAGAGCGCAAACATCTGGGCAAGCTGAACATTCGCGGCGATTCCGCCATTCTGACAGGCATCACCGCACAGACAGGCTGCAAGGCGCTGCCGGAAAATAATCGCTTTGTCACCGTTGGTGACCGGCATCTCGTCTGGCTTGGCCCGGATGAATATATGCTGCTCTGCGAAGCCGGCCGCGAGGAAGACATCCTTGGACGGTTGCTGCTGGATTTTGACAGCATTCACGCCGCTGCAACCAATGTGACTGACAGCCTGTGCGCGCTCGACATCCGTGGCAGTGCCGTTCGTCAGGTGCTGGCTAAGGGGTGCGCGCTTGATTTGCACCCGCGGGTATTTGCGACCGGACAATGTGCCCAGACATATCTGTCACATGCCGCTGTCACCCTGCTTGCAACCGATGCAAACCGGTTCCTTCTTGTCTGCCGGACCAGCTTTGCATCCTATGTGGTGGATTGGCTGGAAGATGCCGGTCTTGAATTTGGGACCAGCTTTCGCGCCTGAACCATCATCGTCCTGATCGATTGTGATGTGCTGCAATGCGCATAAAAAAGCCCCGCATTAGCGGGGCTTTTTGCTGTCTCTGCGGCGTGCCTCAGAATTCTGAATCCGGCAGGGCTTCCATCCGCTTGCCGATGAAGTCACGCAACCCGTCATTGATCGACGGGTCAAGGGGCGGGGCCTCATAGGCGTCAAGCATCTGCGCCGCCTTTGTGCGGGCGCGTTGGTGACTTTCCACCGCACCTTCCGAAGACCATTGCTCAAAGGTGGTGTTGTCGGCCATGTCGGACCGCCAGAATGCCGTTTCGAAATTCACCTGGGTGTGGCTTGATCCGAGAAAATGCTTGCCCGGGCCTGTCTCGCGAAGCGCATCCATTGCCTGGCCATTCTCAGACACATCAATGCCGCTCACCATATTCTGCATCATCGACAGCTGGTCGGCATCCAGCAGCAGCTTGGCATAATCGGCAACAAGCCCGCCTTCCATCCAACCGCCGGCATGCAGCACGAAATTCACCCCGCCCTGTACGGTCGGCATGATGGTATTGGCCGATTCATAGGCGGCCTGCGCATCGGCTGTTTTTGCCGCGGTCAGTGATCCGCCAGAGCGGAACGGCACACCAAGCCGGCGGGCCAGCTTTGCACATCCAAGAAGTACCTTGGCCGGCTCGGGCGTGCCGAATGTCGGGGCCCCCGTCTGCATCGACATGGAGCTGGCGAAGCTGCCAAACACCACCGGCGCACCGGGCCGCACAAGCTGGGTAAAGGCAATACCGCTCATCGCCTCGGCCAACGTCTGCGCCAGCGTACCCGCGACAGATACCGGCGACATCGCCCCGGCAAGAATGAACGGGGCGGTGATCACGGCCTGGTTATGCCGCGCATAAACCTTCAGCGCGCCAAGCATCACCGAATCCCATGTCATCGGCGAGTTCGCATTGATCAGGCTGATCGATACCGTATTGTTCTCGACGAATTCATCGCCAAACAGGATCTTCGACATGTCGACGGTATCCTGCGCGCGCTCGGGCGCGGTGACAGACCCCATATAGGGCTTGTCCGACAGGAACTGGTGCGCATAGATCATTTCGAGGTGGCGTTTGGTAACCGGCAGGTCGACAGGCTCGCACACCGTGCCGCCGGAATGATGAAAGCCGGGCAGCATATAGACCAGCTTCACAAAATTGCGGAAATCCTCGATCGTGGCATAGCGGCGCTCATTCTGCAGATCACGCACAAAAGGCGGGCCATAGACCGGAGCGAACACCATGTTGTTGCCGCCAATCTCGACCGAACGTTCGGGATTGCGCGCATGCTGGGTAAACCTGGATGGCGCGGTTTCACACAGCTTGCGGGCAAGGCCGCGCGGAAAATGCACCCGCTCGCCCCTGACGTCGCACCCGGCATTGCGCAGCAGATCTAGCGCCTCCGGATCCTCCAGAAAATCGATGCCGATCTCCTCAAGGATGGTTTCGGCATTATCCTCGATGATCTCGGCAGCCTCATCCGTCAGGATATCGACCGGCGGAATACCGCGTGTGATATATGGCGCTGCCGCGGCACCACCACTGGCGCGCATCTGGCGACGTGCATCGCGTCCGCCACCGCGCCGGCCGCGCCGCTGGCCTGTTTCAGTTTCCGCCATGACTTACCCTTCTTTCTTCACAGACAACACAACCAATACCCTGTTCCACTGGTCCCGGCGATCAGGCACGCAGCTTTTCATTTGTCGGGTCATAGGGTGATTCCTCGACAATTGTGGCCTTCAGCCTCTGATCAAGCACATCAATCAGAAATTCGGTTCCGACAGCAGCCAGGTCCGGCCGCACCATGGCCATCGCCAGCGACTTGTCGATCCGGAAGCCGTAATTGCCACTGGTGGCGCGCCCAATCACTTCGCCATCGGGCAACATCACCGGGTTGCCGCCAATGACATCCGCATCGGTTGTGTCATGGATTTCCAGCGTCACCATTGCATTGGCAAAGCCGCGCTGCTGCCATTCACTCAGCTGCTGACGCCCGATGAAGTCACCTTTGTTCAGGTGCACAAACCGGTCCAGCCCGCTTTCCAGGGCCGCATATTCAATCGACAGTTCGGTGCCGACCATGCGGTAGGATTTCTCGATCCGCATGGCATCCATGGCGCGGATACCGAACGGCTTCAGCTGGAATTCAGCACCCGCATCCATCAGCGCGTCAAAAATGTGATTCTGATATTCGATCGGATGGTGCAGTTCCCAGCCAAGCTCACCGACATAATTCATCCGGAATGCCATTGCAGGCGCCAGATTGACATCAATCAGCTTGCTGGAAAGCCATGGGAAGGCGGCATTCGAAAGATCGGTGCGTGTGACCTTCTGCAGGATATCGCGGGCACGCGGACCGGCAAGCACCAGCACCCCGATTGAATTGGTCAGATTGTCGAAACGGACGGACCCGTCATCGGGCATATGTTTCTTGATCCAGTCATGGTCCAGACGCTGGCCGGCACCAGCGGACACAATATAGAAACTGTCTTCCGCTTCCCGCTGGATGGTATATTCCGAATGGACGCCGCCGCGTTCTGTCAGCGCATGCGACAGCGACACACGGCCAATGCCCTTAGGCAGTTTATTGGCGACCAGCCTGTCGAGAAACGCCTCGGCACCGGGGCCGGAAAGACGACATTTGGCAAAGGCTGTCATATCCAGCAACCCGGCATGGGCGGCGGTATGGCGGACCTCATTGCCGACATGCTCGAACCAGTCGGACCGGCGGAACGACCAGTGATCTTCCTGCGGGGTACCTTCAGGCGCAAACCAGTTGGCGCGTTCCCAGCCAAATTTCTGGCCAAAGACAGCGCCCAGTTCCTTTAGCCTGTCATAGCAGGGAGCGGTCCGCAGCGGCCGGCCGGCCCCGCGCTCTTCATCCGGATAGTGAATGACAAAGACATTTTCATAGGCCTCTTCATTCTTCACCTTCAGATAGGATTCGGTGGCGTAACTGCCATAGCGGCGGGGATCAACGCCCAGCATATCGATGGTCGGCTCGCCCTCGACAATCCATTCGGCAAGCTGCCAGCCGGCACCGCCAGCGGCTGTCACACCAAAGCTGTGACCCTCGCTCAGCCAGAAATTCGGGACATCCCATGCCGGGCCGATAATCGGGTTGCCGTCAGGTGTATAGGCAATGGCGCCATTATATACTTTTTTCACGCCAACCTCGCCAAAGGCCGGGACGCGATGCATGGCGGATTCGATATGCGGCATTAGACGTTCCAGATCTTCCTGGAACAACTCATATTCTGATTCATCGCTCGGCCCGTCCACATAACAGGCAGGGGCGCCCTTCTCATACGGCCCCAGGATCAGGCCGCCGGCCTCCTCGCGCAGGTACCAGCGCCCGTCTGAGTCACGCAGCACGCCCATTTCGGGAAGCCCCTGCGCCTGACGTTCGCGGATGGCGTCATGCGGCTCGGTCACGATATATTGATGCTCGACCGGAATGACCGGCAGGTTTAGCCCCACCATCCGGCCTGTCTTGCGGGCAAAATTACCACTGGCGCTGATGATATGTTCGCAGGTGATCTCGCCCTTGTCGGTGGTCACTTTCCATTCGCCCGATGCGGTACGCGAGATTCCGGTCACAGTTGTGTTGCGATAGATTTCCGCGCCGCGGTCACGCGCGCCGCGGGCCATCGCCTGCGTCAGATCTGCTGGCTGGATATAGCCGTCATCCGGATGCTGGATCGCCCCGACAAGGCCGTCAGGATTGCAGAGCGGCCAGATCTCCTGCACCTGCTCCGGGGTGAGAAAATCGACCTGTACCCCGATGGTGCTGGCGACACCGGCATATTGCCGATATTCGTCCATCCGCTCCTGCGTCTGTGCCAGCCGGATATTCGACACATTGCGGAAACCGACATTCATGCCGGTTTCTTCCTGCAGCTCCTGGTAGAATTTCACCGAATATTTGTGAATCTGCCCGACCGAATAGGACATGTTGAACAGCGGCAAAAGGCCCGCCGCATGCCATGTTGAACCAGACGTCAGCTCCTTGCGCTCAACCAGCACAACATCCGACCACCCCTTTTTGGCAAGATGATACAGCGCGCTGACGCCGACAACACCACCACCAATCACCACAACGCGTGCATGCGATTTCATTCCAAATCCTCCTGGACAACATGACGGGGCGCGCATCGTCAAATGCACCATATGCGCGTTCACAGCACACGGCATGAAACGCCGTTGGCCCTGCGACCAGGCGGAATTCTAGGCAATCAGGCCACCAAAAAGCGTTTGCCATGCGACCAGTTCTGACGTGATTAGGCGGGCTGCGTCATTGCGCTCGAGGCGCGGTTGCGCCGGTCATCACTACACGGGTGTAAGCGGCGACCTGCCGGTTACGGGTTAAGGCGCTGTATGTCCCATCCGCCCTTGCCATCGCGGGTGAAGCGGAAGCGGTCATGAAGGCGATGTTCGCCATCATGCCAGAATTCGATTTCCTGCGGCACAATCTGGAATCCGCCCCAATGCGGCGGGCGCGGCACGTCATCCGGAAAACGGGCCTCGACCGCGGCAACCTCTGCAGCAAGCGCGTCGCGCGATTCCAGCGGGCGCGACTGTGCGGAAGCCCAAGCCCCGATCCGGCTGCCGCGTCCGCGCGAGTCAAAATAGTCATCGGATCGCGCGGCACTTGCCTTGCTGACCGCGCCTGTCACGCGAATCTGGCGGCGCAGGCTCTTCCAGTGAAGGCAGAAAGCAGCCTTGCCGGTCGCCAACAGTTCGCCGG
>Ga0160423_10001018_pt1 | contig 23249 bp, 19 predicted proteins | sample CRUFie14St8metaG_FD_108191 | JGI IMG/M metagenome (GOLD analysis project Ga0160423, IMG submission 108191) | Marine microbial communities from the Costa Rica Dome - CRUD Field 142mm St8 metaG | ecosystem: Environmental > Aquatic > Marine > Oceanic > Photic zone | place: Costa Rica: the Eastern...
GAATTAAATCATATCAATGTTAAAAGATATGTTAAAGGTAAAGGAACTTGGGAACCTTTAGAGATTACTCTCTATGACCCAATCGTTCCAAGTGGAGCACAAGCAGTAATGGAATGGGTTAGATTACATCATGAATCTGTAACAGGTCGTGATGGATACTCAGACTTTTATAAGAAAGATATTTCATTTAATGTATTAGGGCCAGTCGGTGATAAGGTTGAAGAGTGGACATTGAAAGGTGCATTTATCCAAACTGCAAACTTTAATGATTTAGATTTTGCAAATGGAACAGATGTTGCAGACATTAGTTTAACTCTTCGTTACGATTACGCAATACTACAATTCTAACAATCGGAGATATATGAAAATGTGGGAAATATTCAAGGACGACAACGACTATAACGAGAAATCAATCATTGGTTTCGGTGCGTTTACAATAATGGTTATCTTCGCAGGTGCAGATGTTGTTACTGGTATCATGGGTAAAGATTTAGTTATCAATGATGTGGTATACAACTCATTCCTATTCACTACTTTAGGTAGTTTCGGAATAGCAGGTGCAGAAAAAGTTCTTGGAAATAAAAAATAAGATTATTTTTGATTTTCGAAAATAGTTATAATTAATGGTTTTAATATTCTTTATTAATCAAGGAGATTAACACATGGCAGATAATCAGTATGGTTTTCCTACTGAAGTGCTATCTTTACCATCAAAGGGATTATTGTATCCCAAAGATAGTCCTTTAAGTAAGGGAACAATTGATGTAAAATACATGACAGCGAAAGAAGAAGATATACTAACTTCTCAAAACTTAATTGAACAAGGTGTTGTAATTGACAGACTTTTGGAAAGTGTGATAGTGACACCAAATGTTAAATTAGGTGATTTACTAATTGGTGATAAGAACGCAATCATGATAGGAACTCGTATATTGGGTTATGGTAAAGATTATCCAATAACGATAATTGACCCTGATTCAGGTGAATCAGTAGAATCAGAAATAGACCTATCTAAATTAAATGATGTTGAGTTCGATGAATCAGTATTTAAGGGTGAGAATAAATTTTCATACACATTACCTAATTCTAATAGGACTATTGAGTTTAAATTATTCACACACCAAGATGAGTTAGAACTCGATACATTGATTCAAAACTATGAGAAGGCAACAGAACTTACAGGTGTAAATAATGAATTAACATTAAGATTAAAAAAACAAATTTTATCAGTTGATGGTATTACAGACCAACAAACTATTGATAATTTTGTTGATAATGAGTTTTTGTCATTAGATACTCGTGAGTTTAGAAAGTATGTTAAGTCAATTCAACCTGATGTTGATATGAGTATCAGTTACACAAGTAAAGTGGGTAAGAAACACCAAGTTCCCATTGCACTTGGGATTGACTTTTTTTGGCCAGCCGGCGAGTAACAGGCCGGCAATCCACGAAGAAGTCTTCAGTCTAATATATAACGGCAACGGCGGGTTTACCCACCATGAAGTCTATAATATGCCCATTCCGCTCCGAAGATTTTATATACAAAAGATAATTGAGTCTCATGAGGAACAGAAAAAAGAGATTGAGAAGGCACAAAAAAATACAACTCAAACACCCCGTCCACAATTCGGAAAATAGTGACTTGTGATATTTATTATTGATAATTAGGAGTCATTATGTCTAAAATAACAATCAAAGATAGAAAATTAATACCAGAGTTCGTGGGTTCTCTCATGAAAGCTCTTGCGACAAAGAGAGCAAAAAAGAGTGTAATTAAGAAACTATCTAAAGACCCTGTTATCAAACAGAGTATTCAAAAAATAGCTCAAATCGACAAACAAACACAACAATATCTTAATAAAAAAATGAAAGACCCAAATTGGAAATCAGATATGGATGATTTGTTTGGAAGAGACATAAGCGACATACTTTAAAAAAACATATTCGGTTATACATTTAAGTTGAGATAATAACATATGGCACAATCTGATAAAGCAAAAAGAAACTTTGAGGATATCCAAAAATCAGTTCAAGAAACTGATAAATTTATTAAAGAAATATCTAAAGAGTTTCCTGATATAGTAAATTATAGTAAGAGATTAGTTGAAACATTCTCAGACTATAAAAAGCTATCCGACAGCCAACTCAACACACTAAAAAAATCCAATGACCTTACACAAGAGATATTGGGTAATCGTAGAGATATACATAAAGAAGATTTCCAAATCAAAGACCTATCAGAATTAGAGGCAGAGTTTACAAGAAAGGGTCTACAAAACAGAAAGAAAATTATACAAGTTCTTAAAGAAGAACAAAGAATTCAAAAGTCTATAAATAACCAAATCAGTGCATCGGCAAACGCCGCGGCAAAATTTGGTGATATGATAACCAATAGTATTAAAAGTATACCATTCATTGGTGACTTCTTATCTACTGCATTGGGTGCAGACAACTTAGGTCAAGACATGAGTAAAGGGGTTCGTGACCAATTCTCTGGATTTGGTAGAGATGCAGGTGCAGAATTTGCTGGTTCATTCGGTTCAAATATACTTAGAGAGTCTGGTGGTGAGAGGGGAATAATTTCTAATCTATTTCTTGGGTCTAAGGGTGCCAAAGAAATGTATGAAATGAATGAAAGAATTAAAAAAGAGAGAAAGGCCTTGGGTAAAGAAGACCAATCACCAGTAGCTCAATTATTGACTGAAGGCCGATTTGGTCTTGGATTTTTATTGAGAAATACTTCAAGACTCGGTATACTTGCAGGTGTCGCACTGGCAGGTAAGGCACTAAGTCAAGGTCTTTTTGCATATGATTTTGAAAACTTTTTCAAGAGTTTATTACCCAACTTCACTAATTTTAAAAACATATTTGGGGATATAAGACAATTCAATTTACGAACCGTAGCAAGTTTAACACAAAGTAGACTTTTATATGGTATCAATGGTGAGGCTGCATTAGAACTTGCAAAACAACAGAGAAATATAACAGGTGCATCTGTAGAACAGGCACTTGCACAACAACGAACCGTATCTGCATTTGCAAGACAACGAGGAGTTGCACCAGCAGATGTTATAGAGGATTTAAAAAATAATTCACAATTAATAGCAGAATTCAGTAGAGATAATTTTGTGAATCTTGGAAGAGCTGCAGTTGAGGCTCGTAAACTTGGTTTAAGTTTAGACACTACTGCGAAGATTGCAGATTCATTGTTAGATTTTGAAAGTAGTATTGAGGCAGAATTAGAAGCTCAAGTCCTTACAGGTAAGGCATTGAATTTAGATAGAGCTCGTAGACTCGTTCTTGCGGGTAAAATGGAAGACCTACAAAAAGAAATTGTAAAACAAGTTGGTAGTGAAGAGGCATTACAGAGAATGAATGTAATGCAAAGAAGAAAGTTGGCAGCCGCCATTGGGGTTAGTGTTAAGGAATTAAATGCACTTGCACAAGGAAAACCAATAGAGGTTAAGAGTAATGATACACAAATGAACACCAATGCAATGAGAGGATTAACTACCATGATAAAAGCGTTGATTGCAGTCATGGCGTTAGATGTGGGAAGACGAGGATTTCGTTCATTCCAAGATATATCTCGTGGAATGGGTAAACAGGCAACAAGTATGTCAGCTTTTAGAAAGAGTGGATTATCTTTCCAAGGTGTAAGTTATCAAGAATTTGTTAAGGCAAATAGGATGTCAGGTGGAACATACGCTGCAATGATGAGAGGTGGTTTACCAAAAGTTGGAGCAGCAGCGGGGATATTAGGTGCAGTTGATATAGGAACTGCCGCGAAGTCAGGACAACCTATAGCACCTGCAGTTGGAAGAACGATTGGTGGAGTTGGTGGTAGTCTTGCAGGTGGTGCAGCATTAGGATTCATGACAGGAGGCCCAATAGGTGCAATGATAGGTGCATTGATAGGTGGTGGTTTAGGTAGTGCACTTGGTGGTAATATTGGTGATAGATTTAATGGTGGAGAAATGATATCAGAACAAAGAAAAACAAATGAATATCTGAATCGGATGGTTCAAGGTGTTAACATAAACGAGGCGTATTAATATGGGTTTATTTGATTTTGATTTAAATAAGTTAAAAAGTTTTGATTACAAGAAAGTAGGTCAAAAACAAGGTGAATACTTTGGTGAAGACAATGCAACAGGATTTACACCTAATAGACAGGCAGGTGATACGACAGAATACATATCAAACTCTACCACAAAGTTAGGTCTCGATGGTATAAACTTTCCAGGACCAGTTAATTATTTTCAAGATGATAATGCAACAGGATTCACTATTGGTAGACAACCAGGAGATGAAACTGAATATAATACTGAATCAAGTATATATCGTGAGGGTTTTCCAGGACCTGTTGATTTCTTTCTAAACACAAATGCTACTGGTTATACTTTGAATAGAACTGAGGGTGACCCAACAGAATATATTTTAGACCCAAACTCATCAATTTATAAACAAGGTTTTCCAGGACCTGTTGATTATTTTTTAAATACAAATGCAAATGGATTCACAATAGGAAGAAAAGAAAAAGACCCAACAGAATTTATTAATGATGGAACTACAGGTAAGTTTGATGATGGAATCGGTAATAATGAGGGTTCTTCACAAATAATAGTCAATCAAGGATATGCAGGTTCAGAACCATTAGGTTTAGGTCAAACTTTCACAACACCACGAGGTGATGTAGTATCAGGTAAAAAGATTGTAGGGTATGGTGATGAAAGTAATGATGTTGATTCACAAGAATTAATACCATTGAAACCAGGACAAACACTCGAAGACCAATATAATAAATTTGGTGGGAATAAGGCACTAAGAAGAAGTGGTAAATTCAATTCAGATGTTTTTAATAATGAACCATTTATTATTCGTGATATAGGAGATGAGTATGATGGTATTGAATTAGATGAGGGATTAACAAGAGGTGGAATATTACTAAATACTCAGAGAGGTCTTGAGGATAAAGATAGAATCTTAAAGTTCTTGGGTTCACCAAGAGGTTTGAGGTTTCTTGCAAAACAAACAATTTTACAAAAGGGTAATTCATTTTGGTTCACACGAGGATATAATGAATTATCTATGTTCTCTTCACCACCAGGATTAAATTCTTCTGAGTTAACCAACATAACTTCAATTGTTCGTGACATCACATCAACAAGACATAATCCAATTGGTTTAACTTCAAGACTTAGATATGAGGATACGAGTTTAGAAACAGATTTACCAGATATCGCAACAGAAATACAAGGAACTGGAAAAACTGATGAAGATAATAAAGAAATAAATAATGCATTTTCAAGATTTGTATCTGGAGTTACAAGTGGTGTTAGTGAGTTTGCAAGTAATCTTAGTAGTGAGGCAAAATTATTTATTAACGAGGGTCAAAAAGCTCTTGATAAGGCAAAGGGTAAAACAAATCTATCAGTTGAGGTTACACATGGTAGAGACTTACAAGTTCCTTATGGTGGTAAGTTTGGTGATTTAAAAACTGAAAAACTACCAAAAGATTTTGTTAAATTTAGAATCAGAGATGCAGTGAATGGTAAGTGGATTATCTTCCCTGCATTCTTAGAAGATATTAGTGATAGTTCAACTGCAGAATATTCACAAGAAAGATATATTGGTAGACCAGATGCAGTTCATATTTATACTGGATACTCAAGGAACATTAGTTTTAATTTCAAAGTAGTTGCCATGAGAAGAAATGAAATACCAATTATTTGGGAAAAATTAAATTACTTAAAAGGATTAACCACACCAACATTTAGAAAAGTTTTCGAGGGTGATACTGAATTTAGACCAATATCACCATACATTTATTTAACCATTGGTGATATGTTTAATAACACACCAGGTTACTTCAGTAGTGTTAATATTAATACACCTGCAACAACAACATGGGAAATTTCAGATGGAGTTCAGTATCCACAAGTTGCGGATGTTGCACTTGAATTTGTATACATTGGTAAAACACTACCAAACTCTCTTGGTAAACATTATGAAATACCTTGGTTAACCGATGATGGTGTAGGTGCAGGAAAATTCGCTACATTTGGTGAAAGTGACCCAACTGATGAAAATAATCTCACACCAACAAGAGGAAACTATGAAATAGATGGTAAGAACTTAGATTTCGATAAGACAATCGGAAGTTCAGTAAGTAACATTTATAAGGATGCATAATGAGATACGATAATAACAAAATTCTACAAGATGAAAATGGTAATCGATATCTAAACAGAACAAGATATCCTGTTGTTCCTATAAAGGACACAGATGTTTTGATTAATGCAAAATATGGTATGAGTTATATGAATCTTGCCTATCAATATTATGGTAAAACAGAATTATGGTGGATTATCTCAAGGGCAAATGATAAAGTGAATGGTTCTGTATTTCCAACCATTGGTTCCCAAATAAGAGTTCCTATAGAAATAGGTGAAGTAATAACAGAATTTGAGAGATTAAATAAATAACCATGTTTTTTAGAACACCAATATCAGGTCAAGTCCAACGATATTTGTTTGAGAAGATAGACGCACTTAACAGAAGAGGTGGAAATCAAACTTTAAATAATGTTGGATTATTAGAACCACAAAATTTTGAAAATCAACCATTACCAACAATGTTGAACAGAATGTGTTGGGCAAAAGTTACATCTGCGACACCAATAGAAAATGACGATGGTGATGTAATAAGGTTTGAACCAGTAAGGTTATCCACATCAATCAGTAAAGATAATAAAACACCAATCAATAGACCTTTATCATTTAATAAAAATCCATACAATATACAAAAAGATTATGAGTGGAGAGGTGAAACAGGAATCACATCAATCACAACAGAGACAAAGGGATATTACATCTACACTTCTACTATAAATTTTGTTTGTCCTGACCCTGATGACTTTGACCAAAAAGTTTTACCAAGATTTTTGAAACATGGTAGAATGGCGTTGTTAGAGTATGGTTGGTCAAATCCTGAAAGTGTTGATGTGGACTTTGGTGATATATCAGAACCACGACAGATGAATGAATTGATGGAAAATTTAAGAGAAAGAAATGAAAAGGGTCGAGGTAGATATCAAGCATTTGTTGGTGTAATTGATAACTATTCTTACAATCAAAGAAATGATGGTAGTTATGAGGGTTCATTCACCATGAAGAGTTTGGGTAGAAATATGTTAGGTCAAAGTATAGGTGAAACCAAGTTATCAGATGTCATTGCAAATGTTATGAGAAAATCAAAGGATGGTGAAAGTAAACCTGAAAGTAAAGTATTACAAAAATCTTTAATACAATTTGCACAAGTAATGAATAATCTCAACAAAGTGGTTCAGTATTATGTGGGAGATGAGACACCAAAAAGTTATGGTAAAGGAAAAGTAGTTCGAGAAGAGACATCATATTATGGTGGTAGAACGACTGGTGGACATAAAGAAGATGAAGTATTGACTAAGTATAAAAATGGTGCATTGGAATTAGTGGAAGTGAAAGGTCTCAATATACCTAAAGAATATAAGACTTATGTATCGTGGGGTTGGTTTGAAGACCATATATTAAATTCATTTTTCTCATTTACTGCGGATATAAAGAATACTGATGGAAGTGTTAGTCCATTCAAGACAGAGATAAGAAGTGTGTCACACGATAAAGATGATAAAGGTGAATATAAATTGTATAAAAACCTATGTCGTGATAGTAAAAATTTATATAGTATAGGTTTGAAACATATGATTATGCCACATAAATTTAAACCATTTGACCCTATAATTAAAGAGAAAGATAAAAAATTTTTTAGAAATGATACAAAACTTCAACTCAAACAACAAGTATTAGACAACATTTTCAGAAGTATGAAACAATTTCCACAGGCGGGAGTAGATGAAAATGGTAAAGATAGATTGATGATTAGAAACTTGGTATTCCCAACTGAATATCTGAAACAAAATTTCTCTACTGCACAAACTATAGAAGAGGGATTGAAATCATTGTGGAGTCAAGTTAGTATGGATTATGGTGGTTTTTGGGAATTTGATGTAATATGTGATGATTCAAATTCAGGTAGATTATCAATAATCGATATACACCAAGGACAATTAGACAATATTCCTACAGGATTTAAAGAAAGAAAGTCAACAAGAAATGATTTCATAAACTTCGGTTCTACAACACCAATGCCTTATAAAAATATTTTTGAATTTCCACTATATAATAAAAATAGTTTTATAAAAGATTTCTCAATAGATGTAAAGATGTCTCCTGAAATGGCAACTATGGCAGTTTATGGGACAAATTCTGATATCGAGATAACAACAGGTGATAGTAATCGTGGTGATATGGATTTAAGAACAAGAGCCATAAGTATATTGGCAAACACAAGTCCTAAAAAAAGATTTAATAAAACTCTAAAAGATAACGAAACATTAATTGAAGATGGTGTATTGAGTAATTTAAGTTATCCTGTTCAAGGGGATGATACCATAGGAACATCTTCAGTATTAGAGGCCGAGAGAGAAGTATCTAAATTATTAAAAGATACAGGAATTGATTTTAGTAAAATTCCATCGATAAAAGATAGCACTGATGAGATTATTAAAAAGATAGCACAAAAACAAAATTCAGATTATTCTGATAAGAGTGTAAAAGAGATTACAGAAGAGTTGAAAAGTAAATCATATTGGTTTAGTAGTGGTAATCAAGATTTACTAATCTACGATACAAATACTTTAAGTATGTTTGATAATTTTTTGGTAGTGATGAAATATAAAATAAATAAATCTATGGGTGAGAATGATTCAAGTAATTATACCGTAACTATTCCTGAAATACCTATCTCATTGAGTATGACGATTGATGGAACAGGTGGATTAAAAATCGGTGATTTATTTTTAGTAGATTATCTACCACATTACTTTAGAGAGTATGTGGCATTTATGATTAAAGGTATAAGTCATAATGTTTCTACAAGTGGTTGGTCAACAACAATTCAATCTTTTATGATTGTAGATATACCAAATGTATTAAAGGATTTCGGTGCATTGATTGAAGATGACGAGGTGATAGAGATACAAAGTGGATATAGTAGTTTTGCAGAATATATTGATGATACTGCAAAAGAAGAAAAATTCTTATCAGAAAAAACTTCGATAGGTTCTACTAAATCAGTTGGTGGAACTGAAAAAGTAGAATCACAAACTCTAACTATTGATAATCCTGATGGTAGTTCATTTGAATATACTCCTGAATTTGAAACAACTTCAATTGAATCAACTGAACAACAACTATATAAAAATAACAGAGATTTATATAAACCAAAATCAGACTCTACTGATAATATATTAAAGTCTGAAGTAGATAATAATGGTAGTGAACAGAATTGGTGGGCAAAACTATTTGGTGGTATTTAAAAAAAAATTTATTTTGAATAAAATTAGTAATACTTATTACTAAACAAACATTAAAGGTTATAAATATGAAAATCGATATTTTAGATAAAGGTTATATAGAATTAGTGGATACACTTGGTGATGATTTAACACCAGTAAATGCCGCTCGTGTATCATTCGGTGGAAGAAGTGAAACATTTGAGGAGAAAGATAGAAAGTTATCTAAATTCTTAATCAAACATAAACACTTTTCACCATTCAGACATCAACATTGTATGTTTATCATTAAGGCACCAGAGTTCGTGATGAGACAATGGTATAAGCATGTGGTGGGTATTGAAACTACATCAAGTCATGTAACAAAAGACCATGCATGGAATGAGATTAGTGGTAGGTATGTTCCTTATGATGAATTCTATGAACCAACAGAGTTTAGAAAACAAAGTGATGATAACAAACAGGCGAGCGATGGGTTAGTTGATAATCAAAAAGAGATGAAACAATTGTGGACTATCTCTCAACAAAATTCTATATCTGCATATAAAGAAATGTTAAAGAGTGGGATGGCAAAAGAACAAGCTCGTAGTATATTACCACTTACGGTTTATACAAAAGTTTGGTGGACTGCATCATTCCAAAGTGTTATGAATTTTATAGAATTACGAGATGAACCTACTTCACAAGTAGAGATACAAGATTATGCAAAAGGGTTGAAAGAAATTATGTTGAAAACATTTCCTGAAACCACTAAATTATGGAGTGAAATTTATTTAGATTGATGACAGGTTGGATATTATATAAAAAGGATATAAGTGAATCATACGAGACTCAGAGATTAGTAGAGGAGTTTGAGAAACAAGATATCAAGATTCATGTGGTGAACCCACAAGATGTAGATATTTTGGTGGATAGAGAAGATAGAAAGAGTATCAGAGTAAAGGGTAAGTCAAGAATATTACCAGATTTTGTAATTCCAAGAACAGGTAGTGGAACAACTTATTACATTAAGGCAATTATTCGTCATTTAGAGAGAATCGGTGTGATACTTATTAATGGAAGTTATGCAATAGATAATGTTAAAGATAAGTTATATTCACAACAAATACTTGGACAATCAAATCTACCTGTTCCTAAAACTATGTTGGTGAAACATCCAATTGATGTAGATTTTATTCAGAAAAGTATTGGGTTTCCTTGTATCATTAAAACATTAAGTGGTTCATTTGGTGCAGGTGTGTTTATGGCAGATAACAAAACACAATTAAAACAATTATTAAAAATGGCAGAAATCACCAATGAGAATTATGATATTATCATTCAAGAATATGTGAAAGATAGTTATGGAAAAGATTTAAGAGTATTAGTAATTAATGGTAAAGTAGTGGGTTGTATGATGAGACAATCAGTAGATGATGATTTTAGGGCAAACATCACTCGTGGTGGTGAGGGTATTCCTTATCAGATTACAGAAGATATTGAGTGGATTGCAGGTGAATCATCAAGGTTGTTAGATTTGGATATCGCAGGTGTTGATTTATTATTTGATAATGGTGGATACAAAATCTGTGAAGTAAATTCATCACCTGGTTTTGAGGGTATGGATAAATATTGTAAAACAAACATTGCAGAACAGATAGTTACTTATGTGAAATACAAAATAGGTTAAATGGTTATAATAAATTCTAAGGAGAAGTGGGAGTCTTTAAAAAAGAAATTGAAGACCCAACACTTCATCTACTTACAAATGTTATCGGATGTGAATAAACATCCTAAAGAGAATCGTGTATCTTGTTTTTATATCAGAACAATACTACGAGAATACATCGTGCCTGTTAATCATAATGAGAAGTTCGGAACTATAGAAACACTTGATGTTGAGGATAGTAAAGTATGTGTGAGTGATATGAAGTCATTCCTACATAACTCAATGATTGAATGTGATAAAGTATTTGGGTTAGTGGATATGAATTGGTGTCACTACATGAAAACAAATGAACCATACGACATGGACAAACACCTAACCAATGCACACCATTGGTATTACAGAACACATTATGATAAAGAGAATATCAATGATGTGATTCCATTGGTGAAACATGGTGAGTATTTCTCAAAGGTATCTATGGATTTATTAGGATACATGGAAGACAAAGGTTATTATGACCAAAGTATCTTAGAAGTTTTATCTGATGTAGAGAAGAATGGAATCCAAACTACAAATGGATTGGTTTATTCAGAATATAATCCCTACACTTCAACAGGTCGTCCAAGTAATCGTTTCGGTGGATTGAACTTTGCCGCATTAAACAAGAAAGATGGTAGTAGAAAACAATTCATCAGTAGATTTGATAATGGTGTGTTGGTGGAGTTTGATTATGATGCATATCATCCAAGACTGATTGGTGATAAAATTGAGTATGAGTTTCCAAATGGTAGTGTTCACCAACACTTGGCAGACACCTATGGATTAAGTTACGATGATGGTAAGGCATTGACATTTAAGTATTTATATGGTGGTATCACAAACGAGATAAAAGATAATCCATTTTTCAGTAAAGTAGATAAGTATGTTCAAGACCTTTGGAGTCGTTGGAAAGGGAATAAAATCATAAAATCTGATATTTATAATAGAGAAATAAGTAAGAAGAATCTATCTGATATGAATCCTAATAAATTATTTAATTATATGATTCAATTGATGGAGACAGAAAACAATATGTTGGTATTGGAAGAACTTTTACCTGAGATTCAAGATGATAAAAGTAAATTAGTTCTTTATAATTACGATGCATTCTTGTTTGACTTTGATTTATCAGATGGATTAAATTACTTAAACAAAATAAAAAAGATACTTGAACAAAATGGAAAGTATCCTACAAGAGTTTCAATGGGTAGTAATTACCATGAAATGAAAGATATAACGGAGAAATTTAAATGAAACTATCAGACATAGTTCAAGAGTTGGGTAAAGTTCAAACTGCAAAGGACAAACCACCTTTTAAAACACAACAGCAGATTGAAAACGAAGCAGTTACAAATCCAATGATTAAGAAAGTTGATTTCAATAAACCAACCGTAATACATATCTCAGATGAAGAGATGGAGTTACTACATCAAGACAGAAGATTAGAAAAGGATGGAATCACAATAATATTTGGTGATGAAAAACGAACTAAGTAAAATACTAACCGAATTATCCTATCGTGTTAGAGATGGGGTGCCTAATTTAAACAACGAACAACACTTAATTAAATTGTTTGATGTGTTGAAAGAGTTTAACTGGCCCATAGAAGCACGCATAGAACTCATACACAATCTTACTGAATCTGAAGCAGGTGACCAAGCAAAGAAACTTGGATTAACACATATGGGATTTGGTAATTATGGTAAAGATGATAAAGTAACTCACACTTCAAAAGATGGTGAATTAGTTCCTGTCGGTGGAAGTGGAGGCGATGATAGTGAAAAAGAAGAAAAAGAAGCACCAAAAGAAGTCAAAAAGATTTTTGATGGTTCACAAAATTCAGTTAGAGATGGTTTGTTATATATGAGTGATGAAGATAAAAAATTATTTGAAGATTTTAAGAGTGATTTTATAAAGTTAAATTCTAATCCATCTAAAGAACTTGCAGAACAAATGGTAGAGAAATATGGTTTATCAGTAAGTTCAGGTAAAAAACCTAAAGTTTATATAAAAAATATAAATTTTGAAGCTAGAAAAATATTAGGACAAAATAATGCAACCGTATTCATTAAAGATACTATTGAGAAGGCATTAGGTGAACCATTAAAAGGTGCTGAAAAGGGAGTGGATGTAAAACAGGCAGTTACCACTACATCTAAACCAGATTTAGAAACTAAGAGGACTGCAAAAGAAGATGAAAGTGTAAAAGAATTATTCAGTAAAGAACCATACGATAGATTAAATCCTAACTTCCATCAAGTATTTGGGCCAGTAGATGATAAGGGTAATTTAATTTATCCGAGTGGTGGTAAAAATGCAAAGGCATATCTAAAACAATCTTTATCTGAAAATAACTCAATCAAAAGAACAATTGAAAAATTAAAAGAATTAGAAAAATCAGATAATGTTAGTCCTAAGATAAGTGGTGCACTTGAAGAACATCAAAAAACTATGGAAAGTATAGTAGAGAAATATGATATTCCATCTAAAGAAGCATCAGAGGCCATTGGTAATTCATATGCAAAGATGGCCGAAACAATAAATGTTGAAAGTCCAACAATTGCAGGTGCAATGATGAAAAATCTTGCAGAGTTTGCATTATATGATACTGAAATCGCTGCAGGTGATGAATGTTATTTACCATCAGATGGTTCCTTTCCAAGTGGTGATAAATTAAAAGTAACTCGTGGTGGTGGTAAAGTAGAAAGAGTTGCGTCAGTTAGTGTGAAGTATGGACGAAGTGGTAAATATGGTTCATTTGGATTTCCAGGTGAAACAGGACAATATCAAAAGTATCATCCGAATCCAGAATATAGAGATAGATTACATAGTAGACCAGGTGACGATGGATATGAGTTGGGTGTAAAGGATGACATCATAAATGATGATAAACAAATGGACAAAATAATAGAAGAAAGTGGATTGAGTGATGCCATAAAAGATAAAGATAAACTTTTAACTACTATTAGAAAAAATCTATCTGAGATTAAGAAACTAAAAGAAGAGATTGACTTTGAACAAAAACCAAAAAGAAGTTCAGGTAAACCACCTGCATGGAAACAATTAAATGTTCATAAGAAAAGAATTTTAGAATTAGAAAAGAAGTTGGCAGAAGAAATGAAAGATTCTATTGATGAAGATAAATTAAAAGAATTAGTTGGAAATGATAATGCAAAAGTAATAATGAGTAGACCAGGTTGTATGATAACTGCATTGACATTTGCATCAACATTGACAACAAGTAATGGGTTAGATGTTATTGAACATAATCACCAAGAAATTAAAGATGGTAAATATGAAACTCATACTGATACTGCAGAAGATGGAACAATAGATTTAAAGAATTGGAAACTAACATGGAGAGCTTGGGATAGTAGAGCAGGTGGATTAATCGCCAGTTTCAATAGTGATAGGAAAGAATTATGAGAACTCAATTACTATGCACATTCACTAAACAAGATAAACTAAATGAAACCATTGATATTATAGTTTCTTGTAATGATATTTTATATGATAAGATTTATGTTTTTGAGAATCAAGATGATTCCAATCAATTGTTATGCACATACAATATAGAGTTTAAAGAAAATTTTGCAGAAAATATAATTGACACTATATCGTTACATAGAAAGAAACAATCAAATACACTTTATACAATCAACGCATTGAATGAAGTTATTCGTTCAAAGAATAATGGAATTTTAGATAAGAAATATATAGTTGATTGGAATGAGTTCAACAATACATTATTGTTAACGAATGAAAATGGATTAACAAAAATTCCTACCAAGATACATCAAATCATAGATGTAAATGATTGGGTAAAATAAAAAATAAAAAAAAATAAAAAAAAATTACGGTTTGAGAATTTTGGATTATATATATATATGTATTCAAGACAATACGAAGTTTTTTGAAAATTGGAAATGGAGAGTATCGAGAGTAATTAACTCGATATGGGATTGACCGAATAATGGGTAGACTTTAGAAGCCCATAAGGTAATCTGAGATTAGTTCGTGGTGAACCTACTGAGGTGTAAATCATTTCGGTAGTTGAGACATCAATAATCTAATGTATCTTCTGTAAAAACAATAGAAACGATTCTATTGACCTTATTGTGGGTAAGGGTAAAACTGAAGCCCCACTTTATGACTGAATAAACTAAACTCTGAGAGTTAAAGTATTCATATAGGAGTTGTATCCACTTCAATGGAACTAACCATTCTGAGAAGAACCGAAGTAACTTTCGGATATGAAGTATAAGGTATAAAAAATCAGAGCGGAAGATTGTTGGTAATCGTTAGTCCAACATCCCCAAATTTTCCTACACTTAAAAAAATGGTCACACGATTTTTAGTTTCCACTATACTACAAACTTAAAAACAAGATGACCATTTTTTTTGCAAAAAATAAAAATAAAACCGTTTTTTAAGAAGTTAAATGATATATATTATTGTATCAAGGTTATACTTGAATACCAATTAACAAATGAATATTAAAAATAGGAGAATATAAAATGGACTTAAATGCTATTCGTAAGAGGTTAAATCAACTTCAAACAACAAACAACAGAACATCAAGTCTTTGGAAACCACAACCAGGTAAAACTCAAATCAGAGTGGTTCCTTATGAATTTAATAAGGACAATCCTTTTATCGAGTTGTTTTTCCACTACAACCTAAACAATCGTTCCTATTTATCACCAATCAGTTTTGGTCGTCCAGACCCAATTGAAGAGTTTGCACAGAAACTCAAGGCAAGTGGTAATAAGGAAGATTATCAATTATCCAAAAAGTTGGAAGCAAAAATGAGAACCTATGCACCTGTAATCGTTAGAGGTGAAGAGTCTCAAGGAGTGAAGTTTTGGGGATTCGGTAAAACCGTATACCAAGAATTACTTTCTGTAATCGCTGACCCAGATTATGGTGACATTACAGACCCAGTTAATGGTCGTGACATTGTGGTAGAGTTTATCACTGCAGAGGAAAGTGGTGCTTCATTTCCAAAAACCAACATTCGTGTTAAACCTAATCAAACACCTATTTCAGATGAACCTGAAGTATTAGAAAAAGTTAAAACATCACAACAAGACATTCGTGATATCTATCAAGAAATGAGTTACGATGAATTAACAGATGTGTTGAATGAATGGTTAACACCAGGAGATAATGAAGAGGGTGAAGAGACTTCATCTGATACTATTTCAACTTCTGATTTAAAATCTGAACCAAAGAAAGATACATCAGAGGCATTTGACGAGTTATTCAACTCATAAACTAAAACAATGTATGGGAGTCATATATTGTGGCTCCCATTATTAACGAATGGAGAATGTAGATGTCAGTAAATGATGTATTGGCCGATACTCTGGCCAGTAGTTTAAATAAAAAGTTCAAAGATACAAAGGTTGCATATTTTCTTGATGGGAGTGATACAACACCAACAGATATCAAAGAATTTATCTCAACAGGTAGTTCTATGTTAGACTTGGCAATATCCAATAGACCTAATGGTGGTATTGCAGTTGGTAGAATCACAGAAATCAATGGTTTAGAATCAAGTGGAAAATCTCTACTTGGTGCTCATATCCTTGCAGAAACTCAAAAGAAAGGTGGAGTTGCAGTATACATAGATACTGAGACTTCTGTTTCACAAGAGTTCATGGAAGTAATCGGTTTAGACTTAAATAAAATGTTATATCTACACTTAGAAACCGTAGAGGATATATTCGAAGCGATTGAAGAAATTGTAACAAAAGTTCGTGAAAGTGACAAAGATAGATGTGTAACTATATTAGTTGACTCACTTGCCGCCGCTTCTACTAAAGTAGAGTTAGAGGCAGACTTTGATAAAGATGGTTGGGCAACTGCCAAGGCAATCATTATCAGTAAGGCGATGAGAAAGATTACCCAAATGATTGGGAGAGAAAGAGTTGCTCTTGTATTTACAAATCAGTTACGACAAAAACTCGGAGTAATGTTTGGAGACCCTTGGACAACAAGTGGTGGAAAGGCATTACCATTCCATTCATCTACAAGAATTAGATTGAAGAATATGGGACAAATCAAAGATAGTGGTAAGAATGTTCTTGGTATGAAGTGCAGAGCACAGATTATTAAGAATCGTTTAGGCCCACCTTTGAGACATGCAGATTATGATATGTATTTCGATAGAGGTATTGATAACTATGGTGCATGGTTAACCGTATTAAAAGAACATAAGTTAGTTAAAGTTGGTGGTTCTTGGTATACACTAATAGACCACAATGGAAACGAAGTTAAGTTTCAATCTAAAGATTGGGATGATATTATTACTGGTGATGAAGAGTTAAGAGAACATATATACAATCTCATTTGTGACAAGGTTATATTACAATACAAGGAAAAACTTGGTATTGATGATGTAGAGTTTACAGATGAGGTTCTCGGTGACTAATAAAAAATATCTTTCAATACTTGACGAGATAAAAAAATCTGGCGGTAAAGTAGATAGTGGTAAACCAAACGACTCGGTTTTACTAATAGATGGTCTGAACACTTTCATACGAGTGTTTTCAGCAATACCTACTACCAATGAGGATGGGGTTCACATTGGTGGAATAGTAGGTTTTTTAAGGTCAATTGGTTACACTATAAATATGGTAAGACCTACCCGAACCATTATTGTATTTGATGGTAAAGGTGGGTCTAACCGCCGTAGGAAAATCTTTCCTGAATATAAAATGGGAAGAAAAATGTCTCATCGTTTGAATCGTTCAAATGATTATTTAACTCGTGAAGAAGAACAAAAGATGATGATTCATCAGTTGAATCGTGTGGTTGAGTATCTTGAGTGTCTACCTTTAACCATAATCAATATGGAAAACATTGAGGCAGATGATGTTATTGGGTATTGTGCAAAACATATATTCAAAGACAAAGTAACTATTATGTCTACTGATAAAGATTTTTTACAATTGGTAGATGAACGAATCCAAGTATACTCACCTACAAAAAAGTTGATGTATGATGTGGATAGAATCTATAATGAATATGGTATATATCCACAAAACTTTTTATTATACAGAATATTAGATGGTGATAAATCAGATGGGATACCAGGTATCAAAGGTGCAGGTATCAAAACGATATTAAAAATGTTTCCTTGGTTTGGTGAACCACATAAATATACTATCGAAGATATGTTGAAGAGTGCTACTACTAAGAAAGACCAATATAAATTATGTGAAAGTATGGTCGAACAAAGAGATACTATATTTCTGAATAGAAGATTGATGGATTTAGATGATGGTATTATAAGTGGTAGTAGTAAATTAAAAGTTCAAAATATTACATCACAACCAATTCAAAGAATTATTAAACATAAATTCCAAAGAATGTTCTTGGAAGATAAGATGTATACTGCCCTACCTAATTTGACAAGTTGGTTGGCAACCACATTCAATAGATTGAATCAGATGGCGGAGAAGTCACATGGGTAGGAAATTAAAATATAAAACACCTGAAGAAAAGAGGATTGCCCAAAGAAAGTGGCAAATGGAACATTACTATAGGAATTCAGAAGAGATAAAAAGGAAAGCTCGTGAAAGATATAGAGAGAAAAAAAGGAAAGAATTTTATGACAAAAAAGTCCAAGATTTGTATAGAAATATTGAATAAAAAAAATGTGTATTTAACATTTTTACATGATAATTATATTTGGTTATGAGTGAATCTTTAATACAATACGGAACATCTTTTCAGAATAAACTTATTTCGAGTTTAATAACAGACTCAAAGTTTATTCAAACAATTGTTGATATCTTGGAAATATCATACTTCGATAGTGATTCAAGTAAATTTCTTATCAAGTCAATCAAAGACTATTTCAAAAAATATAAAACCACACCAACAATGGAAGCAATGAAAGTTATGATTGATGATGTTGAGGATGATATTCTAAAGTCTTCAATAGTTGATAATCTAAGAAATGCTTGGGGTTATAGAGAGAGTCCTGATTTAGAATTTGTAAAAGAAAAATCACTTGAGTTCTGTAAGAACCAAGTTGTAAAAAGTGCAATCATGGAATCAGTTGAGTTATTGGAATCTCAAAAGTATGATGAGATAAAAACAATTATTGATAAGGCTATGACTGCAGGTGTCGAAAGAGATATAGGACATGAATACATTACAGGTTTAGAAGAAAGACTAACACAACAATCAAGAAATACATTAGGAACACAATGGGATAGTGTTAATGAATTGATGGATGGTGGACTTGCAGGTGGTGAGTTGGGTGTGATTGTTGCACCTGCTGGTATTGGTAAATCATGGACTCTTCAGGCATTAGGTGCACATGCAGTCAAACAAGGTAAAACCGTAATACATTATACATTAGAGTTAAATGCTCAGTATGTAGGGTTAAGATATGATACAATTGTAAGTGGACAACCAACAGGTAACTTACAATATTATAAAGACGAAGTGATGAAAAAGATTAGTCAGTTAAAGGGTGAGTTGATAATAAAATATTATCCAACAAGAACTGCAAGTGTAAACACTTTAACTGCACACTTACAACAATGTGAACTACAAGGTATTAAACCTGACATGGTATTAGTTGATTATGCAGACATTATGAAATCAACACAACACTTCAATGAGAAACGACATCAAATAGGTCATGTGTATGAGGAGTTACGAGGTATGGCAGGTGAGTTTGATATACCAATATGGACTGCATCACAGGCAAACAGAAGTTCACTTGAGGAAGAGGTTATCGGAGCAGACAAGGTTTCAGAGGATTATAGTAAAGTGATGACGGCAGATTTTGTTATGAGTATGAGTAGAAAAGTAGAAGACAAGATAGCAAATACTGGTAGATTCCATGTTATTAAAAATAGATTCGGCCCTGATGGTATAACCTTTCCCGCAACCATTAACACCAACACAGGTTTCATTCAGATTTATGAAACTAATACACAAGGTGGACGAGAGGCACAAGGTAAAATGAATAATGCGGATGAGTATATTCGTAAAACCTTGGCACAGAAGAAGAAAGATTTTGATGCAGGTGGGTTCGAATAAAACTTCAAAGAAAATCTTTTTAAAACTTCGAAAAAAATGACAAATATGCATTTATTATCCGTATATATTATAGTTATATTGGGAAGAATGTAGAAACAAATTAACAGGAGTAAGTTTCAATGGGACAAGGAAAATTTAAGTTATCGGAAAACTTCATATCGAAGTATAAAAGAAAAAAGGCACCATTTGGTTTCAATGGTTTAGGAGAGTTAGTGTATATGAGAACTTACTCCAGAATAAAAGAGAATGGTAAAAACGAAAGATGGTGGGAAACCGTTCAACGAGTTGTAGAGGGAACCTATACAATGCAAATGAATCATATCGATTCACATCAATTAGGGTGGAACCCATGGCAGGCTCAAAAGTCAGCACAAGAAATGTATGATAGAATCTTCAACATGAAGTTCTTACCACCAGGTCGTGGTTTATGGGCGATGGGAACACCAATCACAGAAGAAAAGAATTTATACGCCGCACTAAACAATTGTGCATTTGTATCCACTAAAACAATCAAAGATGATTACTCAAAACCTTTCTGTTTCCTTATGGATGCAAGTATGTTAGGTGTTGGAGTAGGATTTGATACCAAAGGAGCAGGGGAAATAATTGTTAAGGGTGTAGATAAAGATAGGGAAACTACTTATGTAATACCAGATACTCGTGAGGGTTGGGTAGAATCTTTAAGGTTATTATTAGAAAGTTATTTTCATGGTCAACCAAGTGTTGTTTTTGATTATAGTGAAATTAGATTAGCAGGTGAACCAATTAAAGGATTTGGTGGAGTAAGTTCAGGACCAGAACCATTGGAAGAAGTTCACGAAGATATTAGAAAAGTATTAGAGGGTAATAGTGGTAATCCAATCACAATCACAACAATCGTAGATATAATGAATCTAATCGGTAAATGTGTTGTTGCAGGTAATGTAAGAAGAACTGCAGAGATTGTATTTGGTGACCCACATTCAGAAGAATATTTAGATTTAAAAAACTATAAAGTTAATCCACATAGAGAACAATATGGGTGGACAAGTAACAATAGTATTTTTGCAGAACTTGGTATGGATTATACAGAGGCCGCAAAAAGAATTAATGATAATGGTGAACCAGGTTTTGCATGGTTAGATAATATGAGAAAGTATTCTCGTATGAAGAATGGTGGAGATAACAAAGACCATAGAGTAATGGGTGGTAATCCATGTTTGGAACAATCATTAGAAAGTTATGAATTATGTTGTTTAGTAGAAACATTTCCAAACAATCACGATTCATTTGAAGACTATGCAAAAACACTAAAATATGCATACCTATATGCAAAAACGGTAACTCTTGGTAGAACCCATTGGGCAGATACCAATAGAGTGATGTTGAGAAACAGAAGAATTGGATGTAGTGTAAGTGGAGTTGCACAATTTATTACATACAAGGGTTTGAACGAACTAAAGAGTTGGTTGAATGATGGTTTTGATGTTATTCAACAATGGGATAAAGTTTATTCTGATTGGTTTGCAGTTCCAAAATCAATCAAAACCACAAGTGTAAAACCAAGTGGAACCGTATCATTACTGGCAGGTGCAACACCAGGACTACATTATCCTGAAAGTCGTTTTTATATTAGAAGAATAAGATTATCAGTTAACTCAGAACTGATTGAACCTTTGAAAAAGGCAGGGTATAAAATAGAACCAGCATTTGGTTCAGAGGAATCAACATTAGTAGTTGAAGTTCCTGTTGATGTGGGTGAGGGAATTAGAACTGCAAAGGATTTAAGTATTTGGGAACAATTTAGTTTGGCCGCTTTCCTACAAAGACATTGGGCAGACAACCAAGTAAGTTGCACCGTAACTTTTAATCCTGAGACAGAGGCAGACCAAATATCACCATGTCTAAATTATTATCAATATCATCTAAAGGGTATATCACTATTACCAAGACACGATTGGGGTGCATATCCACAAATGCCATATGAGGCAATAGATGAAAAAGAATATAATAAACAAATTAAAAAACTCGGAAATTTATCCTTTGGGGTTATCAAGAATGAGGAGGCAGAAGTAGATAAGTTCTGTAACAACGATAGTTGTGAGGTTCCATCATTCACAGGTGATAACGATGACCAAGACTATGCAAATTAAATTTCACATACCCTACTGGCAGAAAACACACCAGTATAAAAATGTGTTATTCACAAGTAAACAACAAGGAGATGATTATGAAATATCGTAATCTAATCGCATCAGTATTGATGATTGGTGGATTGTTCGCACAATCTATTCATGGAGTTATTACTGATGTAGACAATAAACCACTTGAGGGAGCTAATGTTGTAGTTGTTGGAACAGATTTAGGTGCAGTATCAGATGTAAATGGTATTGCTCATATTGATGTTCCCGCAGGAACCTATGATGTAACTGCTTCTTTTATTGGTTACTCTACTTTAACTAAATCAGTTGTTGTAGGGGATAGTATGACTACATTGAATTTCGTATTGGATTTTAATGTGGTTGCACTTACAGATGTTGAGGTGTTAGCATCTCGTGCATCTGAAACTACACCTGTTGCATACACTAATGTTAGTAAAGAGGAAATGGAAGTGAGATTGGGTTCACAGGACATTCCAATGATTCTTAACACAACACCAAGTGTATATGCGACTCAACAAGGTGGTGGTGCGGGTGATGCTCGTATCAACATTCGTGGTTTTAATCAGAGAAATGTTGCAGTAATGATAAATGGAGTTCCACAAAATGATATGGAAAATGGATGGGTCTATTGGTCTAATTGGGATGGAGTAGGAGATGCTACATCATCAATTCAAGTTCAAAGAGGTCTATCTGCTGTCAATTTAGCGACACCATCTATTGGTGGAACCATGAACATCATAACCGACCCAACATCTTTTGAAAAGGGTGGAAAGTTCAAACAAGAAGCAGGAGAGGGTGGTTTTCTTAAAACTACTTTCAATTATAATACTGGTCTATTATTAAATGACAAGTTAGCTTTAAGTGGAACTATTGTTCGTAAAACTGGTGATGGAATAATCGATGGAACTTGGACTGATGCTTGGGCATACTACTTCGGTGGTTCATATGCTGTAAGTGA
>Ga0160423_10001019_pt1 | contig 23223 bp, 12 predicted proteins | sample CRUFie14St8metaG_FD_108191 | JGI IMG/M metagenome (GOLD analysis project Ga0160423, IMG submission 108191) | Marine microbial communities from the Costa Rica Dome - CRUD Field 142mm St8 metaG | ecosystem: Environmental > Aquatic > Marine > Oceanic > Photic zone | place: Costa Rica: the Eastern...
ACCAGGTTGGGCCAATTCCAACCGCGTGCCTGCCAGGAGGCCTGGCTGAAGTCCCCGCCATAACCGAGCGTCGCCTCGGTGAACGCCGACGTCGACTTGCCCCACAGAAGAAAGCCCCCATTGGCCAAGGCCGTCTCTTCCGGATTGTCCCCGAGGTGCTCGAGGATCATGTAACTCCCTGGATGATGGGACCACACGTGATTTCCGTAATCAAAAAGAATGTCGACCCGGCTTTGGTCGTATCCATTCCATGCGCCCACATCCCCCAGTGTATAGGTCTGGGTCAGGCCCTTGGACAGGTCAATCCGGTAGCCATCCACATGGAACTCCTCAATCCAGAAATCCAGGGCCCGCTTCCAGAATTCACGCGTCCACGGATCGCCGTGATCAAAATCGAAGCCCAACCCGAAGGGATGAACCTGGTCCTCATTGTACCACGGGTTGCCCGCAGAGGCACCCCCGTCGGAATCCTGGTACATCCTGAGCAGGGGATCCAGTCCGAAGCTGTGGTTGGGCACCACATCCAAAATGACCGCAATCCCGCGATCGTGCGCCGCGTTGACGAGCCGCTTGAGCGATTGCGCCGTCCCGTATTGTTTGTCCACGGCGAATCGGGGACCCGGGTTGTATCCCCAGCTCGTGTTGCCGTCGAATTCGCTGACCGGCATGAGTTCGATGGCGGTGATGCCCAGCCACTCCAAGTGATCCAGGCGTTCAGTGACGGCATCGAAATCCCGTTCCGCATCCCAATCCCGGACCAGCAATTCATAGATCACGAGCCGATCCTGCGCAGGCTTCACAAAGTCTTGATCGGACCATTCGAAATCCGGCTCAACAGTCCGGAAAGCCCCTACCGGCCAAGAGGCGTGGTCCGATGGATAGGCCGGCCGATTCGGGAAGTTCCCAGCGGGGATGTACCCGTCATTCCAAGGGTCGAGAACAAGCGGTGAAAACGGGTCGGCCACCTCCACGGTGTCATCAATCAGATAGTGGAAGCGCGTCCATGCGCCCGGTTCGAGCCCCTCGACTTCGAGCCACCACGTGTTGCCGTCGAGCGACCGGTTCATCAGGTTGCCCGATTCAATCTGCCACCCATTGAAGTCGCCGCGCAAGTGGACGTGGTCCTTCGAGGGCGCCCTCAGTTGGAAGTGCGCACGGTCCGGCGCCAGCACCGTGATGCCGTCCGGCCGACCCGGAGGAGCATCGGCGATCAATCCCTGACCATGAACACCGCCGATCCCGCCACAAAGCAGAATCAGGGAGAGCATCGCCAAAACAGATCGACATCCCATCTGGAAAAAGCAGAAAGAAGGTTCGCTATGGCGCATGAACCCTAAGATACGGAACCTATTTTCGCCTTTCGAAACGCACATCATGAAGTACGACATTCTGGTTCTGGGCAGTGGCCCTGGAGGATACGTGACCGCCATCCGCGCTTCCCAACTTGGAAAGAAGGTGGCCGTCGTGGAACGGGAAGCCTTGGGCGGCATCTGCTTGAACTGGGGGTGCATTCCGACCAAAGCCCTGCTCAAGAGCGCCAATGTCTTCGAGTACATCGAGCATGCGGACGACTACGGAATCAAGGTGGCCAAGCCCAAGGTGGACTTCACCGGCATGGTCTCCCGCTCGCGCGGAGTGGCCGACGGCATGTCCAAGGGCGTGCAGTTCCTGATGAAGAAAAACAAGATCGACGTCATCATGGGCGACGGCAAGCTCCTCGCAGGCCGCAAGGTGGAGGTGACCGCAGCCGATGGATCCCAACAAACCGTCGAGGCCGACCACATCATCATCGCCACCGGTGCCCGCAGCCGCGAGTTGCCCAACCTCCCGCAGGACGGCGAGAAGATCATCGGGTACCGCAAGGCCATGACCATGGAGAAGCAGCCCAAGAAGCTGGTCGTGGTCGGGTCGGGCGCCATCGGCGTCGAGTTCGCCTATTTCTACAACGCCATCGGCACCGAGGTGACCATCGTGGAGTACATGCCCAACATCGTTCCTGTCGAAGACGAGGAAGTGAGCAAGCAACTCGCGCGAAGCTTCAAGAAGTCGGGCATCAACATCATGACCTCCAGTGAAGTGACAGGCGTGGACACGTCGGGCAAAGGCTGCAAGGTTCACGTCAAGACCAAGAAAGGAGAGGAAGTCCTGGAAGCAGACGTGGTGCTGAGTGCCGTGGGCGTCGTGTCCAACATCGACGGCATCGGCCTCGAAGAAGTCGGCATCGCCGCCGACCGCGGCAAAATCATTGTAGACGATTTCTACAAGACCAACATCCCCGGCTACTACGCCATCGGAGACTGTGTCCCGGGACCGGCTTTGGCCCACGTGGCCAGCGCGGAGGGCATACTCTGCGTCGAGAAGATTGCCGGGCACGATGTGGAGCCGCTGGATTACGGCAACATCCCAGGCTGCACGTACTGCTTTCCGGAGGTCGCCAGCGTGGGCAAGACCGAGGAGGCCTGCAAGAAGGAAGGCATCGACATCAAGGTCGGCAAGTTCCCCTTCAGCGCATCCGGCAAGGCCAGCGCAGCGGGCCACAAAGACGGCTTCGTCAAGCTCATCTTCGATGCCAAGTACGGCGAGCTTCTGGGCGGCCACATGATCGGGGCCAACGTCACGGAAATGATCGCCGAAATCGTCGCCATACGCAAGCTGGAAACCACCGGCCACGAGATGATCAAGACCGTCCACCCCCACCCCACCCTGAGTGAGGCCGTGATGGAAGCCGCCGCCGCTGCCTATGACGAGGTCATCCACCTCTGATTCCAGATTGATCGACAAGAAAAAAGGCGCCTCAGGGCGCCTTTTTTCTTTGTGAATCGCAGCAGACTCACTGAACCCCCATGCGAACCGGCTTCAACCGGAAGTCTTGAGCCTGGCGATTTGCAACTCGGTTTGGTTGCGCTCGCGCCGCGCACGGCTCCGGGCTTTGCGGTCGACGTATTCATTGATGCGGTCTATGTGGACCAAGTAACGCACAGCACTGCCGAAGAACGCCAAGCCGGCCATCGTCAGAATCAGGCCTGCGGTGCCTTCCACCACCCAGATTTCCCAGTGAGCTTCCGCCATCCGGCGAAATGCTGCATCGAAAATCACAGAGTTGCCCGTCCCAAACAGAACAAACGACGTCGTGCCATGGGCAAACCACCTCTTTCTCGCAGTATCCAATGTCATGTCAAACAATTCGAGCTTCCCATGGGAGGGTTGCACCCTTGGCAAACTACCCCGCCCTTCCACCCGAACCCTGTCAGACAATTCATAGTTACCCAACGACCTGTGTGGGCTATTGCGCAGGGATCCAACGGGATAGAACGTGCCCTCCAGAGACATCCCAGACACGCACGACCCCAGCTCCGTGGGTAGTGAAGTGGCCATCCCCAGCTCGGCCGGACTCCATGATGCGTCCCGTGATGTCGAGCCTTTCCCAACGGCAGGGCCAGGGCAACGTGTGATGAATGCCATTCACCCGGTCCTGCATGCCCCAGAGGGGAGAGACAGGCTGCCCGCCCACACCTGAAACCACTCCACCGTCGAACTCCGGAATCAGGACGGAGTACACATCGTCCATGAATTCCAAAGAGGCCACCCCCTCGGGAAACACCTGAAGATTGAGCATCCCCGAGATCACCCCGTCCGTCGTGAACTGTCCGACCAACACACGAAGGTCATCCCCCGCTGTACCGTTTGAACTGCCCATCGTCACGAACCACGCGCCATCAATGTCCATCACGAGGTTTCCTCCGGCTTCAAATTCGTCCACCCAAAAGCTCGTTTCGGGGGGGAACACGCCCACGGGAATCTCCCCATCCGCTCCCACAGGAGCGGAATCGACCCCAATGGTCACCCACGAGTCGTAGCGAAGTGACGACAGAATGTCGAACAGCAACGGATTGTTGTTGTTGGGGGTAACCCAACCGTCCTCGTCCTGATAGAAGGAGGTCGTCGTCTCGATGTAGCCCACCATGTCGTCCCACCCGGAGACCGACGTCAAATAGTCTGCCGGATCGTTGAGCACGGCATACAGCCTCGCCGTCGTCATGCCCGGGATGCTGTCCACAGCCACCACCTCCCATTCAAACGTGTACGGCGCCATCGTCTGCTGCGCGGTGACCGGAGCTACGGCGCCCAATCCGGCGCAGAGGAGGAGAAACTGGAGGTGCTTCATGGCTGTGACTCGGACAGGACGAGACCGTCCATGCGGACTTCCTCGAACAAGTCATCATAACCGGTGACCCTGCCCTTGAGTTTGATGAGCTCCCCTTTTTCCAGTAGGCGGCGGTCGCGGGTTGTGTCCCATGACGCCACGACGCCGCCTTCGAGCATCACACGGCGCCCATCGTCTTCCAGCACCACTCCGTACAGTTCGACCACCGCGTCGAGGTAAGGCGCCGCTGCCTCGCCGCCTTCCGCGAGGACCATCTGCAATTCTTCGGGAACCATTTTGTGGCGGGCCACTTCCCCACCGACATCCCGATGCGGTTTGTCCATCATCAGCCAGCCGATTCCAGCAGCCGCGGCGGCCATCAGAGGCAGAGCAATCCGGAGAAGTTTATGCGTGTCCATGAACCGAATCTACCGACAAACCGGCATGTAAAGAGACGGCCCGGTACGCGTTCGTACCGGGCCGCCAAACCAAAACCTGTCTTGTCATGCGCTGGGCGCATTGCCAATGTTCAGACTTCAACTTGGGAAGGGATTCGCGTCATCCTGATGACGCCCGTCAGGCCAAAAGATGACTTTCGTCATGTTTGGCATGAGGCTGCCGGAAATGAGGTTTGCGCAGCCGATCAGAGACCGAGACCCACGGTCAGGCCGAAACGCCAACCGGGCCCGCTGTTGGCGAGGAGATACGTGCTCCAGGTCGAGGTTTCAAAAATCCGTGCATCCAAACTGTCCTCCGCATCTTCTTGCTCCCCCGAAGTGAGCGGCACATCCGCCGTCCACGTCCGCGAATAACTCCGGAACATCGGGCCGGTGTACACTTCGATGCTGATGCCATTGTCACTGTACCATTGGTACCCGACCATGACACCACCCCCCCAATGGAATTGTTTGTAGACACCATCCAGCTCTCCTTGGAATTCACTTTCGGGCAGCCCGTTGATTTGCTCCACATCCTCATCCACGGTGATGGACCAATTTTCCACGCGGCCGAGAATGCTCACGAAGACCCCTTCCGGCATGCCACCATACACCCACGCGTACCGCCGGATTTCCGGTGAGAACCGCCATCCCCCGTGCTCCAGGTTGATGTCGGTCCCTGTGAAGGTGCCCAGCAGGTTGTTGGCCCTGTTGTTGGTTTGAGGCTCCTCGGCTGCAATGCCCGCCAAGGCGAACTGCACGGAAGTCGATTCATTGAGCACGTGCTCGTAGCCGAGCTCATAGCGCGCCCAGTACCAATCGCTAAGGTTCAGCTTGAGCAAGCTGCGCGTGTCGATGTTCTCCTCCTGTCCTATGGCCTGAAGACCGAACAAGAAAAAGGAGCTGACAATGAAGAGGGAACGAAGGCTCATGGTGTGTGGTTCATTCACACCCGGTTCGGGTGTAGGTGATGCCCAAGATGCGCCACTGACCGGATTCCCGGACGAGTTGAATGGCATCGTGACCACAGTGGCTGAGGCTGTCGCCGAGCGAGAAGTCGTAGTACGCCCACAGCTGGGCGAAGTCCCCATGGTGCTCCACCACCGGGTCGTACATCCGCTCCACATAGGGCACCCCAGGTTGTCCCACGGAGGAAATGAACGCCGTCCCTTCAGTGCGGCGGGTCGCCGGACGCTCACCCGTCAGGTCCACACTGGTGAACAACGCGTTGGGGTGAAGCGCCATCTTGAGCCGGACACTGTCCCGGGCTTCCATGGCTTGGAACAAATCATTGACCACATCCACCACCTCACCTGCGGTCGGATCCAACGCCACTGCGGTGTCGGTGGAGTCATCGTTGGAGGCCGGCTGGCAAGCGGCAAAGACAAAGGCCGCAAAGGCCGCAAAAAGAAAAGGGGTGTATTTCATGATGTTCATGGGTTCATCCAAATGCGGTCCGTCCACGCGGTGCCATCAGACTGCGTCATGCGCACAACGACAAAACCGGTGTGATCCAGTCCCAGCGTGGCCCGACCCGCCTCGAGGTGTCCCTCAAACAAGACGCGGCCATCCAAACTGAACACCGCACACTGGGCGGCCTGTTCGGAGACGACATCGAGACGGCCCTCGCCAGCGCTGATGAGGGCGTAGGGTTCAGGATCGACTTCCTCCACGGTGACCACGCCTTCATCGAAATCAAACTGCCCTCCGATGAAGTTGTCCCCGGACGACGTACTGTTCCCATTGGCTGCGATCGCCGCCACGTAGATGCTGACTGGACCGCTACCGGCAGGCGGAGCAACCCACTGCACCTCAAACGATCCGGAACTGCACAAGTCATTCTGCTCAAAGATAGATCTGCCGTCCACCTCATCGAGCCATATGCAGTCATTGGGTTCTTGGTCGATCAGTTCCCCCGCATCGCTTCCATCAGCAAACACCACCGCGCCATGAACGCCATAGCCAGCAGGGGTGCCGTTGCTGCTCACCTCTACGACCACCGTATGGACCGCCTCAGGCACATACTGTGAATCGCCTACCGTGCCCCCTCCCAGTGGAAGAGCCAGATAGACTTGGATGTCAGGATTGTAATTACCTCCCGCATGGCATTGTTGGCACGTGTTGTCACTGCCCGGCGCACCGGTTCTGTCCTTGTTCTGCTGGTGGGCCACACCGCTTGAGTTGGACATCAGGAACAGGGTGATGGCCACAAGCAGGGACACAGTCAGAATGGAAAGGGTCGGTCGTCGCATGGTGTTGAGGTCTTGTAATCTAAACCAACCAAGGGGGCATGAGGTTGTCCCCGCCCCCTGAATGACGAACGTCATCGTCCACACTGCCGAATGTCATTGGGAACCATCCGCTTTCCCATGACTTTGACGTGTGCTTCTCGCTTTTCACCACACCCTCCGGCCATGACCACGATGAACCCCACCCTTTCCAATCAACTCGACCGCAGCTGGGCTGATCGCCTCGTTCCCAGCCTAAACCGGCTCCTCGCCGACTTCGAGATGCTCCGCTTCAATGCGCGCAGCGCGCTGTGGAATGGTTGGGGCGAGCAATACCCGGCCATGGCGGACATGTTGCCGCATTTCATCGCCCATGCCGATGAGGCATCCAATGCGCTCGGTCGCCGCATCCGCTGCCTAGAGGGCCATCCCTTGTCCACGATGGCCGACTGTCTGGAACACGCCACCCTCAAAGCCACCGACGGCGTGATGCACCACCGGGCCTGCACCCGGATGCTCCGGGAATCCCTGTCCCACATCCTGAAGGAAGAGCGACAGCTCGTGACCGAAGCTCAGCACGCGGGCGACGAAGTCACCGCACAATGCCTCATTGCCTTTATGCAATTCCAGGAGGAGACCATGTGGACCCTCCGCACTTCCCTGCGCCGCACGGCGTTCGAAGAACAGTACCTGTCCCGGGAAGCGGGTTGACCCCGAATCCCGCGTCCACGGTCAGCGCTGAATCATGAGGTGGCCGGCGTGCTGAACGCCTTCCGGCAGCTGCAGAACGAAGTAGTGCGTGCCATCGGCTGCTCCGTCGCCATCCCATTCGTTTTCATAGCCCTCCGCCTCGAAGACCACCGCACCGTTGCGGTTGTAGACGGTCAACATGTTGTCGGGATAGAGCTCGATGTACTTGAAGATGAGCCGGTCATTCTTGCCGTCCCCGTTGGGCGTGAAAATGTTGACCAACTCGACAGCGCAAGACAGAATGTCCAGAACGTGGGAGTCCTGGTCTCCGCACAGCCCTTCCAACACGTGGGTGACCGTCACGGTACCCACACCGGCGGCCTGAAGGTTGAGCAGTCCACTTTCCGGATTGATACAGTCCTCCCCTGAGGGAGACGACGCACTCCAGACACCGCCCGCCCAGATGGAACCGAGCTGCCATTCGTCCACGCCGATGCAGAGCTCGTCGTTTGGCACGTCCACCAGAATGGTCGCGTCCCGCTGGGGAACCACCGTGATCTGAACGGCATCAACATCTGTACAGACGTCGGTGATGCTGTAGGTGACCGTGTAGTTTCCGGCACCAATACCCGGATCGAACGTCCCGGCCGGCGTCAGGCATGCGCCACAATCCGCCGTCCAGGTCCCTCCGCTTTGAGCCGCGGTGAACACTTCATTCGCACCCGATTCGCAGAGGTCTGGAATCTCATCAATGGACGCGTCCACGGCCGGGGCGACCACCACGTCAATGGTACCGGAGACGCTGCACCCGAGGGACTCGTCATAGGACACGGTCACCTCGTGGGTGCCCACACCGGCCACACCGGGGTCGAACACCCCATTGCCACTGATGCAGCCTCCGCAATCCGCACTCCATTCGAGGTTGGGCACATTGGCCCACACCGCTTCCGCATCGAGGTCGACGTCCGCATTGAGCGCACCACCGGAATTGTTCACGCAGAACGGGTCCTCCTCCTGAAGAACCACCGACAAAATGGGCAACACGGCGGTCGAAAACGACGCACTGTTGGTGCAGCTTCCATTCTCCACGGTGTAGCTCAACACCGACGTGCCCAGCGGTGCCGCACCGGGATCGAAAGTCTCGCCGGTCAAGCCCGTGCCTGATGCACTCCAGGTTCCACCGGGGACATCGGCTTGAAGGCTCAATGGGTTCGCATCCACGCACAAGGCATCCGGCACATTGGCCGACCCGATGGGCAGGCTTTCATCCACGATGATGGTCGCCGTGCTCTCGACTCCACATCCTGCCCCCGGCATGAAGCTCACCGTGTAGGTGCCTGGTCCGGGTGGATTGAATGCTCCCGAGGATTGGACACAACCGCCACAGTCCGCCGTCCACGTGCCGGCGATGCCATCATCGTCCAGAACCACACTGCCGATGGACTCACAATAGTTGAGGTCTTCCAGTTCCGCGGCCACGGCCTCCCCGACATTGACTTCCACCGTTCCGGTGGCCGTGCACAGGGTTCCGTAGACATACTCAGCCTCGAACGTGCCTGCACCCACAGCGGGATCGAAGACACCGTCCGCCGTCACGCACCCACCGCAGTCCGCAGACCACGCTCCTCCCCCAGGCGTTCCCACCAGTTGGACGGGATCCGAGAAGGGACACAGTGCGCCCACGTTGCCCGTGTTGATGTTGGGCGTCAAACCCACCTGGATCTCCTCGACCTCGGTCACTTCCCCACAATCGCCATCCAACGTGTAGGTCACCTCCAGAATGCCCGGCGCAACTTGCGTCGGATCGATCTCTCCCGGGGTGTTCAAACACCCCACGCAGTCCGCCGTCCAGACGCCCCCCTCCGTCTCAGCGGAAAGGGAGGCCGGGTCGTCCCCACTGCACAGGACATCCAACGGATTGCCGTCCATGTCCAGGATCACGAAGTCCGCCGTCTGCGATTCAAAGGTGAACTCGATCATGACCGTATCCGCCGCCATGAATTGGGACGTATCCGGCTCCTCCGGCTCCAGGTTGCACGCGTAGAACAGCGTGATGGTGCCATCGAAATTCACGCCACCACCCGATCCGGTCCATCCATTCTGGATGGTCACGCTCCAGTTTCCGTTTCCACTGAACTGGTTGGGCACCGTGAAACAGGACTCGTAAAATCCACCGAGCGTCGTGTTCCAATTGCTGGGGAAGTCACCGAGGTTGATGCCGGTCAGGTCGATGTTGAACCCGTCAATGTAGCCGCAGGGGCCCCCGGGCGCACAGATCTGGAAACCCATGTCGCCAGGCCAACTGCCCCCGGCGGGTGTCCAGTTGTTCGTGATGGCCAACCCGAGCAGGTCCCCGTCAAAGGGAAAGTTGATGGTGCCCGTCTGGGCGGCGCCGAGATTGAAGTCGTACACAAAGCTCGTGTCGCACGCATCCTCGGGAATCGCATCACAACTACCGGGCGCAGGCGGCGGTGGCAGGATTTCGGGGAAGTTGGCGCCGATGACCAACTCGGTGGTCTCGCTGATGCAGACCGACACACTGTCGCCCTGCCCCACGATCTCCCCGTCCACCAGGTACACCAGTTCGGTCTGGGTGGCCCCGGTCGGCGCATAGCGGAAGGCCTGATCGACCAGGGCAAACTCCCCCGTGTCGTAGGCGGCAGGGCCAACTCCCCCTTCTCCACCGCCCCCTTGGATGCCCACGCAGGCCGTGATCTGCAGGCACGACGTGAACTGACCGATGTGCATCTCCACCGCATTGGACGTCTCGTGCAGCACGACCTGCGACAGCAACTCATTGGAACTGCATCCCGTCTGCGGCAGATACTCCCAGCTGATGACGAATTGACGACAGGGCGCCTCTCCCAACGTGGCCGTGCGGATGGTGCCCCCGGAGTTGCCGATGTAGGCATACGGTGCCATGATGGAATTGGGCGGAAGGCTGTTGCTGCCGAGGGGTTGGTTCGGGTAATTGTAGCCACCACCAAGACCGGTGTTGAACGTCAAGAAGCCCTTGCGGCTCACCTTGAGCTGGAAAAAGTCCGTGTCGAAAAAGCTGAAACCAAAGGGCAGGGCAATGATGCCCGTATAGCCATTGGTGGCCGTGCTCTGGACCTCACCCGTTCCGAAGGCAAGCGGCGGAGCGTAGGCCACGGAATCCACCGTGTACCCCGTGGTCTCCGCCGAGCGCTCGAAGTCAGGGGCCACCCAGACACAGGAATCAAGGCATCCTGCGGACAAGCCCTCAGGCCCGGTCAGGAAACCGCAGTCAGACTGACCTTGTACTCCGCTGAGCGCCAGAAAAGAAAAAATGAACGCAAGAAGGGGGCGGACGGTGCACCACCCCGGCGGGCTTTGGAGTCGCATGCCGAAAAATAGGCCAACCAAGCGAACTCCTCCCGGTCAGTTCGCACAGGCCTCGCCGTAGAAAGCGAGAATGTCGAGGATGTCGGCCACCCCGACGATGCCATCATTGTCCACATCCTCCGTCAATCCTACTCCCTCCACTCCGAATTGTGCCAATGCGGAGAGCAGATCGCTGGCACCGACAACGCCGTCCACGTCCAGGTCAAAGGCACACGCCAGGTCGAGGTACACAACTGGACCAAATTGGCGGTTGGCGCGCTCGATGCCCAGGGCGGCCACCTCGACGCCGAGTCCCCTTCCCGGGAAATCGTCTGCCGGCGGATGGATTCCACCCCAGATCCGAGACAGGCTGCACTGGTCGGACGCATCCCGATAGGTCGCCCATTGGAGATCGAAGGAGGCGCTTGGGCCATCCTCGAAGACCAGGAATTGATTCTGGGTGATGGGGAACACGCCCATGCCACCGGGGAAGAACGGATCGCCCGTGATGGCCGTCAAGACTTCCGCCGCAGCGCGCGAAAAGGTGCTGTGACCACTCACATAACCTGCAAACGGCGGCGTGACGAAGCTCGGCCGTTGGTAAGGCCACCACTGCTCTGCGAGGATCCAACCGACTTCGGCCTCATCCCAGATGGGGTTGATGATGGCATCCGGCCCCTGCCAGGCCCAGACCTTGATCTTGCCCTCGTTGCCTCCAAAGGCAAGCGGGTCTCCCGCCTCGACCACCTCGATGTGGCCCGGCACGAGAGGGAGCCCTCCAGAATGGTAGTTCGCGAGCGTGGAGTCGGAGCGCTGCCCCAATCCGGCCATGTACCGGATGGCGGAGACGGGTCGGATGTAGTCGTAATATCCTTTGTGGGACCACGCCGCGATGGCGGCATCATGAAGGGTCCCTCCCAGGGTCAAATAGGCTCGGATGGTATACCGAAGCGGATCCAGGTTGGACCCTTCGCCCATCCACTGTGTCGTGAAATCGGGGTGGTCCATCGCCCCGTTCAGCAACACGAACCAGTGACCCGGTGGCGTCTCACTGTCCGGACCATCGGCCCAAAATTCAGCCAGGACACGGGAATAGTCACCGCGCAACACTGGGTTCGGCGCGTAGGGCGCACCCGTCTTGGGATTGAGGGCGTGGCCTTCGGTGTTGTCCCCCCCCTCGATCCAGTCGTAGAAGGTGTCCATCTCCTCGAAGGAAGCCGGACCGGTGGTGAATCCGTTGCCCAGCTGGGCGGGACTGATGTCGAGCATGACCCCGTCGTCCGGGTGGAGGTGTCCACTCCAGAGGGCCACGAGGGCAAAGCCCCAGGCATAGGGGTCCGCGATGCCGCCCACCGTCGTGTCTGCGCCGTACAGCGGAGGGACGCCACAATCGAGATACAGCGGCCAATCGATGTCATCCCGGTTCTTCGTGGTCATCACTGAGTCTGACAAGGCAAAAGGAGAGACCCACCCCCATTCCGCCCCTTGGAAGGACGGGGTTTCACTGAGCACATTGCCCGACTGGTCGACGAAGACCGGAATGGCGAGCGGCTGGTATGCATTGGGATCGACAAGACCATCATTGCCGGATCCCGCGAGTTCGAGTTCAGGGTTGACCGGCTCGTAGAGCTGGTTGCTGTAATCGTCGATTTCATTGGACCCATCCTGCAGACCATATGCGATGAGCTCGGCGGCAATGTGGTTGCCCAATTCGGCAGGCCCCAGGCTATAGTCCGTGCTGACGTTGGAAGGATCACACCCAAGGTCCACCATCGTGGACTGGAACAGGGACAGGGACGACGATGCACTCGGACTGTCCTCAAACCGATGGGTCAGGAGTCGGTAGACTGCATGGCTGATGGCCGTCTCCTGAGCGGCCCGCAAACTGGCAGAATCGGATGGAATGGTCAACAACCCCGTATCGAACGGAGCCGAGTACCCTTGGAACTCCTGACCGAGGAACAGGCACGTGTCCACGTCATCGTAGGCCGCATAGGCCTCGAAACAAGCCAGGGAGAAGTGAAAGAGATTTCGGGCGTGGACTGTGGGGCGGGCGAAGTCGCCCCGAATGGCCTCCAGCAGGTCCTCATTCCAGACCCGGACGACCGTTGACTCCACAGCCATGGAGCGGGCAGATTCCGTTGACCCATAGAATGTAGGCTCCACTTGGGCCACGGAGTGCATTGGCCCCATGAATTGGAGGCCAAAAAAGAGAGCAAGAGCGGCACGCAATGCCATATTACAATTTATGGGCCGGGGGACTTATACGCCTCCTTCCGAGGCCATCAAGCCACCCTCGATTTTGTGAATGGGTGAACAAAAGAAGAACTCAGCCCTCCTCGCCAAGTTCATCCAACACCTTCTGTACCTCGTTCTCGGTGCTTCGAAGGCGGTCTCCGCAGTATGAAATCAACTGGGCAGCCCGCTTGACCTTGCCCGCGAGTTCATCCACACCAATCTCATCCTGCTGCAGTGCAGCAAGGATCTCCTTCAGCTCTTCAAAGGCCGCAGCGTAGTCCTTCGGGTCGTTCATGGCGAGTCGGTCTTCTTGGAGGCCATGGATTCAATCTCCTTGACTTCGGAAAGAAAGGTACCGCTTTCCAATTGCGTCACCACCTCGACTCCCGGCTTCAACTCGTTCACGTCGCGAATCGCCTTGCCGTCGAGACGGGTGATGGAGAACCCCCGCTTCAATGTGGCACCCGGCCCCAGCAAGGCCAAGGTGGATTTCATGGCGCTCACCCGTTCCTCCTGTTGACGCAATTGCCTGGCGGCTTCCCTGTGGATCCCAGCCTCCACTTCCTCCAACGCAGTGCGCCACCGCCCCGGCAATTGGGCGACACCCGTCTCCCACTCTGCCTGCATGCGAATCAACTCTGATTGACTCGTGGCCATGGAAGTCCGGGTGCGGTGCACGATGGCATTGGCTCCCCCATGCAAATCACCCCGCTGCCGCCTCAGGTAGGACAAGGGCCGCTCGACAAGAAGGGCCTCCATGCCTTGCAACCACCCCGACTGCTCGGACAATTGCGCACGGCATTCAGAAGCCACGGCCCGACCCTCCCGGCCCACACCCGACTCAAAGTCGGCCATCCGCTCCACAAGCCAATCGGCGACAGCCGTGGGCGTCTTGCAGAACGTGTGCGCAACGAAGTCGACCAACGTCGAATCCGTCTCGTGACCAATGCCGGTGATGACCGGCACCTCCATGGCCGCGATGGCCCGGCACAAGGTCAGGTCGTTGAAGACGTCGAGGTCCAATTTCGCTCCACCACCCCGCAGCAGGACCACGGCATCCACCGGGGTTCTCAGCGCGGTTCGCCCCGCGGCATGAAGCGCGGCCACCAATGGCCCCACGGCCTGGAGGCCCTGAACGGGCGCATCGATGCACCCGATGTCGAAGGCGTACCCATAGGGGTTGTCCTGCACGTGGGCGAGAAAATCAGAATGACCAGCCGTTCCGGCCGATCCGATGAGCACGATGCGTTGGGGCACCGGGGCCAGTTCAAGTTGGGCGTTTCTTCCAATCGCCCCCTCCTTCTGCAGGGCAGCCAACGTCTCCTTCCGCCTCCGCTCCATCTCGCCGAGCAACGCATCAAGGTCGATGCTCTGGATGTTCAAGGAGAAGCCGTACACCGCATGAAACGACATGTGCGCGCTGAACACGATCTCCCGGCCGGGCTGCAAGACTTCATCGAACTCCGCCCCGAGCTCCTTTCGGATGACCGCCAGCCGACTGCCCCAAATGGTCCCGCGAAGCTGCGCCAGCCTCCGGCCTCCCTCCTCCTCCACGAGGTCGAGGTAACCGTGCTTGCCCGAAAAGCTGCATTGGCTGATTTCGGCCCGGACCCAGAAGAGGCGCCCCCCGGTCCGTTCATCAAGCATCTGCTCCACAGCCCGGGTCATCCGGCTCAACGGGTACACCTTCCGCTCCGGTGTGGATGCGGCATTGGATGGGGTCTGTGCGGGGGTCGTCACGGCATGGCAACATACCCATAAAAAGCGGGGAGGTGAACGCCGTTGCGATCACCTCCCCTGGAAAGAAACCAAAACCATGCTTGCTGATGTTCTGGGGCGTGTGTCGAGCGATTCCGCTTCGTTTGCCCCTGTCAGACACTGTAAATGTGAGGCAACACCTGACCGCAAAAACGAACGTCCGTCATCCCTGCTCGTGACATCGGTCATCCGCACCGATCGGAATGGGGACTGGCCTGAAAAGCAGAAGGCCGCCCCGGGTGGGGCGGCCTTCCAATTTCAGGTCTTCAGAGGTCAGAAGATCACTCGCTGACGAGGAGCTTCTTGACGAGGACGTAGTCGTTGGACGACATCCGGATCTGGTACATGCCGCTGGCCATGGAGCTGGCGTCGATGTCGAGCATGTACTGGACATCCTCGCTGGCGTTGCCGTCGAACAACTCGGCCACATAGCCACCGCTCATGGTGTACAGGTCGATACGCAGGCGCATGTTGTTGGACACCACGAATCCGAGCGTCGAGATGTCGCTGGTCGGGTTCGGCTGCAGGCCCGTGATGCGGATCGGATCCTTCAGGCTGCTCGTGCCAGCCGTGATGTCGACCGGGGTGTGGCCGCCGCTGACCGTGCTGTTGGCGCTGTTGCCGAACTCACCCGTACCGAGGTCGGAGTAGCTGAATCCGTTGCTGTTGCCGCAGTCGTCCACGACCGTGTAGTCGTAGTCGATCTGCCAGCCGAGGCAGCAATCGAGGTCGAAGAAGATGTCACCGCTGGAGGCCACCGTGCCCTGGCTTGCGCCGTCGAGCACATACTCACCGGTCCAGAAGAACCAGGCGCTCGCACCGTAGTTCTCGTTCTTGTTGTTGGCACCCTCACCGATCTGGAGACCGTAGTACTCGTTGAGCGGCTGGTGGGTGAGCGCGAACTCGGAGCCGGCGTAGCGACCCGTACCGCTCATCGTACCGCTGGACATGGTGTAGTAGATCCACTCCGTCCAGATTTCGATGCCCGGGAAGATCTCGGCGCAGTCCTTCTTGTAGTTGTGGGCACCCGGCAGGGCGAGCCACTCGTTCCAGTCATGACCGCCGTCGTAGATGGCGTCGAAGATGAAGCCGGCGTCGCCAGCTGCATTCTGCGCCTCGAGGACGATGTGCATGGTGCTGTCCTGCATGATCTCCACGATGCTGCTTCCTCCGTCCACGATCGTGTAGGATTCGTCACCACCGAAGTTGAAGAGGCGGATGGCCTCCGGATCGCGGTCGTCACAGGTCTCGCCGTTGGCGATGGCCTCGACCGTGCTCGGCATGCAGTAGTTGGCGATGTCACCGGTCGGGACATAGCCCATCGTGTCGGAGGTCATCGTCAGCGCCACTTCGCTGTCACAGTTCTCGATGTACTCCGGTGCACAGGCAGCCGGGATCTCGGTGAAGTCGAAGATGTCGTTCACACCGTTTCCATTGTCATCGGCACAGGTGTACTCCACCGTCTCTCCGTTGTCGATGTCACACGTGTTGGTGAACTGCGGAGCGATGGTGTCGAGCACCACGATGTACTGGTAAGCGTAGGCCGTGTCCTCGTTGCCGCAGTCGTCGCTGACCGTGGAGGTCCAGAGGCGGGAGACCACATAGCTTCCTTCGATGGTGGCGTCGTCGCCTTCGCAACCGTCTCCAATCGGAGCCGTGAAGAGCTGAGCGCTGGAGCCGTCACCCTGCGGGAACACCTGGGCGAAGATCTGTCCGTTGACTGCGCCGTCCGTCGTGACCTGGGCCACAAGCACGCGGCGGTCAGCACCGGCATAGCCGTTGGCATCTCCATTCAGGGCAAACCATGCACCTCCGAACTCACCGGTCAGGACCACGTCGTTGCCGGACTCGAAGTCGGCCTGCCAATCGTTTCCGGCCAGCTTGACCTCACCCTCTCCGTCGAGGGCATTCGGCTGCTGGTCGAGACCGATGGTCACGTAGCTGTCGTACTCCAGCTCGGGGAACGAACCGAAGAGGATCGGGTTGATGGAGTTCGGCGTCACGCCACCGAGCGGGTGCTGGTAGAAGCTCGTGCTCGTGCGGATTTGCGTGCTGAACGTACCCTCTCCGCTGATGGAGCTGAGGAAGTCACCCTCCTGCGGGAGCACCGCGTAGATGCGGTAGGTGCTCATGCCGGCCAGGTCACCGCTCGTGTGCTCGGCCACCGTCTCCACTTCGACGGACACCTCACCGAAGAGGGCACCGAAGGTGGCGGAGTTGTCTTCGTAGGTCACCACGGCGGCCACATCGCTGTCGCAGTTGTCTGCAGCCTCCGGCATCGGCGTCATGGCCGGCGTGAGGTCAGCGAAGCAGTTGTCGTCGAGGAACAGCGTGTCCGTCGGCAGGTTCGGGAACGTCTGCGTCGGGGCCGTCTCGTCGTTGACCGTGATCAGCTGATCGCAGCTCGTGCTGTGCGTGTTGCCGCAATCGTCCGTGGCGAGGGCCGTGAACGTCCGCGTGAACGTGTAGGAACCGTCGAGCTGGTCGTCGTCACCCGTGCAGGTGTACGTCGGGGCACCGTCCTCGTAGCTGATGGCGATATCCACGTCGGAGTCGCAGTTGTCCGTGCCAGATCCCGTGGCCATGCCGAGGGCGTCCGTGCTCAGGTCAGCTTCGCAGTTCTCGTCGAGGCTCACCGTAGCGTCGGCCGGGCAGGTGATGCTGGCCACCGGATCGATGTTGTCCTCCACGATGATCAACTGGTCGCAAGACTCGCTGGACTCGTTTCCGCAGTCGTCCTCGGCCGTGGCCGTCCACGTCCGGATGAACTCGTAGCCTCCGTTGCCGCAGGTGTACGTCGGAGCGCCGTCAGCGTAGCTATAAGTGATGGTCACCTCCGTGTCGCAGTCGTCCGTCGCCGTGGCGAAGGCGCTTCCCGTGATGGACGGGTCGACATCGGTCATGCAGTTCTCGTCGTGCTGAACCGTGGCCGTATCCGGGCAGGTCAACTCGATGGTCGGAGCATAGATGTCGAAGGTGTTGATCGTCTGCGTGCAGGACTCGATCGTCGTGTTGCCGTTACAATCGATGGCCGTCACTTCGAACGTGCGGGTGAAGTTGTAGCTGCCCTCCGGGTTGGCGTCCACGCCAATCAGGCTGCAGTCAAACTCCAGCTCGTCGCTGTAGGTGTAGCTGACGTCGAGATTCTCGTCACAGTTGTCGAGGGCAGTCCACTGCACCTCTCCCAATGCGTCGAGGCTCGTGTCCACGTCGGACCAGCACACACCCACCAGGTTGGCACCGGCCGGGCAGTCGAGGTCGAGGCTCGGAGCAGAATTGTCGATGGCCGTGATGGTCTGGTCACAGGAAGCCGAGCTGCTGTTTCCGCAGAGGTCGGTCACCGTCGCCGTCCACGTCCGCGTGAACGTGAAGGTGCCTGTCTCTTCACCGCAAGCATAGTCACGCGGACCATCACTGTAGGTGATTTCGAGGGCCGGGTCTGTGTCACAGTCGTCGCTGTACTCTGACGTGGCGTAACCGAGGGCATCCGGGCTGAGGTCTGCATCGCAGTTCTCGTCGAGGTACACCGTCGTGGTGGTGGATCCACCGCCGGCACCGCCCACCGTGAAGTCGAGGGAAACAGAAGCGCCATCGAGGAAGTCGAGAGAACCGGAAGCGCCGCCGGAAATGACCACAGCGTCTTCTCCCGTGACCGAAGCCCAGGACCAACCATCACCCCAGTCGTCGCCGAGCGTGATCGTGTAGGCACCCGGAGCGAGGCTCTCCGTCACCACGGTCACATCGCTGCTCGGGAAGGAACCCAGCGGGTAGTCGGCTACAACCGTGCCCTCGCTGTCCGTGATAGTAGCGGACGCTTCCGCCCCGCCGTATTGGTCCGTGGTGAACGTGAAGGTCACGTCCTCCGGACCGCCGGAAGCGGAGATGCCCGGGCAAGCGATGCTGACCATCGGAGCCACGATGTCGTAGGTCGGGATGTACTGGATGGCTTCAGCGGACATGTTGCCGCAGTCGTCGTAGGCCACCCAGTGGCGGACCCACGTACCGGGGCAAGAACCGGAGGTGAGGTAGGCGTTGGCCACCTCGAAGTCCAATTCGCTGTCGCAGTTGTCCGTGGCACCGACCGGCATGAAGGTCACGTCGAACGGATCACCCATGTCGGCACAGGCGATGGACGCCGGGTAGAGCTCGGCCGCATCGTCGGACATGACCGGAGCCTCGGTGTCAGTGAACGTGATGATCTGGTCGCAGCTCATCACCGTCTCGTTGCCGCAGTTGTCGACGGACGTCACCGTGAACGTGCGCGTGATGGTGTAGCCACCCTCATCGGCGCTGTCGCCGCTGGAGCAATCGGCCACGGCCACATCGCTGTAGGTGTAGCTCACCTCGACCTCCGCGTCGCAATTGTCGGAGCTGGCCCAGGTGACTTCACCCGCGCGGCTGATGGCCACTTGAGCGCTGGCGCTCGTGGAACCGTCCGTCTCCGTGACATCGAAGGTCGTGTGGAAGGACTCACCATCGGTCCCCGGGAAGACCTGATCAGCACCACCACCCGTGATGGTGAGGGCATCGGTTCCGTCCACTCCACCGAAGACGGGGCCGTCTCCGTAGGAATCACCGGCATAGATCTCATAGGTACCCGGAGCCAACTCCAGGTCGAACTCGAGACCGTATCCGTATTGGAACACGTCGCTACCGGAGGCGTCTCCCGTTCCCGGACCACCGGCTCCCCAGAAGGTGAAGTCGATCGGCACGGACGGGTTGATGCTCCAGAACACGGTGTTGCCAGCCGGGTCGAGGATGTAGAAGGCATTCTCGGCGGTGGCGTACTGGTCCAAGTGGAACAGGAAGTTCACCGTAGCCTGCGGGCCACCGAGGTAGCACTCGTTCTCGAAGGTCACGTCGGCCGGGCAGTCGATGCTGAGCTCCGGAGCTTGGGTGTCCACCACCGTGATGGTCTGGGTCTGCGTGTGGCTGTTGCCGGCACAGTCGGTCGTGGTCCAGCTGCGCTCCAGCGTGTAGCTGTCGGCACAGTCACCATCAATGCGGACTTCTCCATCGTAGGAGATGCTCGGGCTGCCGTCGCAGTTGTCACTGGCGGCCAGGTTGACCAGGGCCTCGACGCCGGGCACCATGTCGCACTCCACGTCCACGACGTCAGCCGGGAAGGCGGTGAACTCCGGTGCCGTGGAGTCGTCGATGGTGATGTCCTGAATGTGCTGGGCGAGGTTCTCATCGCAGTCGTACACGCTGTAGGTACGGCGGATGGTGTACTCCTCGGGGCAAGCTGTGGTCAGGATCACGTCCTCGTAGGTCACGAAGATCTCCGCGTCACAGTTGTCCATCGCTTCGGCATGGAGACCGTCACCCGGCGTGTAAACCGGCACAGCGTATCCGTCAACGTCACCCGTGAGGGAGGCATCGTCGCATTCAAGGGTCAGGTCGCCAGGAGCGAACGTGAACTCGGGAGCCGTGAAGTCGGAGGTGACCACGATCTGCTGGATGGACGTGCTGTTGCCACACATGTCGTAGGCCGTGTAGTCGATGATGTAGTCATCGGTGCAGGCGCTGGAGAGCGGGGTGCACTCGACATCGACGTGGCTCAGCTCGCAGTTGTCAGTGGCCGTGGCCAGACCGATGCTGTTCAGGTAGTCGTAATCGCAAGCGCCGTCGATCCAGAGGTCACACTCGATGGTGTCCACCGGCGTGTAGGCGAAGCTCGGAGCAATCAGATCCTGAATGTCAATCCGCTGGTTATCACTGGCGGCATTGGCGTTGCCGCAGCTGTCCGTCGCCATGGCGGTCCACGTGCGGATGATGCTGTAGCAACCCGTGCTCACGCTGTCCACAATCACATCGCTGTAGTTCAAGCCCGTATCGGCAAGGTCACAGTTGTCACTGTAGCTCGGCATGCCCTCGCCAGTATTGCTGGGATCAAGGTCGACGTAACAGAGGCCATTCACATTGAGCGTGATGTCGGCCGGAGCCGTCACCCCCACCTCCGGAGCGGTGTTGTCCTCGATGGTGATGGTCTGGACGTGGAAGGCCTGGTTGCCGAAGCAATCCGTGGCCACCCAGGTACGCTGCAGCGTGCGGCAGCTGCTGGCTGTGTACTGGGTCGTGGTCTCGCCCACGAGCTCGACACAGACGTAGACATCGTCACCGTCGGCGAAGCCTTCGGTGTTGGGGTCGAATCCAGCGGCACAACCATACTCGCTGTCGTCGCAGTTGTCGGAGAAGAGGACCACCTCGGCGCTGGCCGGGTTGTCGATCAGCCACTGGTCGCTGATGCCGCAGTCGAGGGTAATGTCATCCCCACCAGACACATAGGTCGGAGCCGTCACGTCGTCGCGGGTCACGCTCTGGATGTTGAGCTGGGCAATGTTGCAGAGCTCATCGTAGGCGATGTAGTGGAACTCGACAAACTCGCCGTTCTGGCAGTCGGCCGGGTAACCCACGGTCGGATCGAGCGTGGCGATGATGTCACCGGCCTGACCGAAGGCGGCCTCACCAGCGATGGCACCGCTCCAGTTGAACCAACCGGAGAACCCATTGTCGTCGCAGTTGTGGTTGTTGGCACCGTCACCGAGCTGGTAGCCGAAGTACTGGCTGGCCGGCTGGTGGTTGAAGCGGAGCAACGTTCCGAACTGCCAGTCGCCGCGACCTGTGGCGTAGCTCATGTCGTCGTTGAGGACGTACATGGTCCACTCGTCGGTATTGACGGCACAACCGTAGTCGTTCTTGAAGCCGCCGGCCCAGGCATTGCCTGCCGTGCGGTTCTGGAAGTAGAAGTGGAGGTCGAGACCGCGGTTGGGGTCATTCATGTCAACCACGGCACCCTCGAGGATGGCCGTTCCGTTCTCGTATTGCGTGAGGGTCACACCACCGGCAGCGAGGTCCTCCACGAAGTACGTGGCCTGACCCATGTCACCGTCGATGTCGTAGAACTGGAGCAAGGCGTCCGTTCCGTTGTTGAAGTTGGCGTCATCACCGGCCGTCAGCACGTTCCACGTCTGGCTGGTACCGCCACCGCTTTCTATCTGGTTGCGTCCGTCGAACTGGAACTTGTCGCTGTAGACCTCATCGATGGGCAAATCGGAACAAGTAAACGCCTCCACATTGGAAGCGGCCATGGCGGCATCCAAGTCGGACTCACACTCAACAGTGTAGTCGCTCAAGTCGCCGTTCATGTCGAGGCTAGCACAACCGAGACAAGGGTCTGCACTCTCGAGCGGGATCACTGCTCCGAGTCCATACAGATAGCTATTGCCTCCGAAGAGGTAGCCTCCATTGTCAATGCTGAACTCATCACCATCGACATTGACCAAACGACGGTCACCGCCTTCTTCAGTGTAGGTGAATTCATCACCATAGTAGTTGGCATACACACCGCCTTCGGTCATCTCTTCGCAGAGGCCTGGGAAGATGTGACCCACAATAAGGTCACCGAGAACTTCCTGGGAGAGGGTGTTCAGGTTGTAACCCGCGATGTCCCATGCCGCATCCACCGGCAGGAAAACGGAGCCACACTGGTTCTCTTGAGCGCTTCCGCCCACGAGGTCGCCAAGGCCAATCATGATCAAACCGGCGATGAGGTCATCTGAGGGGCTCTCCAAAGCAGAGCCGAGCAAGGCAGCGGAGCTGTCAATCGGGGCACCGTCAGCCTGGGCCACTTCAATGGCACCGCCTTCCGGAGTGAGAGACTCGTCCTCATTGCAGATTCCATCGGCATCGAGGTCGTTCAGGCAGGCGCCATCGCAGTCCACGTAGTCGATGCCGTAAAGGTCGATGGGGTACTCACAGGAGCCGTCCTCGGTGTTGGCCTCGGCGAAGTAGTTGCAGGCCTCAGCTTCGGTACAACCGCTGATGATGCAGCTGCCGTCGTCGATGTCAGCACCGGCGTAGTAGTTGTCGGCAATCGGGTTCGTGCAGCCCGTGCAGGAAGCGTCGTCATCCGTGGCGGAGGCGTCATAGTTGTTGGCGCCCTCGTCGGTACAGCCGGGAATCTCGTCCTCGTCGCACACGCCGTCTTCGTCGGCGTCGTTCAGGCACTCACCGTCACAATCGACGTTGTCCACACCGTAGATGTCGCTGGCGTAGACACAGAGCGTGTTGTCGGTGTCGGCAAGCGGGTTGTCGTCGTAGTTGCAGGCCGCGGGGTCCGTGCAGCTCTCGGTCTCGTCCTCGTTGCACACTCCGTCGCCATCGGCGTCGTTCAGGCACTCACCCTCACAGTCCACGTAGTCGATGCCGTAGATGTCAATCGGGTAGGTGCAGGAGCCATCGTCGTCCGTGGCAGTCGCGTCGTAATCACAGGCGGTCTCGTCGGTACAACCGAGAATCTCGTCCTCGTCGCACACGCCATCGCTGTCGCTGTCATTGTAGCAGTTGCCGTCGCAGTCGAGGTTGGTGATGCCGCCATTCA